>Ga0099364_10002298_pt1 | contig 30586 bp, 31 predicted proteins | sample TergutTh196P3_FD_73070 | JGI IMG/M metagenome (GOLD analysis project Ga0099364, IMG submission 73070) | Microcerotermes parvus P3 segment gut microbial communities from Pointe-Noire, Republic of the Congo - Th196 P3 | ecosystem: Host-associated > Arthropoda: Insects > Digestive system > Gut ...
GCGCTTCAAAGAAAGGCGACGCTGATATCGGTCAGCGGCGAAAAGATCAGAGCCGACTTCTTCAACGTACAACGAAAAATTATTCAAACGCTTTAAAAAAAAGAATATCAATGCAAGAGATCGCCCTATTATATAGTAAGTTCATGTCAACTGTGCAGGAAAAAATCACGGACAAGGCTACGCTTGTACCTGCGATTGCAGAGTTGTTGAATATCAACAAGGATGCTACTTACCGACGTTTGCGCGGTAAGGTGGATTTTTCTTTTGCCGAGATTGCACTCATTGCCCGAAGATTTGGCATCTCATTAGACGATCTCGCAGGCATAGATACCGCACAATGTAAATCAATCAGGCTTGCCTTCATGAAACATATTGACCCAACCGAAGTCGATTATGCCATTTCAGACGAATATGTCAACGCACTGAAGTTTATCAAGGACGAACCGGATACCAAAATCATGGAAGGCGGTAACGTCTTTCCTAATTATATTTATTTCGATTACGAATGTCTAACGCGCATACTCGTTTTCTGGTGGAGCCAGAACAGTTTCGACGGCAAACGCCTTCCGTTCCATGAAGTAATCATACCCGATCGGATGCGGGATGCGCAGAAACAGGCTTGTTTTTATGCGCGGCATATCAAATCGACTACTCTTTTGTGGGATGTCGGCATTTTCGAGCAGATGGTATCCGTCATCAAAACCTACGCCGGAATGCGCCTTATCAAAGCGGAGGATGTCGCTCTGATTAAAAACGAACTGTTCGTCTTCCTTCAGGATATGGAAGAGTTGGCTGTTACGGGAAGATACAAGGATACAGGAAATAAAGTATCCATCTATATAGGTGATATCCATGCTGATGCAAATATGAGTTATATTGAAAGTAAACATCTGCGCATCACTACGTACTGGGCATTTCTTATTAACGCATTCTCTTCGTTTGAAGGTTTGTTCTTTGAAGAAATAAGAGCCTGGTTGCTATCTGCACAACGATTGACGACATTGATTTCGGTCAGCGGCGAAAAACTGCGTACCGGATTTTTCAATACACAACGGGAGATAATTAATACACTTTAAAAAACAGAAGACGCCAATGATTGAAAGCAACGTTTTATTCCGGGAGTTTATAGCTGTGATGCAGAAAAGAATTTCGCATAAGGCAACGCTTGCCAATACGATTGCTGAGTTGTTAGACCTTGAAAAAGATGCAGTTTACCGGCGTTTGCGCGGAGAAGTGGGTTTTTCTTTCGTTGAAATGGCCATCATCGCCCGCAAATTCGGCATTTCATTAGACGATATCGCCGGCATTGATACCGAACAGAATAAAACAATCCGGTTAGCGCTTACCAAGCATATTGACCCGACCGAAGTCGATTATGCCATATTTGAAGACTATGTCAACACCTTGAAATCCATCATGGACGAACCGGATACCAAAATCATGGAAGGCGGATATTTACTCCCGAATTATCTTTTTTTGGACTACGAATATATCACCCGCTTTTTCATGTTCAGGTGGAGTCAGAGTAGCTACTTCGGCAAACGCCGCCTTTTTCATGAGGTAACCATACCGGAGCGAATGCTCGACTTGCAGAAACAGGTATGTTTTTATGCACGACACATCAAATCAACTTCTTATATATGGGATAACAGGATTTTCGAACTCTTTGTGGCAAGAATCAATTTTTATGCCAATGTCAGGCTCATCAATGATAAGGATGTGGCTTTGATTAAAAATGACCTGACCCTGTTCTTAAATGATATCGAACAATTGGCACTTACGGGCAAACACAAGGAAACAGGAAATGAGGTATCTATCTATATTGGCGATATCAATGCCATTGCCAATTTTGGTTACATTGAGGCCAAAAACATGCGTATTAGTCTTGTCAGGGCCTTTTTACTGAATTCTTTTTCATCTTTAGACAGTTTGCTTTTCGACGAAATAAGTTCATGGCTGCTGTCGGCGCAAAGACTGACGACGTTGATTTCGGTCAGCGGCGAAAAAATCAGATCCGAATTTTTCAATACACAACGTCAAATTATTAACACCCTTTAACAATATGAAACGAGAAGTATTACACCGTAGTTTTATGGAAGCCTTGGAAAAAAGAATCCCCGAAAAATCAAAATTAGTTGAGACGCTAACAGATATCCTTTGTATGGAAAAAGGAGCCGTCAACAGACGATTGCGCGGGGAAGTGCCGTTCAGTTTTTTCGAAGCCGTCAACATCGCCGAAAGCTTGAAGATTACGCTAAGCCATTTCCTCACGACCAAATCACTGTGGATTGACAACATCGCACAAGATACGGCAGGACTTGATTATAAAATATGGGATGATATTGTTGCGTTTGTAAAAAGAGCAAAAACGGACCCGAACTCGCATTTTACCGATTCTTCAAACCTCATACCGGGCACTATTTTTTATAGATACCCGATCCTGTACAAATTTTACCTGTACAAATATCAGTATCTACTCAAAGGAACGGAAGACAGGATGTCATTCGATGAATTTAAAGTCGCTGAATTTGTACTCATTATGTCTAAAACGTATTTTCTCGAAACGAAGCATTTCTCTAAAACCACTTATATTTGCGATCAAGCGATGGTCAACAATTTGATTACCGACGTCCACTATTTTTACAGTATCAATTTGATTACGAAAGATGATATACAGCAAATCAAGGATGTGTTATTTGACCTTTTGGACTATTTTGAAAGAATCGCTTTGAACGGCTGCTTTGAAGAGACCGGAAATCCCGTAGATATTTACATCTCGGAAATCAACTTGGACACCAATTATAATTTTTTGAATATCAATGATATATACATCAGCTATATCAGGACTTTCTGTATCCATACCATCATGTCGAGAGACAAAATCTCTTATGATAAAATACGTAAATGGGTTCAATCGCTAATTAAAACCTCTACATTGATTACCCGTAGCGCTGCCGTCTACAGGGCAGAGTTTTTCGAGAAACAACGGAAGGTGGTTTCGGAACTGTAAGGCGAACGCGCGAAGGGGGCGAAGGAGGGTGTGCAAAAAAAACAGGTTGCCGTTTTGGGCAACCTGTTTTTCGACATATCGTTGTTTCTTCGCCTTTATAATTAAACCTAACATCTTTTTGCCAGAGACCAACAACCTTTATGCCTGATGTTTTGACCGTTCATTCCGCTTACTATACACCTTGTTCCACGTCAGAACGGGCGATGTGAATTGAATTGTATGGGAAAGGTTCTTATCCGGTTTGAATTCTTTTGTTCGTATTCTATTACTGTTAATATCCATAAGTTTCAATAATTTGATAACAAAAGTACAATAGTCAGACATACAAAATGTAGTATTGTTTACAATAAAAAAGTTTTTTACGAAACGTTTTATGCTAAAAAAATTAGACTAAAAACGTTTTTTACGCAACATTTTTTTATATCCGGATATTTTTTGCATTTTCCGCGTCTTTTAATATTTTTATTTCATTTTTCGCATATTTCCACCTTATCCATTCTCTTTTTCCCCTTTTTCCCTCCTTCTCCTTTCGTGCCTTCGCACCTTTCGTGCCTTCGCGCCTTTCGTGCCTTCACGCCTTTCGTGCCTTCGCACCTTCCTTCGTGCCTTCGTGCCTTCGTGCCTTCGCGCCTTCGCGCCTTTCGCGCCTACGGATAAAAAAAAGGCTGCCCTAAAGCAGCCTTTTTCCGTCATAAAGTTGTTTCTTTTTGTGAAAACCTAACATCTTTTTGCCTGAGACCAACAACCTGTATGCCTAATTTTCTTGGCCGTTCATACCGTTAGAATAACTATACACCTTAGACAACGGCAGAACGGGCGATGTGAATTGAATTGTATGGGAAAGGTTCTTATCCGGTTTGAATTCTTTTGCTCGTATTCTATAACTTTTAATATCCATAATAATCTTCATTTTGAAAACAAAAGTACCATCATCAGACAGACAAAATGTAGTATTGTTTACGAAAAAAGAGTATTTCTGAAAACATTTTATGGTAAAAAGAAACGACGTGATAAGTTTTTTTTACAATAATCTGAATAATCGGTCAAAAATTTGCGTTTTTTGCGTCTATAAAAATTTTTTTTTCATTTTTCGTGATTTTTTTTTGGTGGTTCAATAATATCATCTATCTTTGTCGCCGAATTGAAAAGTTTTGAAAATGATCTTTAAAAAAAAAGGCCGCCCTTTTTGTTGAGCAACCTGTTTTTCGGCATAACGTTGTTTCTACGTCGTAAACCTAACATCTTTTTGCCTGAGACCAACAACTAGTCTGCCTGATTTTTTTGGCCGTTCATTCCGCCTGAATTACTATACACTTTGGAATACGGAAGAACGGGCGATGTGAATTGAATTGTATGGGAAAGGTTTTTATCCGGTTTGAATTCTTTTGTTCGTATTCTATTTATATTCTTGTCCATAATCTTTCTTGTTTTGAATACAAAAGTACTTTACTCTCACAGGTAAAATGTAGTATTATTTACGAAAAAAGTGTTTTTTTTGTAACATTTTACGAAAATTATAATCAGCCTAAGAAGTTTTTTTTACAATAAAACATTTTTTGAATAATTTTTTTGCGTTTTTCGCATTATTTTTTTTAAAAAAATTCATTTTTCGTGTATTTTTTGATGCTATTTGAAAAATAATCTCTATTTTTGTCGCCGGATTATTTTGTTTTGAGATTAGGATTTTACGTTTATTACATTAAAATCAGGATATTATGTCGGTTAGGCATCATTTTTATCAGGAATTTATGTCCAAAATGCAGAACATCATCCCACAAAGGGCGGCGCTTGCAAATACCATTACCGAACTGCTTTCTATCGACAAGGATGCGGTCTATCGCCGATTACGCGGCGATGTAGACTTTTCATTCGTCGAAATGGCCATTATTGCCCGGAAATTGGGTATCTCTTTAGACGAAATCGCCGGCATTGATTCCGAGCAGTGCAGTTCAGTCAGACTCGCCCTTCCCAAACACATTGACCCAACCGAAACGGACTATGCCATGTTTGAAGATTATATCAACGCGATGCGATTAATCAAGGACGAACCGAATACTAAAATCATGGAATGTGGGAATTTGTTCCCACATTACCTGTACTATGATTACGAATATATCACACGGATATATACTTTCAGATGGTGTCAGTGTAGCTTTTTCGGGAAAAAAATCCCCTTCCATGAGGTAGTCATACCGGAGCGGATGCGGATATTGCAAAAGCAGGCTTGTTATTACGCCCGGCATATAAAATCAACGGTCTATATTTGGGACCAAAAAATTTTTGAACACTTTGTATCCTTTATCAAGTTTTACGCCCATATACACCTCATCAGGGAGGAAGATGTTTCTTTGATTAAAAATGACTTGACTACGTTCTTATATGACATTGAGAAAATGACTTTTACAGGTAAATTCCCGGATACCGAAAATATGCTATCTATCTATATAGGCGATTTAAACGCCTATTCTAACTACGGGTTCATTGAAAGCAAAAATATGCGTATCAGTCAATTCAGGGCATTTTTATTGAATGCCTTCACCTCTTTTGAACATTTACTCTTTGATGAAATAAGCTCATGGCTGAACGCAGCGCTCAAATTGACGACCCTGATTTCGATCAGCGGCGAAAAAATCAGAGCCGATTTTTTTGCCGCACAACATAAATTGATTGATACCCTTTAAACCTTGTTACAAAAAAAAGGCCGCCCTTATGGAGCGACCTGTTTTTCGGCATATCGTTATTTCTACGTCACAATAACTAAACCTAACATCTTTTTACCTGAGACCAACAACTTTTATGCCTGATTTTCCGTTCATCCCGCCTTAATTACTTTTATATACACCCTTGGAATTCGGTTGAACGGGCGATGTGAATTGAATTGAATTGAATTGAATGGGAAAGGTTCTTACCCGGTTTGAGTTTTTTTGTCGTTATTTTTTGTCGTTATTTTTTTGTTCATAATTATCTTCTATTTGACTGCAAAAGTACTACCGCCGCACAGACAAAATGTAGTATTGTTACCATATAAATCATCATTTTTCAAACATTTTTCAGCTAAAAAAACATGCGGATTAGTTTTTTCCGTAACAATATGGTTGTAATGATTACATTTTGCATTTTCCGCAAATAACAAAAATTTTATTTTCATTTTATGCACTTTGATTGATGGCAATTGAAAAATAAACTCTATTTTTGCCCCCGAATTGAAAAATTTGGAGATCAGGTTCATTAAATGTTTTATCTATCAGTTATATCATCATGTCGGAGAGTCAGTTTTTTTATCATGGATTCATATCTGCTATTCAGCATAAAATCCCCCATAGGGCGACACTAACGAATAAGATTACCGAATTATTAGGCATCGAAAAAGATGCAGTCTATCGACGCTTGCGCGGAGATGCCAATTTCTCTTTTACCGAAATGGCCATTATTGCCCGAAATATGGGTATTTCCTTAGACAGTGTTGCTGGAATAGAAAATTTGCAAAGTAAACCCAGCAAGATGAACATTAGCAGGCAAGTAAACCCTACCGAGGTTGATTATGAGATGTTCGAAGGACATATCAACCTGCTGAAGTCAATCAAAGACGAGCCTGCCACAAAGATTTTCGGGGCAGGCAACCAGTTACCGCATTATCTATACCAGGATTATGAATATCTTACCCGATTCTACCGTTTCATGTGGAATCAGTCAAGTAGCTATGGCTCTGTTTGTCCCTACCATGAAATAGTGGAGCCGGAACGGTTGTTAGTTTTGCAAAAAGAGAACTGCCAGTATGCAAGACACATATCATCAACGATTTATGTGTTTGACTCTATGGTTTTTCAACGCTTGGCGACCAATATCCGTTATTTCGCCCGTCTACACCTCATCAAAGCGGAAGATGTCTTTCTGATTAAAAACGACTTGATTAATTTTCTAAACGATATGGAAAAATTAGCCTTGAAAGGCAAACACGAGGAGACGGGAAAGGAAGTGTCTATTTATATATCGGAAACAGTTTGTGACACTAATTACAGTTGCCTAAAAAGCAAAAACATCCAAATGACCCTTTTCTGGACATTCATCTTAAACGCAATTGTCAGTATGGATGAGGAGGTTTTTTATGAGACTACCACCTGGATACGTTCACTTCAAAGAACGTCAACCATCATTTCTGTCAGCGGCGAAATAACAAGAAACGAATTTTTCGATGCGCAACGGAATATCATTGATACTTTATAAGGGGAAGGCTACCGTAGGCGGCGGCGTTCCTTTTATTGCGATAAAAAATCAGGGTAGCGCTTGCCACTCTCTCCAATATTTAGTACTACTATATCGCCGTCTTTGATTTTGTTATCCTTCAACGCCTGATAAAATCCTGCAAAACAAACGGTCGCAGCAGGGCCTATACGCACGTTCTTCTGCTGATAAACGATACGGGCAAAATCAACTAATTCATCTTCTTTTACACGGATAAAATCCCCGTTACTTTTTTTTACGATCTTTGCAACTAAGGGATACATGCCAGGATTGCCTGCCGATAAGATAAAAACCGAAGTGAGCGGATTTTCTATAACAGGGTATTCTTTTTCAAAATTTTCGGGGAATCCATCCTTTTGTGCTTTTTCCCATGCTTGAACCATAGGGTCGCACTTATCCTGCTGGACAAGCAACATTCGCGGCAGCTTTTGTATTTTTGGCATTCCTGTAATTTCGGGCAGTCGCTCTTCTAATTCACGAAAACCTTTATCTAAAGCAATCGGCCCGGTACCTCCGGCAACCGCCTGCATATAAACATCCGGCAACCGGCCAAGCTGTCGTAAAAACTCGAAAACAATCGTACGCTTAGCTTCCACTCGTAAGGGGTCAATATTGCCAATGGAAATTAACACATCATTCTTTCCCGAAAATTCGGACGCTTCCTGTTTCGCCTGCGCATAATCGCCCTTCGATATCACCACTTCCTGACCATAAGAACGTATTTCGTCTATGGTAACCTGATTGGTAGTAGCTGGCGTATAATTGGTGAACCTAATACCGGCTTTCGACAGGTAACGCGCATTAGCGGTTGCGGAATTACCTGTTGAAGACATACAATAACGGGAAACGCCGTTTTCTTTAAGAACAGAAGCTATCAGGGAAGCCGCTACGTCTTTCAGCGTACCCGTACCCCCGTTCATATCGTTACGATATGCATAAACACGACAGTTAATACCATAATTTTCAGCAGCATAACTGTTGAGAAAATACCATTCCTCCAATCCGACCGCCCCCTCTCCAAAAGACATAATATTGGCCTTGTCATCCAACGGAAGAAAATCAAAATAATGCCAGAAGCTGACCGGATGCCCTTTCAGTAAATCCTTCAGCATGGGATAATCAGCAAAATAAACGGCCTCAACATGCCTCCCCCCACAATTGGAACAAACCTGTCTTTGCCCAAACCAAGCAGAAAAGTTGTCTATCACACATCCGCAATTACAGCACTTCAAATAATATTTCATGTTAGTTTTCAGTTTTCAGTTTTCAGAATAATTCCTAATTGAGAATAAATTCGTAATTGATTACGAATTTATTCTCAGGCTAACCATCGGTACTTCGTCGGCGTACTCTCCAGCTTCTACTTTTACCTTGATTTGACTGAAAACATTGACCGTTCGTTCCACATCTTCCAACGAATGGGCTGCCGTAGGAATGACACGCAGCATCAAAACGCCTTTAGGCACGACCGGATAAACAACCACCGAGCAGAATATGCCGTAATTTTCACGCATATCGTAAACGATATTACTTCCTACGCCAGCGTTGCCAGGGAAATAAACCGGTGTGACACACGATTGGGTATTGCCAATATCAAGTCCTCTTTCGCGTAATCCTTGTTGCAAGGCGTTAGCTATCTCCCAGAGTTTTTTGCGACATTCTCCGCGTTGAAGCAGTTCGAGACGTTTCAGGGCGCCAATAACAATGGGCATAGGAAGTGATTTGGCAAAGATTTGGGAACGCATATTGAAACGCAGGTGGTCGACCACTTCGCGTGTGCCGCATACGAAAGCGCCAATGGAGGCCATACTCTTGGCAAAGGTGGCAAAATATACATCTATCTCATCCTGACAACCAAAGTGTTCGCCCACGCCTACCCCTGTAGCACCCATCGTGCCGAAGCCGTGCGCATCGTCCACTAACAAGCGGAATTGATGCTCTTTCTTCAACGCCACAATTTTATCGAGCGCCCCCAAGTCGCCGGCCATACCGAACACACCTTCGGTAATCACTAATATACCGCCTTTCCCGCCTTCCTGTTCAATATAACTTGCCGCCATCCGAAGCATTTTAGCGCAACGTTCGATGTCGTTATGCGGGAAAACAAAACTTTTACCTCCTTTCGACTTATGAAGAAAAACGCCATCCATGATGCAGGCATGCGATTCGGAATCGTAAACGATCACATCGAATCGCGAACACAGCACATCAATGATCGAGACCATACCCTGATAACCGTAGTTAAGCAGGTAACAGGCTGGTTTCGATTCAAATCCGGCAAGCCTGTTTTCAAGTTCGAGGTGATAGAGGCTGTCGCCCGACATCATACGCGCTCCCATCGGATACGCCATCCCCCAATCTTTGGCTGCCTGTGCATCCGTCTCGCGTACTTCCGGATCGTTAGCTAATCCTAAATAGTTATTCAAACTCCACACCAACACATCTTTACCGTTAAAACGCATGACAGGTTTTATCTCGCCTTCGAGTTTAGGAAACATAAAATAACCGTCGGCATTTTTCCGGTACTGGCCTAACGGACCCGGGATGTTGTAAATCTTCTCAAAAATGTCTTTCATCTTCTATATATTTTATTATTGTAAAGTAAGCGATGTTTTTGTGGTTACTTCCATGGTCATTTCCATTCCCTGCCCGCTCAATTTCCCCTTGGAGATACCCTCGGAAGACGATTGTACAATCATGCCCGTCTTGACATTGAGTCTCGCTTCGCCTTTAAAATCGCCTTTCACTTCGCCATCCATACCTCCACCCGGTTTCATCGTCTGCTCGGAAACTACATCAAGCAAAGCGACATCGTTACTCACCGACTTGAGCGTGGATGTATTCTTTTGGTTTGTACTCATACCAGCTGTTGCGAACGAATTATCATTATTCCAACTATCGCCAACCTTTACGTCCTTGCCGGGATAAATATTGACTATCTGTCGAATAGTAGTCTTTATAGTTTCTTCGCTAAAGGACTGAAGAATCATCCCCGACATTTGTCGTTCCATCTCTCCTATATTAGCTAAGACGATGCTAATTTCATCCGATATAGCGTTGTATCCGGTGATAGACTTTACAACATTGTCTGATGTAATCGTAACCTGCAAAGGTTTATCTAAAATACAGTCGTAAATACTCGCTATCACCTTTTCCGTGCTAGATGTATTTCCTGATGTGTTTTTTGTATCAACCTTATAGTTCATCATGGCGCTCGATACGGTCACAGCAATTTCTTTAAAAGTATACTCCAAAGTCACTTCCTTGCTGTTTTTCTCTTTGATATTCATTTCCGTCAGCATCTCCATAACAATCGACATAGCCATTTCCTGTCCTCCAAACGAATTATTCATCTTTTGATCGGTAACCTGACGATACGCATACTTTACGCCTTTTTCAGGATTAAATGTCAGTTTGATTTGGGCTTGAGCCAACATTCCGGCGCAAATAAACGCCGCTGCAAGTAAAATAGTTCTTGATTTCATTTTCTTTTTATATTTAAAGTTAGATAATTGGGTTAATTTTCAATTCTAATAAACACAGGACTTCCGCTCAACGTGATTGATCTGCCGGTGATTAAACTACTACTGCCGTCCCACGAAGTAACATTCAACCGGGAGGCGTTTATAGCGGCGGGGAACGTAAAAGTCGCCGAAGCCGCTTCACTTAAATCCGTTACCGTCTTGGCCCACAAGACATACACATGGTCGTTTGTCTTTGTTGAATTAAAAGCGCCACCGTCAACACCGGCGGGAAGGGATAGCTTTGTTGTTTCGGCCTGACTGTATCTCCGTTCCTGCAACAAGCGACTTGCCGTACGCCAGGCTCTTCCCGAATCATTGATTCGTAATGTACCGGCAGGAGTATTAGGCAACGGTTTGTACAAACCCATGAAATCATAATCCCCTCCGTATTGGTTCTGCTCAACATTGTCCCAAGGGCCATACACATAAATCCCGCTTATCCGGTTTTTCTGTCCGATGACAGCGGCTTTAACTAAATAATTGCGTTGCGCTTCGGGGGAGCCGATATTTTCGCCAATTTGCTTGCCCGGCACGTTTGTTTCAGTCACGATAACTTCTTTTGCCGGATAATCGCCTCCATACCCGTGTTTCGTTAAGACGCCAATATGTTCGTCCAATTGCTCCTTCAACGCATTCGCGGCTGCGTCGGAATGGCGAAAATGGCGGAAATTACCGATACTGTTATCCCAGGCGCGTAGGTAATACATCGGATAACAATGGAAACTAAGGCAGTCGAACCAGGCGCCTCCTTTGAGCGGATAGGCATTTGTCACTTTTCCTCCGTCCGGATTATCCGTATTTCGCAGGATGGCATCCAAAAAACTCGCGTAACCGACGCCACCGACACAAATAAAAGCTTCCGGGTCGACAAACTTAATCACCTCGTATGAGACCCGTAACAAACGAATATAACTTTGAACGGGCGCATACCAGTTGATTAGATCGCCCGGAGGCGGGTCATTATCCCACCAACTACAAGGGGTGCCCGATGCAGAGCCTGCACAATACCAATCGTAAGTAAGGTCAGGCTCGTTCTTTATTTCCCAGAACCTGACCTGCCCTTTGTAACGCTTGGCCACTTCGTACACATACAACGCATAATAATTGTTATCATTCACCGGCGTATCATTTTCGCCGTTATCCCAGATCGGTTCATACAGGTTTTCAAAAGACTGTGAGTTTGCGCCGGAAACATACTGTTTACGCTCACGATGCTCATCCGTCGGACTGTCTCCGATAAAAATGACATTATCTTTTGCACCGATATCATAATAGTGTTTGAACGTATTCACCTTAACATCATAACCCCAAGCCTGAATAAAAAAATAGTATAATGCCGGACGCAGACTGGTGACGCCCGCACCTTCAATATTTTTTGAAGCATTTCCAACCAAAATATTAGCTACATCCTCATCAAGCCAGTTATTATTCAGCCAACCCATATTAGAACCAAACAAAAAATAACCGTTGTACTCATGCGCTACCGTGTTCGCATTTTTCGCATCTTTGAGAAGTTCTTCCGCGTCATCAAAGCCTCTGACTCTCTTTTCGCAAGCCATAAAAAGCAATAAAATAACAAAAAATAGATGAGCATACTTCATTTTCATTTGAATATACAACTAAATCGAGCCTCTTGTCGGATTCGAACCAACGACTCCGAGATTACAAATCACGTGCTCTGGCCAACTGAGCTAAAGAGGCGGGTGGGAAAGCTGACTACATCGCACCGCTACAACCGCGTACCCTTGCTGCGGTCAAGCCCTGGGGGAGTTCCGAGGGAGCTGGTCGCATAGGACTTTCCCATGTTTGAAAAAACGTTTGCCGTCTTTCCGGCTGCAAAGGTAAATACAATTTTCCTAATCACCAAAAAAAAATTATTCTTCTTTCAGTTCCTTTATTTCATCTAAACTTCTGAGGATGGAAGTAATGTCTTTATTATATTTTTTGTACGTCCAATAGCTTAATAGTGTACCCATTATTACCCAGCTTATCATAAAAAACAACATCCACAGGGGCAATGTTTTTGTCATGAAAGAGAAATGAAGGATGATAAGAATCATTATTACAGGCCAAATAAAAACCCAAAAAATTTTATTTTCGCGTTTTATTTGGATGTTATACCTGTTTATGCAAAAAATATTACTGCCAATATCTTTTAAAAAATCGAATTTCATTAACCCGTGAATTTTAAAAATACCCCAAATCGGATAAATAAAACAAATCGCCAAGATATAGCAAAGCAAAATGTCCCCTATTAGATATTTACCTCCGTCACGGTCAAGCCAATAGACACAAAAAGGCAAAACTAATAGCAATACAGCGACTGATATTATTTCCCTTACTATAAATCGATTAACAATTCTACCTGCCTTTTTTTTAATCATTTCCAAAATGATCATTTCCTTCAATTCTTCATTTTTTCTCAACTTGTTGTCTAATGCAGTCCAAGCCTCTTTCATTTCGTTCAAGTCCATAATTCCAAGTATTTTTAAAGATTCGACAATTTTACTAATTTTTCCTTAGCGCGTTTCAGCCTAACACCTACGTTACTGACAGTCAGGCCCGTGATGTCTGCGATTTCCTGATACGACTTTTCTTCCAAGTAAAGCAATACAATGGCTTTTTCAAGCGTTTTCAAATGAGCAATCAGACGGTACATCTCACGGATATTGTCTTCCATGCTTTCAGGCGCCGGAAGTGATTCGGCAAGCATCTCTACCGGGACAACGATTTTAGGTCGCCTTATATCCTTCCTTACTCCGGTGATGCAGGTATTCAGGGCAATACGGTATATCCAGGTACTATAACTACATTCATTTCTGAATTTCGGAAATGAGATCCAAAGGCTACAAACGACCTCTTGATAGAGGTCGGCCATTGGATTTTCGTCCGAAACGTAAAAGGAACATACCTTGTAAATGACCTTCTCATATTGCCTGATGATTGCAATAAATGCTTTTTCCCTGTCGTTTTTTTCCATCGTCATAGCTTTTCATATTAGTCGCAAAACTATCAAAAAAATTACATCCGGCAAAAAGCAACCAGCAATTCAGAGAGAGACAGCAAAAAAGAATTTGTTTATCTGATGTAAAAGCGCTATTTTTGCCGTCCTTTATATATAATATATGTACGCATGAGAGTAGGATTAATACAACAACATAACACAGCTGATACGGAGAACAATATCAAGCGATTAGAAGAAAGTATCCGCAAATGTGCCGGAGGTGGCGCTGAGTGTGTCATTTTGCCGGAATTGCATAACAATTTGTATTTCTGCCAAACCGAGGACGTTCGAGTCTTCGATCTGGCGGAAACGATTCCCGGCCCCTCAACCGAGCGATTCGGGCTACTATCCAAAGAGCTTGAGACAGTCATAGTCGCTTCTATTTTCGAAAAACGCGCACCAGGTCTCTATCACAATACTGCTGTCGTCTTTGAAAAAGACGGTTCGATTGCCGGTATATACCGTAAGATGCACATCCCCGACGACCCTGCCTATTATGAGAAATTTTATTTCACGCCGGGCGACCTTGGTTTCAAACCCATATCCACATCCGTCGGCAGGTTAGGCGTCCTTGTCTGTTGGGACCAGTGGTTCCCGGAAGCGGCGCGCCTGATGACCTTGAAAGGCGCCGAACTACTGATATATCCTACTGCTATCGGCTGGGACAGTAACGACAGCAACGACGAAAAAGAACGGCAACAAAACGCCTGGCAAACCGTTCAACGAGGACATGCCATCGCTAACGGACTGCATGTCATAGCCATCAACCGTGTCGGCCACGAGCCCGACCCGTCCGGACTGACCAACGGCATTCAGTTCTGGGGGCACAGCTTCATTTGCGGCCCACAGGGCGAAATAATAGCTCAATCGCCTGACAACGAAGAACATGTTGATGTCGTTGAAATCGACTTAAAAAGTAGTGAACAGGTTCGTCGTTGGTGGCCGTTTCTGAGAGACCGAAGAATAGACGCATTTGAAGGAATAACAAAAAGATTTTTTTGAATTTATAACGTATCCCAATTGCCCGAATAGTACGCTTTGCGGATTTTATTTTCCAGGTCTTCGTTTATCAATAGTATTCATAGAGGCTATTCCAGAAACCGTCGGTTTTGGGTTATCAAATTTTCCATTTAGAATATGGATTCTTCACAAGCATCATATTATAATATTCAGACTTGCCGCTGACCTCCCGCTCTATCCAATCGGGCGTTTCAAATGATTCATCTTCAGAGGCAAGTTCAATCTCGGCAACTACAAGCCCTTCATTTTCACCGTGAAAAACATCTATTTCCCACGTATGCACTCCTGATTTCACTTCATAACGGGTTTTGTCTATCAATCCCGGCCCGCAAAGTTTTATCAACTCATTAGCATCATTCATCGGTACCGGTTGTTCAAATTCGTAACGGCTCCAGCCTCGCCCGATTGATGCGCTCTTAATTGTCAAAAAGGCTTCGTTATCACAAATACGAACACGAACGGAACGTTCTGGTTCCGAACAAATATAACCCTGAACAATGCGTCGTTTCCGAAACGCCTCTTCAACAAACGAGTTGTTTTTGACCAAAAATTTTCGTTCTATTTCCATTAAGTTAGTTTTCAGTTTTCAGTCCCCTAATTAATCATTAATCATTAATCATTAATAAATTATCACCATCGTTGCTCCGAATCCGTATTCGTGAAAGGAGGCATCCTGAAAACGGCATAGTTTTTTGTATGTGGTTTTCAGTTCTTTCTCCATTGCCGCACGCAGGACGCCTTCGCCTTTACCGTGGATAAAAACGATGCGCCATCCTTTCTTCGTGGAATTAGCTTTCATCACTTCATGAAATTTCGACAATTGACAATTGAGCATATCCGCATTACTCAAACCCGTAGTCGTTTCTAACAACTGATTGATATGCAAATCCACTTCAATCTTATTATCAGCTTTTTCATGTTTTTTTATCGTTGGTTGTGAGTTTCGACGCACGCCTGAATCCTTTTCATACATTGCCGCCTGCAAATCCGAAGCGGAAACAAGCATCTGTCTTTCAGGCACATCATTCATAATGACAGGAACAATCAAGGCCTCTTCGTCGAAAAAGTCGTTCTTTGTGAAACAATGCAGTTTGTAGAACTTTACCGTATCAGGCCGTAATTCGATCGTCATGGCGTTTTTCAATGAAAACGATTTCCCCTCTTTAAATGCAATCAGCTGTATACAAATATGTTCAAGCTCATTCAAAGCTGATTTTTCAAATTCTTCCATAAAAATTTTTGTATCCGGTTCTATCATACCATGGAAACGACTTGTCCAACAGTTGTTTTTGCAACTCATATAATTGAAATACAGGTAATAGTTACTCTCATTGATAAGGTAAGCCTCGAAAGGTGTTTTTACAAAATTTTGTGGTTCTACGGGTAAAAACGCCAGACTCAGGTTGAGGCGCTCTCCCTGTGGCGTTTCTACAAATGGCTCAACGACGGGCTTCGTAACTTCAAATGATGGGGATTCCCGCCTATGCGGGAATGAAGGACCATTAGGGGATGCAGGCATTGTTTTTCCGGGAATGACTACCTCTTTTTGCTCACCTATCTGGTGCTCCATCCCGCCTACCACAACACATTCTGAAATGAGCGCCGGCACTTCAAACCCATCTTTATCTTCGACCAATACCTGATCTTTTCCGCGGAAAGCCGTTACAGTCCCCCCTCCGACGCTGTTCAGGAAACGCACTTTATCGCCTGTTTTCAGCTTCTTCGGATGAAACGATGAAGCATCAAAAAAATCTTCTTTTCTCATCTTGTCGAAATTAGGTAGCAAAGATAGAGAAAAGTTATTATTTTTGCAAGAAAAAATCGCATCATTATGGTCGAAAAAAATGCTAACAGGCTGTCGTTCATCCGGCAAATCAATATTAATGAGTATGATTACCCCTTACCGGACGATCGTATCGCCAAGTTTCCGTTGAAGGAACGCGACCGGTCGAAACTTCTCACCTATCGCAATGGAGAAGTAACCGAAAGTATCTTCTACCGGTTACCGGAATTACTACCTGTAAAATCATTGGTCGTCTTCAACAATACGCGTGTTATTCAGGCAAGGCTTCTTTTTTGGAAAGATACAGGCGCTCAAGTCGAAATTTTCTGTCTCGAACCAGAAATGCCCTCCGATTATGCCCAAAACTTCCAGTCACGCGAAAAGTGTCGGTGGATATGCTTGGTCGGCAATGCAAAACGTTGGAAAGGAGTGCTCAAGCGCACGCTGAAAACTGAAAATAGGGAAGTGGTTCTGACAGCCGAACGTATGCAAACGTTGGGCCAGACACATAGCGTACTGTTCAAATGGGATAACCCTGACTACACGTTTGCCGACATCTTGGATGCAGCAGGCGTATTGCCTATCCCACCCTACCTGCACAGAAATACGGAAACATCCGATTTACATACATACCAAACCGTCTATGCCAAGATAAAAGGCTCTGTTGCCGCGCCGACAGCAGGGTTACATTTCACGCCGGAAATTCTGAAAGCATTAGATGTCAATGGATTTAAACGCGAAGAACTGACATTGCATGTCGGAGCCGGCACCTTCAAACCTGTTCAGACAGAAACGATCGGCGAACACGAAATGCACGCCGAATATTTCGCTGTCAACCGTTCCGCTATTACGTCTCTGATTGATTATGCCGGTCGCATAACAGCCATTGGCACAACGTCTCTGCGCACACTTGAAAGTCTTTACTACATCGGCGCTTCCTTAGCCGCCAACCCTGAGGCGACGCCGGACAATCTCCTGATTAAACAATGGACGCCCTACGAGAACAATTTGCCGCAATTAACAACCGAAGAAGCGTTGCGTCATCTTTTGAAATACTTAGACAACAACATGTTAGAAAAACTCATCGCAACGACACAAATCATGATTGCCCCCGGATATGATTTTCGTATTGTAAACAATCTGATCACAAATTTTCACCAACCTAACAGCACGCTATTGCTTTTAGTATCGGCTTTCGTAAAAGGCGATTGGAAAAAAATCTACGATTATGCGCTTATGCATGATTTCCGATTCCTAAGCTACGGCGACAGTTCACTACTCATTGGAAACTAAAACATTATATATTATGAAGAATCTAATCAGCATACTCCTCCGAAAATCCGGATTAATAAAAATCGTTGATCGCCTGCGATTTTATCTGCTCTATCTCAAAACATACCGCAAACGACAGTCGTTCAAAAAGGCTAATCCGGGCGCTATCTTACCTCCGTCGTATTTTATCTATGAAACATTCGGCATGGATTACGAACAATTTTACAATTTGAGCCTCGAAACAGCAAAGTGGCTTATTTCCTGGTTTGAGAAATATCAACCCCTCAACAATGTCAGTATATTAGATTGGGGGTGCGGCCCCGGAAGAATCATAAGGCATTTACCTTCGTTATTAGATGTATCCTGCCGCTGTTATGGTACGGACTATAATACCAAATACATAAAATGGTGCACGAAAAATATCCCTGAGGTGACATTCAAACAGAACAACTTAGCGCCTCCGCTTCCCTTCGAGCATGAAATGTTTGATGTCATCTACGGGATTTCAATCTTTACGCATCTGTCAGAGAAAATGCACTATGCCTGGTTCAACGAACTTCTCCGGGTTCTGAAGCCCGGCGGTATCCTTTTTTTAACGCTACACGGTAAAGCCTTCAAAACCAAACTGCCGGAAGCACAGCGGAAGATTTTCGATCAAGGACATCTTGTCGTATTATCAAATACAAAAGAAGGCCATCGAACATACGGCGCCTATCATCCGACGTCTTTTGTAATAAAATTAGCCGCGAATACCAAGATCATGGAATATGAAGAAGGAGGTTTTATTAACAGAAAACCGCAACAGGATATTTGGATTTTTCAAAAAATTGTTTGAATATGATTTTTTTGCTACCTTTGTTGCTTAAAAGCGACTTGCAGTTTGTACAACTACCGGAAACTGACCTTTTTTAACTCGGTTATTGTGTGACTGACGTGGCATTGCTGTAAAAAAAATGAAAAGAATGATATGTTTTTTATTATTCATCCTCTTAACTTCTTGCGGGATGATAAACAAAATGAAGTTAATTTCTGAAGAAGTGAATTTAAAATGGATTGATAATTTAACGGGCGATTTTTCATTTAAAGATGATTGGTCATATCCTGATAATATTTACAGAAATGAATTTGGACAATTAAGCTGTGACGGATTTTGTCCGCCTGAAACGGATAATATGAAAGACGAAAATGGAAGAATTTACGAGAGCGCATTATGTGCATTTTATGAATTGGTTGATACCTCACACATTTATCATTCAATACAGTCAGATGCCTGGACTTACGAATGGGCAGGCGCAAATCATATAATCGCCGAGAGAATTAATAAAGACACAGTAGTATGTTACACACAAAATGACGCCGGAACACATAGCAGTTTGAATTTGATAATAACTGATAAAACCGTAAAACCAACCATCGTTCTAAACAGTATAATCGCCAGAAGTAACGAAAAAATATACCGTTGCAAAAGCGGAAAAATGGTGATTGACAAAAAATTATGGAAAGAAGGAATACTGAAAGCCACATTTGATTTTGACTTTTATCACGATGAAAATCCTGAAAAAATGTATTGGAGAGGGAATATTTATGTTGAAATTATTAATGAAGTTGCAAGATGAAACAAACATGTAATCCCTTATACCCAAGCATTAATGAAAAAGATTTCATTGTTCATTTTTTTATATGAAACGAAGAGTTACATGGCTGGCGGTTTTCCTCATAATAGCGGGGTTGACGACTTATTATTTTTATCCGGAAGAGAAACTTGCCGGCGATATTCAAATTGATGACATAGTTGTCTATAAATCAAAAAGACAGATGACAGTATCCTCAAATGGACAATTGGTGAAAACCTATAAGATTTCATTGGGCAGACAACCAATTGGAGCGAAAGAATTTGAAGGTGACATGAAAACGCCGGAAGGTGTATATTTCATCAATGACAAAAATCCGAATAGTGGTTATCATAAAAATTTAGGTATCTCCTACCCCGGCAAAGACGACCTGGAAAATGCAAACAGACTTGGTAAACCGGCGGGAGGCGACATCAAAATACATGGAATCAGAAATAAAATTGGTTTTATTGGAAAATTTCACCGTTGTTTTGACTGGACTTTAGGTTGTATTGCTGTCACTAATGGCGAAATAGATGAACTTTATAGAGCCGTTAAAATTGGGACACGTATTGAAATTAAACCATAATTTCAATTATTTTTTTACATGCCTAACTGAAGAATTTTTAAAAAAAGAAAAATGCTGACTGTAAAGAATTTGTCATTCAGTTATTCAAGCGATCCTTTTATTGAAAACATGAGTTTTCAGGTTGAAAGAGGTGAAATATTTGGTTTTCTGGGGCCTTCGGGAGCGGGGAAAACAACGCTGCAAAAAATACTTACAGGTCTGATTACCACATACAAAGGTAGTGTGACATTAGGTGGCGTTGAGTGCAGGACGCACGATAATCATTTTTATGAAAATATTGGCGTTGATTTTGAGTTTTCCACGATGTATGAAAAATTGACTGCCCGTCAGAACCTTGCCTTTTTCAGTTCGTTGTACGCAAAGAAAACAAGACCTATTGGCGCCATGCTTGCAGAGATAGGTCTGCAAAACGACGCGGACAAAAAGGTATCCGATTACTCAAAGGGCATGAAATCAAGGCTTAATTTTATAAAGGCTTTGCTGCACGACCCAGCCGTTTTGTTCCTTGACGAACCGACAAGCGGGCTTGACCCTGCCAATAGCCGGTTGATGAAAGACATGATACTGCGGGAAAAAGCCGACGGCAAAACTATTTTTCTTACCACACACAACATGGTCGACGCTACGGAATTGTGCGACAGGGTAGCGTTTATCGTAAACGGCGCAATAAAAGCGTTAGACAGTCCGCATAACCTTATCATGCAAAAAGGGGCGGCAAAGGTCAGGTATTCATACCGCGACCGACAGGAGAAAACAGACGATGCTGTCGGGCAGGAGCGCACCGGCGAGTGTCTGCTTTCGGATACAGCAAATGACAGCATATTGAATACGCTTGTCCGTGAAAACCGTATCCTGTCAATCCACAGCAGCGAGCCTACTTTGAACGATATTTTTATGGAAGTTACGGGGAGGAGGCTGCTTTGAGAAAAATAAGACTGATACTCGGCGACATGCGTTTTCAGTTCAAATATGGGTTCTATTACGTCTATGCGGCGTTTAGCGTCCTGTATGTAATATTGCTTCTCCTTTTCCCTGAAGGTTGGCGCGAAAAAGCCGGCTGCCTGATGATTTACTCCGATCCTGCGGCTTTGGGCTTATTATTTATGGGCGCAATTGTTTTACTGGAAAAAAGCCAGCGGGTACTGAACGCACTTGCCGTTTCACCGGTGAAAGTTTTTGAGTATATCCTGTCAAAGATACTTTCGCTGTGCGTTATCTCCGTACTTGTTGCATGGGTGCTTGCTGTGGCGGCCGAACTCGACAACATCTCGACAGTGTTGTTGACAACAGCCTTAACCTCAATCATTTTTACACTGTTGGGACTCATTGTGGCGACAAGAATTAACAGCCTCAATCAATACCTGTTTGCAAGCATCCCGTTAGAAATAATTTGTTTCACGCCTCCTGTGATATTCCTTTTCAGCGGGGACAGTGTTATGCGTTATTTTCCACTCAACATGAGTATGGCCTTGCTGTCCGGGCTTAGTCGAAACCAAATATTTGATATTACGGTTCTCCTTATGGTAATCGTTTGTTTATATGCCATCGCACATCGCCAAACGGTGAAAATGTGGCGCAGTAATTGAGTTTAAAGTTACTCCGTTATTCCGTTACTCATAATTGATTTTCTCACATGAAAGCAATGACAATCAGTTTTTCGCAAATGTGCCGGCAGATGAAGCAGGATAACATACTTTTGATAATGGCTTTTGTTCCATTCATCATCGGTATTGTTTTTCGCTTTATTATTCCGGTCGTTGAAGATTTATTGACTGATTATTTCGGCATGGCCGCCATTCTAACGCCTTACTATGAATTGTTCGACCTTTTTCTTATCATTGTGACACCCGCTATGCTCAATTTTGTGGTCGCTATGGTGATGCTTGAAGAAGCCGACGACCATCTCATTGCCTATCTGGCCGTTACGCCTTTGGGAAAGGCAGGTTACCTGTTTTCACGGTTAGGAATTACAGGACTTATATCCTTTTTTATCAGCATTTTAGTGGCTACTCTTTTTCAACTTTCTGGTATAAATTTTTTGATGATGACAGGCCTTGCATTAGCCGGAAGTATTCAAGGCATCCTGATTGCCTTGCTCATTGTTGTACTGTCAAAAAACAAAGTCGAAGGATTGGCAATGGGAAAAATGACAACACTCTTTAATCTCGGCATATTAGCGCCCTATTTTGTAGCAGGAAAAGTACGGTATTTTGTATCTGTGTTGCCGACCTTTTGGATGGCAACAGCCATACAGACATCTGATTATTTCAGTTTGTTACTCTCAATCTTGCTGTCATTGATATGGATAGCGTTTTTGTCAAGGAGATTTATGAAGAAAACGATTGGATAATAACATATTATGAAGATGAATATTAGTCAAAAAATAGAAGCAAGATTGAAAGCATCAGGAGTAAATTTTGTTCGCTTTGTTGATATTACAGTCTTATCCGGGAAAGAGAACAAAAAATATCCTAATGCGATAGTTTTCGGAATAAATTTTTCTGCTGAATACCTTCATATTGTAATGAAAACCTCTGATTATGTACAGGAAATGGTGCGCAGTAAGTCTGATTTTTCAGACGATGAATTTTATCTGACAGAATTAAAAACGGGTGAATTAGCCGATGGTATTTCACAATGGTTGAATAATTTTGGATACAAGGCATATTCTCTTTCAGACAAAAACCAGGTTGAAACAGGTTTTTTTGATGGCCGAAACGGCGGAACACCACTCCCACATAAAACAATTGCACGGTTGTCGGGAATAGGCTGGATAGGGAAAAATAATTTGCTGGTAACTCCGGTATTTGGAAGCGCCCTTTGTCTTGGAGTGATATTAACAGATGCACCGTTAGAAATAACTCATGCTGATTCCATTCAATCACAATGTGGCAATTGTAATATCTGTATAAACGTATGTAAACCTAAAGCATTGAAAGGGGTTACATGGAATGTAAACACAAAGAGAGGCGAAATGCTTGATGTCAGTAAATGCACTACTTGCCTGAACTGTTTGCTTTTTTGTCCCTGGACGCAAAATTACATTAATAATATAAAATGCTTATGATTTTATCTTTTTCAAAAAAAATGTTGTTGGCCGGCAGTATGATTTTTGCCATTTCGACGGCCAATTTCGCGCAATCAGACCTTCATGTCATCAAAGTAAAAAAGCCGAAAGACACACATCAGTTTTTCCGCTACACAGGCCAGGATATTCCCGTCATCAGCGGACACCGTGGCGGTATTATCAAGGGATTTCCCGAAAATTCGATCGAAAGTTTCGAAAACACCTTGAAGCATACGCCCGCTTTTTTCGAAATCGACCCGCGATTGACCAGGGACGGCGTCATGGTGCTGATGCACGATGCCACGCTTGAGCGAACCACCAACGGTACGGGGAAACTTTCGGATTATACCTGGGCGGAATTGCAGCAGTTTCGTTTGAAGGATATCGAAGGAAAAGTCACTGATTTCACTATTCCTTCGCTGGAAGCCGTTATTGAGTGGGCGCGCGGAAAAACCATCCTTAATTTAGACATCAAGGATGTGCCTCCCGCGATGTATGTCGAGATCATCAAGCGATTAAAAGCCGAGGCTTTTGTGATGCTGACAGTTCACAACCCCGAGCAGGCGATGTATTATCACCGCGAGATGCCTTCCATCACTTTTTCGGCGCATGTACTGACAAAAGAAGCCTTTGAGACATACGACCGGGCCGGTTTCCCGTGGAAACAGAGCATCGCCTACATCGGCCCAAGTGTTAAACCCGAAAACAGGGAGTTGTATGACCTTATACACTCGCGAGGCGCTACCTGTATGATTTCGGCAGCGCCAACATACGACAAATTGCAAGATGCGGCTGCTCGCCGACAGGCCTACATAGACGTTTTCAATGATGGCGCAGATATCCTCGAATCGGATTTGCCAATAGAAGTAGCCGAGGCTGTCAAATCACTGATACCGACGAAATCGAAAAAAAAGAAATATTTTGGCACCATTAACCCAGGTGAAAAAACAAAAGGAAAATGAGAGACGACAGACAATACGATACTATTGTTTTGAAAGGGTGAAAGGCAGTGAATAAACAACAAATGAAGGAGTTTGACGCATATTTTTGAGTTGGCGGCAAGCAGTGTACAGCGCAGTGGGCGCAGTGGGACACCTAAGCGAAAAAAAATGGAAACGATGACTGTCTTTTTGAAAAATTGCATAATTTTGGTCGAAAATTGACAACAATAAATTTTTAACAATATGAGAAAGAGTACTTTTATTTTCAGTTTAACGATATTATTTTTTATCGGTTTTTGCGGTTGTGGAACCATTTTCCCGAAATGGGATTATTTCTATCCATATTCTAAAATCAACCCTGAACATTTATATAAAAATTTGCCGACCGATTATGAAGATTGTCTTATTCAGTTTGATAACATTATATCTGATGAAATCATTAAATATTATCAATCTTTAGACAGCACAATTGCAGCAATTGAAATATCACGAGAAATGGGCGGATTTTTTATAAATTTTTGGAATCTTTCCTTTTATCGTGAAAAGCCTCAAACAGGTGGAAATATTTACTCGAAAAGATTTGGAATTAAACCTTTGGTTTTGGACGAGTTTATAAAAGACGGAGTAAATGACCCAGAAGCAATGGTTCGGATTTTGTTTAATTGCTACCACAAAAAACTTAACAATATTCCATATAATTGGTATGAAGAAATACAATTACTCAAATCCTACTGGATACCATACAAATATGGAGAAGGTTGGGTTAGTAAAGAAATGAGAAAAAGAGAGAATGAAATACTTGTTGATTATCATTTTCAACAACTTGCAGTAAATGATACTGTCGATATTCTCTATAATAGAGCCCCAAGATTGGTAAAGAGGACACCTGATTGGTATTATTTAACAGGAATTATTCAATTCAAAGTTCCAGAACAAAAGGCTATAAACGTAAAATTGATAGACATACAATCTGACTTAAAAAAGAACTATATGATAATAGAAAAAGATACCATTGTGGTTGGAGATACATTGACAGATAACAGTAAAGGTTGGTTAAAAAGAGGAATTTATTATATGGATTATGGGAGAAATAAAGAATATAGACAGAGAATGGAAAAATAGAAGAAAACGCCAGCCGATAATAATTATGTTAACTTCAAGCGGCGGAAAGTGAAGTGAGACAATGACAAGAAAACACCAAAAGAAAAGGATAACATAAAATCGAATGAAAAGACAAATGGAAAAAGTGAAAATCATACTGATAATATTATTGCTATTTTCAGTAAGAAATATGAACGCTACACCCGAATTAGATGATTATTCATTGAAAGGCAAACATATCTCAATAAGGATAACTTTTAGGTATGACAGTGATATTGAACGATTATATTACAAATCTTTGCTTGAAAATCTCGACAGTTTCATTGACAGATTGAAACAAACAGGAAAACTAAATCGTGGGAAAATTCATTTTGACATAATGACAGGAATTTGGATGGACCACGCTGATGGGATTGAAATGTATAGATGGGGGAATGGTTATTATTGTTGGTTGAATGCTCTACACCAGTCAATTACGCAAGATTATATGGCGAGAATTATCACTTACTTTGCGTCTGAAAATTGGAAATCATTTTGTTATGACAATAAAAAAATAACTCCAGAACAAGCACTTCGGATTTTTAACCGAATAATTGATACCATTAGCATTTCACACCAATATGACAGCAGAAAAGTATTGGAATTAGAAGGTAATTTAGCAGTCTATTTTCAAAACGATTCTTTGATATGTAAAATGGGAAACAAAAATTTTGGAAAGATTGACCATTTGCTTCCATTTTCTACCGGTTCAAAATATTTTATTACTATTGGAGAAACTATTTATGTAGTTGAAAACAATTCTATAATCAATCAAATTCAATTATCAAGAGAAGATTTTTCATTATGGAGTCGGGAAGAAGTTTTTCCAAAATGGGTAAATTTCAGAAATTCATTAGGTCATTTCTTGAGTTATTCAATAGAAAAAAATAAATTTTACAGATTAGATTGTCATTGAAGAAAACACTCTGTGATAGTCCGTGATGTATAGTGCTGTTGAGCCCCAACTGCGCAAAGTCACCGAAGCATTGTGTGCAAGCGGGCGAGAGAGCGGTGGACAATGAAACGGAAAATTTGAATGTTTAGTAATCGAAAAATAATTAGAAATAGATGATAACATACGTTTCGCTATTAAGAGCCGTTAATATGGGCGGACACAACAGGATGAGAATGGAGAAAATATTCAGAGTTAAGGCCACAAGCCGAAATTTAAGAACTCTCAATGCTTTGGCAGACTATGACAGATGGCGGCTGTAACGAAAATAAACTGCTTTTTAATGACAGACAAAATGCATATAATAAAACGGTCTGGGCGAAATTGGGGTTAAAGTGATAACTCGTGCATTCGGTGCATCCTATAACCATCAGTGAAAACTCGAATTGTGTGCAGTCGAGCCTCAACTTCACCAAGACGCCGGGATGTTGGCGGATGTTGGCTGCAATGCGACGGAAATTCAAACATGAAACATAAAAAAGAAAAGATATGAAATTATTCACAATTGACAAAAACGGAAAATTAATCCAATTTAAGGAACAGAATTTTGCAGAAGATAATCACGAGATAGACTTGGAAATTTTGCTTGAAAATAATCCTGAATACTTCTTAGACAACAGTACAGTTTTAATCATTGGAAGACAAGTTACAACCAATCTCAACACTTACATTGACTTATTAGGAATTGATAAAGAGGGAAATACGGTTGTAATTGAATTGAAACGAGAAAAAACCCCTCGTGAAACAATCGCACAGTTGCTTGAATATGCTTCATTTGTCGAAAATCTTAATTATGAGCAGTTGAATAGAATCTATCATGAATATTCAGGAGACGAAATAACATTAGATGAATATCACCAGCAATTTTTTCAGAATAATGAGGATACTAAAGTTGCGTTTAACAAATCTTCTAAACTTATGATTGTAGCCCAAAATATTTCAACTGAAATAAAACAGACTGCGTTATACCTAAGAAAAAAAGGCATTGATATTTATTGTTTAGAATTCAAATATTTTTTAAACAAATCAAATGAGAGGATGATTTCAAGTGACTATATTGTTGGAGAAGAAGAATTTATCAAGTCTGAGAAAATTAAATCCGCAGAATTGCCTAAAGTTGACGAAAAACAATTTGTCATTTCGCTTAATAAATATGGAGAAATAGCATTTAAGTCAATTTTAAGTTTTTCAAAAGAAAATACATTGATTTTTCGGTGGGGTTCAAAAGGATTTTCGTTGAATTTTCCATTACACAATGGTTTTGTTGGACTTTGCTTTGGATATCCTCCTAATTCAGTATTTAAACAAAGTATTTACACAGGGTTTGAAGAAATAAAAAAGAAAGTACCAAACTATGAGAAAATTATTTCCTTTTATAAAGAGCGGATTGAATCCATGAATTGTTTTGTTCTTGCAAAATCAAATTATAAATGGATTATTGATGAATCATATAAGGAAACGGATATGGAAAAATTTTTAGCCATTTTAAAACAGGTCATCGAACACATAAAACATGAAATTTTATTAAAAGATGGAGGTAAATGATTAAATGTCAACAGATAATAAGCGGTTTGATTAATGAAGTCAGAAAAAAGAAGATTAAAACAATATGAAACGACATAAAAGAATTTGGTACATATCAGTTTCAGGTTGTCTAATTGGTTTTATTGTCGTTTTGGCTGTATATGCAAACAATACAGTATTGGCCTTTCGTGACAAAACGGATTGGCCTGTAAAAAATATGTACAAATGGCAAATGGCACATCAGTTGGTGCTTTCAAAACTATGGGCAACGCGGCAATCGTTTTCATAATGGAGTTGATATAAATTTTGGAAGGGGTAATGCAGACGTTGGAGCGCCGGTATATGCTACGCACGATGGAATTGTGGAACGATTAAGAACAGTTAAGGATGATAAAGACGGTGGCGGAAATCGAGTTAGAATAACTTCCGAATTTGGTAAAGTGAGCACTTACTATATGCATTTAGACAGTATAACCGTCCAAAGAGGTGAAAAAGTAACAAAAGATACTCAACTTGGCACAGTTGGTGGTTCCGGTTTCGGAAAAAGAAGACATTATACCCCTCATCTTCATTATGAAGTATTTTTAGATGGCAAGCACATTAATCCCATAAAAGACGGAAATTTTGTGAAATTACAAAAATTATTGGATGCACAACAATAGTAAACTGAAAGAATAATAGCGGACGACAAGACATGATAGTGTATAGTACAAGAGGATAAAATAAATGAAAAAGTATAGCCAAATAATAATTTTAGTTATATTCACTATGCAAGTGCATAGCCAGGAATATAACAGGTGGTTTATTAAAAAAAGCAATGGAAATGTTGGTTTTATTGACTCTTTGGGGCATGAAATATTTTCTGGTAAATTCAACTTTATAAGTGAGCATTATAATTCAGGTTTAGTTGAATTTAAAAAGAATTCAAAATATGGATATTTAGATATTAACGGAAATGTTGTTTTTAGAACCAATGAATATTTGGGAACATTTTCGGAAAATTTATTGCCTGTAGAAGATAAAGGGAATTTTTATTATCTAAATACAAAAGGTCTAAAAGAACTGGATTTGTCAGAACTTATAATCCCATATGGAAAAGAGATTTATGAGATTTGCAATTTTCATCATGGACTTGCATTAGTCATTCTTAAAGATAATTGTCGTGAAAATGATTTATGGTTATATATTAATCTAACCTATGGATATATAAATAAAACAGGACAATGGTACATAAAGCCTATATTTCAACATGCGACAAGTTTTGTCGAAGGAGTTGCTTATGTCGTGAAAGAAGATAAAAGGTACTTTATTGATACCGAAGGTAATTTTATTGCACAACTTGACGACAAAAATGGTGTGATAACTCAAACTGAAGGAAGTGATTTATTTGATTTCTCTGAAGGATTTACTCTTGTTGATTTTTTAGACAGCGTCCCATCTTACACCTCATTTATTAACAGGAAGGGAGAACGAATTAGCCCTCAATTATTTAGAAGAGCAAATAAATTTTCTGATGGAATGGCTGCTATCCAGTTAGATGATAAATGGGGTTTCATTGATACTACGGGAACTATTGTAATTCAACCCCAATATGATTTGAGAAGTGATTTCAGTGAAGGATTAGCGCCAGTTTATATAAAAGTAGAAGAAACTGGCTATGTGTTTAATTCATATTCTACACAAGGTTTTATTGATAAAACAGGAGCGACAGTGATTCCGTTTCAACCACACGTTAGTTATGGTGGGTTTAGAAATGGATTGACTAAAGGCCAAAGATTCATATATGAAAACAAAAAATATACAGGCAAATATGAATTTTTCTATATGAATAAAAATGGCGAAAAAATATGGAGCGAGATAGTGAAACAGTAATTATTCGGAAAGTAAATTGAGATTAGTTGCAAACAATATTACGGTAAGGCAGGGTTGTTTTGAGTTGCGGGATGTTTGCTTTTCGTTGAACGATAAGGACAATCTTGCGATAACAGGCGCTTCCGGAAGTGGAAAAACCACGTTGGCAAAGGCGCTGTGCGGACAACTGTTCTTGACGGGCGATTTGAAAATCAACTATACCGCCGATACCGGTTTGTTGCCAAAAGCCGCGTATATAGACCAGCGTTGCGCAATAAAAAATCGAAATAACACGTTTGAAGGTTACTATCAGCAACGTTACAACAGCGCTGATAATGAAAATTCATATACGGTTGTGGAAGAATTGAAATTTGTGACGGATAATGAACAAAGAATTGACTTTTTGTTGAACGAGTTGTCCATTACATATTTGAAAAATAAACCGTTACTGCAACTTTCGAGCGGCGAGCACAAAAGATTTCAATTAGTCAAAACCTTGTTGAATCCTGTACAGTTATTGGTTTTGGACGAACCGTTTGTCGGATTGGATGTTGCGAGCAGAAAAAAACTTAACGAAATATTAAGCGACGTATCCGGCAGCGGAACGAAGTTAATCGTCATTGTCGGGATGCACCGTAATTTTCCCGATTGCGTTACGCATGTGCTGGAATTGGACGACGGCAAACAAAAAAGTTTCACGGAGAAAGAAAATTTTACGGCCACACGTCAGTCGGCTACACAGGTTTTCAATAGCACATCATTACCATTATTTCGCAACGAATTGAATTTTGAGAACGCTGTACTGATGAAAAATGTTACGGTAAAATATGGCGATAAAATTGTTCTCGACGACATCAACTGGCGTGTAAGGAAAGGCGAACGATGGTTGGTGAAAGGCAAAAACGGTGCAGGTAAATCGCTGTTGATGAGTTTGGTTGCCGCCGATAATCCGCAGGCTTATTCCAACGAAATTTATTTGTTCGACAGGCGGCGCGGTTCAGGCGAAAGCATTTGGGACGTAAAGAAAAATATCGGTTTTGTATCGCCGGAATTGTAT
>Ga0099364_10002299_pt1 | contig 30572 bp, 11 predicted proteins | sample TergutTh196P3_FD_73070 | JGI IMG/M metagenome (GOLD analysis project Ga0099364, IMG submission 73070) | Microcerotermes parvus P3 segment gut microbial communities from Pointe-Noire, Republic of the Congo - Th196 P3 | ecosystem: Host-associated > Arthropoda: Insects > Digestive system > Gut ...
TATTCAGTCAAAAAGAATGTGGACGAAAGTTGGGAGGACATATTATCTAGCAGCAAAAACGTTCTGTAATTGCGGCTATTATAAGGGTAAAGCAGATTTTGACAAGAGTCGTACTGCTGCCCCGTCATGTCTGTTTTTGTGAATATGCTGTAAACGGCATGAAGTTGTCCCTTGCGTTCTTTGCGCTTCTTTGCGGACTTTGCGGTAAAAAAAAGAAGACTGAACGGCAAGGGATAAGTTCATACCGTTTACGGTAGAACTCAGTCGCCACGTTTAATTCTCATCCGGGATGATCACCGGTCCAAGCGGCCGCCTCGAACGCGGCGGAGTCGGTAACGTTGATTCTTCTTCGACCGGGACTGGAGCCGTCGCTGGCGGTGTCATTCCGGGCGGATCATTCAGGGGAATGGTAGGACGCGGCGGTACGAACAAATCTTCAGGAGCGGGGGAAGGAGTTGTTGTCCCATTGGCACTATTCAAAGAATCCGGGGGGGAATCAATGATGGGTGCGGTGGTGATGATGGTCGGTCTTGGGGGGCGGGGGGGGATGAGTCCGTTGTTTCCGTTATTATTGATCAGGGGGGCGAATTCCGGGGAAGAGGGTATTCCTGATGGCGGCGTTCCCGGGGGGGCGGAAACAATGCCGTCATTGCCGGTTCCGTTGAAAAGACCCGGCGGATGCCGCCCATTGTCCCTCAATCCCGCGTCCGGTTCCCGGACAGCCTCCACTATCGAAGGTCTTGCCGTCCCGCCGGGTACTGCCGTGCCCGGTTGTTGGACTATCGGCGGGTCGTCATCGAGGGGTTCGGGGGCGATAGGCTGCCGGGAGACTGCTGGGGGTACTGCCGGGGGTTGCGGTTGAACCGGCTGCTGAACAGGTTGTTGAACAGGTTGCTGAATCGGTTGCTGAACTATGGGAGAGGGAGAGGGTTCGGCGGCTCTTGTTCTGCCTGTGTCGAGACGAACCGGCTGTCTTTTGCTGAGTGCGTCCATGGCTTCCAGTGCCAGACGATAGAGTTGTTCTGCTTCACTTTGGTAACTTCGGTCGCGGGATACATATTCCGCAAGATCAACAAGTGTGCGGACTTTGAATGTTTCCGACTTGATATTGGCGACCAACGCCAGCGCGTCGCCCAGTTGCCGTTTTTCCAACTGAATTTTTGCCAGCCGGGCATAAAATGCGTCCAACTCGTCGTGGACACTGACTTCTGGATTCGGCTCACGCAGCATAAACGCTGCCCCGCCCATGACCGGCGGAGCAGGCGGCATAACCGCCACCGATGGGGGTAATGCCGCAGACGAGGGCATCGCGACCAGCGGGTGTACCGCCGAGGGAGGCACCACCACCGTTTGGGGGGCTGCAACACCATGAATAGGAGAAATGCCGGGTGTTTGGGGAACAGCGGGGACTTGGGGAACAGTACCGACTCGTGCTGCCTGAACACGGACAGGGACAACGGGTCCCGACGGCGGCACCATAAAGCGGGGAGCCATCGGAGTCCCGTAGTAGGAGGGCGGCACTACATAACCTGCCGGACGATTGCTATAAACCTGCTTGCCCGTCGGCTGTGCTCCTGCGGTGCCGGAGCATACAAAGACGGCACCGGCAACCAACAACACCCAGGGGAGAACGCCCAGACAAGCGGTACGAGACTGAACTATATGTAACATAGATTTCTTCCTTTCGTTTATTCTTGTACAACCAAATAAACATATCGAGACGGACATTCCCGTCAACCGGGAATCCTACCGCCCTTTATGATACTAGGATAGCACGCGGTTTCCGAAAAGCAAAAAACGCTGGAACGTTTTAGTCAAAAAAATGGTGAGCACACCCGGTTGTACCGGTTTTTCGGAAAAAACAGGTTTTGCGGTTAACTCCGAACTATTTTAACCGCAAAGGGCGCAAAGAATCTATTTTTAGAGTTCCCTTGATGTTAGGAATACAAACAGTCCGTCGACACGTTTCCGCAAAAGGTAGGCAGTCGACCGCTGGGCGACTGCGTCGGCAATAGCCGACAGGCGAATGTGTTCGGCAAAATGTAAGTACAGGTGCGGCAAGCCGCAGTTGCCGCCCGGCGGTCGGCAACCTACCCAGTTTGCCTAACTTGATAACGTGTCGACGGACTGCTGGGAATACAAAGAGCAATTTCATACTGCTGACAATTTCATGCGGTTGATGATGTATAATGCAAGAATGCAATTCCGGCGGGCGGCATTCCTTTTATTCTTTGTAACTGTATGCTGGTGCGGGATGCTGGCGGTTCATGAATTCGGTCATATCCTTGCGGCATGGAGCAGCGGGGCGGTGGTGATGCAAGTCGTTTTGCTGCCGGTTTCCTACACCGTAACCGCCAATGTTCAATATCCGCTCTTCGTGTATGGTGCCGGTGCCGTTGTCGGAACGATTGTCCCCCTGTTGTTGTGGTTGTGTGTCCGGCAGTGTTGTCCGAAAGTTGCTTATCTTTTTCGTTTTTTTGCCGGTTTCTGTTTCGTCGCTAATGGAACATACATCGGTTTCGATTTTTCCACAGCCGGACCCACCGATGCCGGTTTGCTCATCGAACATGGAGCAAGCCGGGGTATTCTCCTCTTGTTCGGAGTTCTGTGTCTCACCAGCGGGTTGTGCCTCTGGAATGGAGAGTCGAAACATTTCTTTCGTTATACTTGATAACGGCATGAAATTGTCCTTTGCATCCTTTGCAGTTAAATCTTCTTTCATAACCGCAAAGGACGCAAAGAAGGCGCAAAGTTCGCAAAGGGCATTTTTATGTCATTGCCCACACGCCCACGCACCACGCCGCCACGAGTGCCGCTGCATACAAACCAATACCCCAAATCCAACGCCTCGGAAAAGGCTTTGCCAAAACCTCCGGCTCGTCCGCAGTCATCGCCGCCGGATTGTAACAGGCAATCGCCTCCCGAAGAAGCATCTGCTCATCGGCTCGCTCATTCCGCTCTTCCCGCCGTGCCATGTACCATTGAAAAAGATAGAGCGGCGTGAGGAAAACCGACATGAGAACCATAGAAAAGGTTAATGCGTGAATTCCATAAGAATTAAAATCAGTAGGCTTGCCCGCCACAGCACTAAAAGTATAAATCCCGCCAAGTTCAATGTACTCAAGAAGCAAGAAGAAAACGGGAAAACCAAGCATAATCAGAGTGTTTCGTAATGCTACGTCGCTTTGTCTTTTTTCCCTCTTGTACATGCGGCTCAATCCCCAAAGGAGAGGAAAGAGCAGGGCAACACAGATTCCCAGAAGAATCGGATGTTTATCCCACGAATAAAACGAGAACATGATAATGACAAGTACAACATACCCAACCCAATAGATCACCTGCCCCATATACATTTTTCCCGTTTGTTTTTCAGCAGACATGAAATTGTCAGACATGCTGGCATTTTTGAGCAGGGTTTCAAATGGCTTGTCAATGAGCGGCGGAGCGGCGAGAAAACTTTGCTTGGTACGGCATGTCTCCAAAAAATACCGACCGAGCGGATAATAGAAGACCATACTGACGGCAGCAATCGCCATAAAAAAGAGTGTTGCGGAAAATTGGGGGAAAAAAACGTTGTATTGACTTTTGAAAACAAATTCGTCCCGAATGAGTTCGACAATTTTAGAGGGCTCCTTCCCGCCCGGCAATACATTTAACCGTACTACGGTTTCTTTGGGTCCTCTGATCAGGTTGACCACTTCGGACATTTCAAAATTAAGGATCTCCTCGATTTCTCCCTCTTTTCCTTGTCCTATTCCCAGTATTTTGTCTTTAGGATGGAGTTCCCCGGACTTGTCGGCGGGACCGCCTCTGGTCACTTCTCTAACTACTGCGTATCCATCTTCGATATCAATGCGTAAAATAAGCCCTACCCCGATTGTCCTCTCTTCTGTACCGTGCCTGAATGGTATATCACCATCATAGATTGTCATGCCGACAAAGAAAGTGAGGACTGCAAAAGCCCAAAGAACATTCGTGAGGACTGAACTGAAAAATCGTTGTTCGACCTGCGAGTAAGTGTAGGATTTTTCGTGTCTGCCGGGCAAGCCGAGATCATTTTTGATGATCCTTCTTATTTTCTGCTGAGATGGAAGTACAACCATCATAACGCCCCCTATGACTAGAGCGATTGAGATAACATAAGGAACAAACCCGTACGTTGTTACATAGGCGTAGCCAGTTGCAAGCATTATTCCGTGAACTCCCCAAATGCTCATAACCATGAACAACCAGAAATACTGAAAGTACCAAAATACCTGGTGGACTTGGCATCTTCGGCTGCGCAGTGTCGGGGCATTGCGGACACCCGCCCAAAATGAACCAAATATCCAAACAGCGCACCAACTGAGGAATGCTGCCATGCCGAGTGCGCTCCAAATTGTAGCGGTGCCGAGTGCCTGCCCGCCGGTTGTCGATACTCCTGCCGCTGTTCCAACAGTTCCGCATCCTGCCGTTGTCGTGAGCATTGTTGCTGTGAGAGCGGTCATTACGGTTGCGGTAAAGACTTCGCCCGGCGCGGTGGCGGTCAAAATATCGCCGACCATCTCTTCGATTTTGGACTTGAGCGACTTCCTCGCCCGGACAAGCCGCTGCCGGACGGCTTCTTCCGTCGATTCGGTTGCATCGGCAATTTCTTTGACCGACTGTCCGCTCCGATAGTAGAGGACGAGCGTTTCGCGGTGCTTTTCGTCGATTTCGCCGATTGCCGACCAAACGAGTTCGCTCTGTTCCCGGCGGAGCAGTTCCGTGTCCGGTGCCGGAGTACCGGCTAAATTGTCCGAGAGCGGTTCCGTTGATATTACCGGTTTGCGGTGCGAGTGGTGCGCCAGATTTCGGGCAATGGTACAGAGCCAGGCGGCGAGGTGTTGCGGCTCCCGCAGTTCGCCGAGTTTTTGCCAGGCGATGAGAAACGTTTCTTGGGCGATGTCTTCGGACTTGTGAAAGTCGCCGGTGGCGTTGTACAGCACACCGCTGACGAGCGATTGGTATTGCCGAACGATTTGGGCGAACGCACCGGTGTCGCCGCTGCGTGCCTGTTCGAGAATTGCCGATAGGTCGAGAGGGGATGCTGTGCTCATTGAGTCGTCTTATTGTAAGGGGATTGCTCTCTTTATTGTAGAGAGTCCCATTTCGGCGAAGACGTGACTCCATTCCGCTAACAATTTTCATGTTGGAGCGGAAAGGTAGGCAACCGACCGCCGGGCGGTTGTATCGGCGATAGCCGATTGGCACCGGGAAACGCGGGGGATAACGTGATTCGTCCCCCAAGTGCGGAGTACCGCACGTTGCCGCCCGGCGGTCGGCAACCTACCTAAAGGCACAATGAGGCAAACTTGTGAGCGGACTGTGCTGGAGAGCAACCCGTTATACTGTAAACGGGGAGAAATTGGACGTTTTCTTTGCGTCCTTTGCGCTTTCCCTTGCGAACTTTGCGGTTAAAAAAAGAGAATTTAACCGCAAAGAACCATTGCACACCTTTACAGCAGAAAGCATAACGGCTCCATTCTTTTCGACAGAATCCCGCAAAAAACTCTATGGAATATACGAAACGTCCGGCTCAATCGACTCGCAGTATCGTGCCATCAGATCGGCAATTTTGTCAATGTCGCCCAGTGAAATCACCTCGACCGGCGTGTGCATATAACGATTGGGAATACTAATCAGTGCTGTTGCCATGCCGCTGCGGCTCACTTGCATCGCCCGGGCATCGGTGCCCGAAACTTTTCCGTCCGCCACGATTTGCACCGGTATTTCGTGTTGTTGGGCAACGTCCACCAGGGCGTTGACCAATTTTGTGGTCATGTTCGGACTGCGGGTAATGACCGGTCCGCCGCCGAGTTTGACTTCGCCATTCTCTTCTTTTTTAATCGTCGGACAGTCGGTCGCAAAGGTTACGTCTGTGGCGATGCCGATGTGCGGGTCAATGCCATAGGAACTCGTGATCGCTCCACGAATACCGATTTCCTCCTGCACCGTCGAAACCGCAAAAACACCCACTTTGAGTTTTGCCGGATCGATTCGCCGCAACGCTTCCATCACCACCCAAACGCCTGCCTTGTCGTCCGTTGCCGGTGCGGCGATCAAATCGTTGAGCAGTTCCCGGTATTCCAATTCCACAGTAACCGGATCGCCGATGCGGACGATTTTCCCGGCTTCTTCTTTATCCTTTGCACCAATGTCGATCCAGAGGTCTTTGATTTTCGGCACCTTCTTTTTGTCTTCATCATCCATCAGATGAATCGGCTTTTTACCGATCACTCCTTCGACGGGACCTTGTGCTGTCCAGATTTTGACCCGCACGCCGATGAGATTTTGAATATCCCAGCCGCCGACGGTCAAGACGTAGATGTACCCCTCTTTGTCGATGTAATTGACGATGAGACCGATTTGATCGCAGTGTCCCGCCAGCATCACGCGGAGCGGTGCTTCGGGGTTGCGGGCGGCAATCACATTGCCATGAATGTCCGTTCGGACAGAATCGGCAAAGGGAGCAGCGTAGTCCCGGACGAGCCGTTGCACCGGTTCTTCAAAGCCGGTAACGCTCGGTGTGGTGAGAATGTTCTTCAAAAAATTCTTCGCTTGGGTATCCATTGGGGTTTTAATAGGAGAAAAAAGAGTGATGAATGTATCATAGCCAAAGCAGGCAAAATTTTCAAGTCTCCCCGGCACCAGTCCCAGTCCGTCGACACGTTTTTGGAAAAGGTAGGCAGTCGACCGCTGGGCGACTGCGTCGGCGATAGCCGACTGGCGAACGTGTTCGGCAAAATAAGCGTATTCGGGTACAGGTGCAGCAAGCCGCACATTGCCGCCCGGCGGTCGGCAACCTACCTAGTTCTCCCAACTTGACAACGTGTCGACGGACTGGCACCAGTCCGACACAAACGTGCCGTCAACAGCATGAAACCGCTCCTTGCGTTCTTCGCGCCTTTGCGAACTTTGCGGTTAAGCCTCCTAAACCTCCTAAAACGCACGGGGCATTGCCATCGGCTGCATCGGCTGCATGGGTCGCTGCTGCATTGGAAATTGCTGCATCGGCATCATTTGCATCGGCATGACCTGCATCGGCTGCATCATCGGCATCATGCCGTAGGGGTTTTGCATTTGCAAAAACCGGCTCTGAACCTGCCACATTGCTTGACTCAAAACATTCGCCTTTACCCTCAACGGAATGACCTGAATGCCGCGCCGCGACTCTTCCAATGCCTTACGGTCAACTTCTTCGATGTATTTTTTCAATTCTCCCAGTAAAGGTTCCGAAGCGAAAATTTCCAACGTATTGCTGACATTGTTGACATAAATGCGCGGTTGTGCGCCGCCCGGTCCACGGGTGGACTGTAATTTCAACTGATAGACCTGCATCACTGCTGTATAAACCTTTATCGCCTCGGTATTTTCAATATAAACGGTTTCCGGCTTTTGCACTGCCGGTGTGCCGGGCAAATCGGAAACGTCGAACTGCGGAATCAATCTGCCGACTTCATTCCGATCCGCACGCGAGCCTTGAACGTAAATCGTCCCTCCGGGTATATCCGGTTGAATGATTAACCGGGGACGCGGAGCGGCTCCGAATTGCTGCGGCTGAACCTGCTGCATGATTTTTTCCCGAAGTGCCATGTTCAATCGGGCGACGACGACATCTGAACTGGTGTTCCGTACCGAAAAAATGGTGTAGTCCCGACCTTCAAAAATGATTCCGCTGCTGATTCTGCGGAGGAGTGCCTCTAATTGATCGAGTGCCCTTGTGTCCTCCGAGTAGAGTGTTAAGGAACTGTCGGGATTGACGATGACATAGACAGGCTCTGCTGCGGGGAAACCGGTGAAGAGTGTTGCGGCTTCTTCAGTTGTTTCCGGGGATTCCCGTTGGATTTCGTCTTCTAGTGAGAAGAGAGAGACGGCGGACGGCGAACGGCGGACGGCAGTAGAGTCGGCATGGATGCCGCTCGCTTCCCGCTGCTGCTGTCTGCTGTCTGCTGTCTGCCCCCGTTCTGCTGCCGTCTGCTGTCTGCCGTCTGCCGTCTCATCACCCGGTTCCTCTTCCCCTTGCTCCGGCACCTCCGGCGGGTTCTCTTGCGGCGGAGCAACAATCCGTAGCGGATTCGGCTGCATTTGCTGCCAATGGAGCTGCATTTGCCGAAGCATATCCGGGTTGCCTTGGATGTGGATCGTGCGGGTGGTCGATGGCGGCTGCCACATACCGCCGCCTCCGCCCGGACGCGGCATGCCCGCAGGCGGTTCAGGATACCAAATGTCTTCACCCATGTCACGTAACATCTTGGCGATGCGTTCCAGTTGACTCGGAGTGCCCAGAATGGTGAGAGTGTTTGTGTTCAGCGCACTTCTAGTGAACGGTTTCGCATTGTCCGGCTCATCGCCAAACATGATCATCACAGCAACTTCCACATCTTCGGGATCATTGTATTCCAAGCGGACAACCAACGTTTCCCGATCCTCCGAACGGAGACTGTCCAAAATACCCGCCACTAATACCTGATCCTCAGGGCTTGCCAGCACGACTAACTGGTTGCCGAAAGTATCAAAGAACCACCGCACATCAAGTCCGCGACCCGCGACCACATCGTATAACACTGCGACAGCAGGAGCATAATTGATATTGCGAAGCGCATGCAGTTGCATCTGAATATCCGGCTCGGCTTCGTTCAGGGCATTCGCTACCGATGTGAGTTTTATGTGGTCGGAAGGCTTTGCCCAAATCGTGATCTGACTCGGATTGGTAAAATTCGGCAGACTGGGCTGGGCACTCGGTGCAATGCGCGGAAGCAATGCGCGGAAATCCTGCATATTGCTGTTCCGGCGGACAGTGTAAACCTGTACTTCGGCGGTGGTCTCCGGGCGTTCGGAGAGCATTTGACTCACGATGGCTTCCACCCGCTCTTGGTCGGGCTGTTTGCCCCAGACGATAATCTGTCCCGGTGCGAGTCCCCATTGCGTAATGATACGGTTGCCGAGCATCACCGGAAGTTGATAGACGGCGTTATTAACCCATATCGCCGGCAAATCACTCAAATCATACACTTGCGGATAGGCTTCTGTTTCCGTGGGACGCGGAATGTCGAATCCCTCGATGCTTGCGGCAATGCGTTCATGCACTTCCGGCGCAGCATAGACCAACAGGTCATCCGTTGCTGTGCGAATCGTGATCGTTGCCATACCGGCAAACGTTTGCTGCAAGGAAACCGCCCCATCCCCCAAGGGAATGTGCTTGAAAAAATAGGTTTTCAGCACCGGTTGGGGAAACGCCTCATCAATCGTTTTCAGTACATCGGCAATCGCCGCATGCTCGGCAGATGTTGCCCAGGCGACCAGTTCGTTGGGACTTGCCGGGAAAACCAGCAAGCCGGGGAACTGTTGTGCCAGTAATGTTTGAGCGGTGGGAACGCGCTGTGCTCCTGTCCGATAGACTCTTAAAGTAATGTCAGGGTCGGTTTCGTTCAGTTTCGCGATGGCTTCTTCGATTTTGAGGTGGTCCGCCGCCTTTGCCCACACGACGACCTGATTTGCACTCGGACCGGAGGAAGGCTGTGCAGTGGGGGCGATTTGCCGAATCATCTGCTCGACAAAGGCGCGTGCATTGCTGCGGTTGACGGAATAGACCCGCATCGTTGCCGTTGCGTCGGGATGTTCGGTAATGAGTTGTTCGACGATGGCATCCACCCTCGCGATGTCCACTGGTCGTCCGACCACGATGATTTGTCCCGGCACGGCACTCGCCATTGCCTGGACCCGCCATTGCAACGCTTGTTGAATCTGCGAAGGCACTTGCCATTGTGCCGAAAGCGGCAGGGTACTGATGTTGTAGTATTTCGTTTCCTGTTCGGTGCGGGCGGACAGCATTTGCTTGACGAAATCATCCACTTTTTCATGGTCTGCCGGTCTTGCCCAAACGACTAATTGTCCCGGTGCGGCACCCTGTACGACTTGTACCCGGTACTGTAAGGCTATCGTGATTTGTGTGGCGGCTTGGGCGACGGCACCTGCCGGCATATCGCCTACGTCATAGACTTTGGGTATCGAATCTATTGCTGCCGGTCTTGGAACATCGAAACTTGCAATACTGGCGGCGACTTGTTCATGCACCTCCGGGGCGGCAAAGACCAATAGATCGCCCGTTGTGTACCGCGGAGTCAGCGTTGCCGAACCCGCAAAAACCGGCTGCAAAATTGGTAAGGCTTCGTGCAGAAGAACATGCTCGAAGTGATAAACCTTCATCGTTACATCGGCATCCGATTCATTCAACCGGTCGATTACGTCTTTGATTTTGACATGCTCCGACTCACGTGTCCAAACCAAAATCTGATTGGGATTGCTGCCGTAATCAATGCGGACGTTGGGGACAATCTGCCGAATCAATGGTTCAATGGTTCTCGCATTGCCGCGATGGACAGTGTAAACAGCCATGACGGCGGCGGCATCGGGACGTTCGTGGAGCATTTGTTCCACAATGGTATCGACTCTTTCAAGATCGGTCGGTCGTCCGACGACAATCAACTGTCCCGGTACTGCTCCGCGCAGTGTTTGGACCCGCCCCTGCATGAATTGCGGAATCTGTACCAGTGCCTGCTCGAACGCCAACGGCGACAGATCGCTCAAATCGTAGGTTTTCGGCTCGGTGCGTGCGACAAGTATCTGCTTGACAAACTCTTCCACTTTCTCATGGTCAGCCGGTCTTGCCCAAACAATCATTTGTCCCGGTATGGGACTCGCAATCACCGTGACGCGGAATTGTAGTGCCAGCCGAATCTGTTGGGCGGCAGCGATAAACGCATCCGCCGGAAGGTCACCCATATCGTAAAATTTCGGCACCATATCCATTCCTTCGGGACGCTCCACGTCGAACGCCGCAATGCTCGCGGCGATCTGGTCGTGAACATCTGAAGAGGCAAAGACCATCAGTTCGCCTGTGGTGCTGCGCGGAGTGAACGTCGCCGACCCCAAAAACATTGACTGCAAAATCGTCCAGCCGTCATTAAAGGAAACATGATTGAAGAGATACGTTTTCACACTCATGTCGGCATCCGACTCATTCACCCGGTCGATAATGTCTTTGACTTTAACGTGTTCCGACTCTCTCGTCCAAACTAACAATTGATTCGGATTGGCACCGTAATCAATGCGGACATTCGGAACAATTTGCCGGATCAGTGCATCAACGGTCACCCGTGCATTGCCGCGATGGACAGTATAAACCTTCATCACCGAAATTGCGGCGGGATGTTCGGTAAGCATCTGTTCGATATAGTTTGCCACTCTATCGTGATCCGCTTGCCTTGCCGAAATCACCAACTGTCCCGGCACGATACTCGGCAGGATTTGGATACGGTTTCCAAATGTTGCACTCAGTTGCCACGTTGCCGTCGGGTACGTTCCGGGCGGCAGGATGCTCAAATCGTAAGTCTTCGGGAAGGGTTCCACACCTTCGGGACGCAGAATGTCGAAGTTCGCAATGCTTGCCGCAATCTTTTCATGAATGTCCGGCGTGGCAAAAACCATCAGGTCATCGGCACGCGGTGTGATCGAAATAGCCTGTCCCGCAAAGGCTTGCTGTAAAATGGCTGTCCCTTCTCCGAGTTGAACATGCTTGAAGAAATAGGGACGCAGTTCCGGTTCGGGAAAGACTTCGGCAAGCGATGCCAATGAAGGCTCTATCGACTCATGAACGGCAGGTGCCGCCCAAACGAAAAGTTCATTCTGGTTGAGCGGGAAAATGATCGCACCGGGAAATTGACCTTGCAACACGGACTGAACAATGCCCGCTCTTCCCGTTCCCGTCTTATAGATTGCCATTCGGTGATCAAGTTCCGCCTCGGCAGCGGTTTCCAACTGTGCCAACGTATCGGCAATGTCTGCCTGCTCTTTCGACGTTCCCCAAACCATCACCTGCTGCGGTGCCGAACCGACGGATAAAAACGCTCCCGGAGCCACTCGCTGAAGCAAGGGAGCAATCAAATAGTAATTCTGACGCTGAAGAGTATAAACCTCCAAATAGGGATTCAGCCGGTCAACATCTTCCCGATAGGTCTCCACGAATTCAGAAACCTTCCGGTGATCCTCTTCCGAAGCAACCACCATGATCGTCCGTGTCGAATTAAAGGGAGAAAGCACAGCATTGGGAACAAGCCGAGTCACCGTCGCATAGAAATTCTGAAAGGCGATCAGCGGCATATTCTCCACCGTATAGGCACGCGACATCATTTTGAATGTGTCGGGCAAATCCTTGTCGAGTTCCTCAATCGTCTGGGCGATTTCGGCATGTTCCAGCGGTGTGGCAACAGCAACGATGAACTTCGCCGCATCGGGACGCACAAAGGGGGGGCGCACCGCATCGTCAGGATTAAACAACACATTCGGATAGAGTGCGCCCAGCCAAGCGGTTGCCTCTTCGACGCTGATATATTGCAACGGATAACTCTTGGGAATTGTGCGTTCTCCTACCGGCAACGGTTGAGCAATTTCGTCGACGATTTTCTGAACCTGTTCCAAGCGGTGCTGCGGTGCCCAAACGAGGATTTGATTCGGCGTTCCGCCCGGCATCGGCGTAATGTCCGTGTAAATACGTTGAATCGTTTCGATAATGCGCTCTCGGCTGAAAGGCGTATTCTCCGGCAGTGCAATCGTTAACATTTCCTTTCTGCCTGCCCAGCCTTTATCGTTCAATTCTTTGACCAGTGTATCAAGTTTTTCATGTTCGCTTTCGTAGGTGTAGGCTAAAAAATCGCCGGTATTACGCGAACTATACCAGCCTGCGGGTGTGAGGTACGGTTCATAAATTGGTATCAACAGAGCGGAAGGGGCAATTCTCTGAATAAGTTGTTGCACCGTCCACATATCGCCCGATTCGTTCAACGCATACCGTTGGACGATCAGTTTCAGACCGGGTTGATTAGCAGCTTCAACGATCTGCTCGATGGCTTCACGGATTATTTCGTGCTGTTCCTCTGTGGCGAAAACCTGCACGCTGCGCGTCTGCGGGTCAACGTTATAATAGCCGACCTTCACTGTTTGCGAGGGAAGAGCCATGCCCAGCATGCCCGTCTGGCGTATATACCACGGATCGTAATAATACCGGGTATTCATGCGTTCATAATAGTATGTTGAACTCACCCGCATGACTAAGTCATCCGGCGACAGAGATTCGGCTTCTTTCAGTTGATTGCGCAGCAGTGCTTCGATCATCACCGGATCGGTTTCGCCAAACTGATAGATCATCATTTTGAGCCGCAGCGACTCATCCTTTTCACGCAGTTGTGTGAACAACTCTTCGATGCGTGTGTGGTCTCTGGCGATGGCACGGACGACGATTTTTTCGCTGCCCGGCGCGGCGTGAACATCCGCTTCGGGAATGAGACTCTGAAACAACGGCAACACCATTGCAACATCGATGTTGACGGCGGAATACGCCACAAACTTTTCGGCAAGTTCCGATTCAGGATCGACCTCTTTGTTTGCCTCTTCCACGATTTGAGCAATTTGAACATGCTCTTCGGGAGTCGCCCACACGAGAATGCGCCGTGCTTCGGCGGTGATTTTTAAGCCTTGAAAGATTTCCAGAATGACCGTCCGCAAGGTTTCCGGGGTCACGCCCGCCACCGGATAGACCATCATTTCCCGGTCGTCAATGCTCCCCTGTATCAGCAACGTGTCGGTAACTTTTCCCATATCTTCGGGAGTCGCCCAAACCATGAGACGGTTGAGTGCCGGGTCAGGAAAGAGCATCGCATCAGGAATCGATGCCTGCAAAATGCTCTGGGCGATGGTCAAGTCCGCCACCGACATCGGAAAACTTTTCAGTTCCCTGTCAGGAATGTTCGCCTGACTTTCCCGTATCTGTGTGAGTACCGTCGTAATCAACTCATGCTCCGTCGGTCTTGCCCAAATGGTGATTCGATTCGTTGCGGCGGGTGTTCCCCCGCCTTGTTGCGATTGAAGTTGCAGTTGCAAAAACCGTGCTGCGCCGCCTCCGCCGCCGCCTATCGGCAGCACTTGCCCCGGCGCAACCCCTCCTTCGGGAATGATTCGCACTTCGCGCAGTTCCGGTGCCGCCATCATCATAAAGGCTTCCAGCCGTACCCGCTCTTCCCGCGTGGCTTCGTAAATCACCAGCACCGGCTCTTCAAACGCTTCGACAATCGCATCGACGCTTGTCTCGATCTGTCTATGCACGGCAGGTTTGGCAAAGACCATCACTCGCCGTCCCGCTGGGTCGGGAATGATTTGGGCTGGAAAAGGGGCAACCTGCCGCAGTCCTTGAAGTATTTCCGGGGTCGGTGCCGTCTTCAATGCGTAAAACTTCACAAGGGGATCGTTCGCTGTCGGTTCCGCCGGATCGAGCATTCTGATCAATTCGACGATTTTCGGCATCAATTCGGGAAACGCTTCGACGACCAGATAGTTATCCGTCGTGTTAAAAGAAACCTGAATGGTCGGATAAAGCCGTTGTAGTGTTGATTGTACCTGCCAGTAAGGCATTCGGTTCAGTTCAATGCGGCGGACTTCTCTTTCGAGTTCCGAAAAAGATTCGGCAACCAATGCGGTGTTACCTTTTATAGTATTCTGGTCGGAAGGTCTCGCCACGACCATAATTCGTCCGCTCCCCATGTTCGTGATCCGCGCTCCCGGCGCGAGTTGCTGTAACCCTTGAATCGCTCCGGTTATCAGTTCCCACGTCGGAGCGACTTTCAGTGAATAATAAACGACGACAGCATCGTTCTCCGTCGGTTGCAGCGGATCAATCGCTTCGATCAACTCGGCAACTTTGGGCAACAGCATTGAGTCACCTTCGACGATGAGGACACCCGGCATCCGCCAGTCCGACGTGGGAGTCACCTCCGGGAACCTGCGCTGAACGATTTGACCGATTTCCAAAGGGTTAAACCGGCGGATTTCAAACCGTTGTATCTCCCGCTCCGGTTCCTTGAAGGAGGCGATGATTAAGTCGGTACTGCGTTCAATCAGTTTCTGGTCGGCGGGACGGGCGATGACCATAATCTGCTGGTTCCGTGCGTCAGGAACATACGTCGCGCGCGGCGGCGGAACGATGTTTTGCAAACCCTGAACGATGGTCCAAAGCGACTGCGGTTGTACATCAAACTTGTAAAACATCACTATCGGGTCATTTTCCGAAGGTTCTTCGGGATCGAGCAGGTCGATCAATTCCCGCACCTTCGGCAAGAGGCGCGGATGCCCTTCGACAATGAGTGCGTTGCCGTCGAGGGCAAGTTCGACCGGATAGATTCGGCGAATGATCGGCATAATAACTCCGGGCTGCGTCCGGCGGAGCGATACACGCTCGATGGTCTTTGCGCGTTCATCGCCATCGCCGATTAAATGTTTAATGGCAGATTCAATGATGCCATGCTCTTCAACTGTTCCCCAAACAATCAACTGCAAGGATTGCGGATCGAAGACAATTTTGGCACGCGGAGCCAGTTTTTCCAAATCTTCCTGAAACTGTACCGGTCGGTAAATGTTCCAGCCGGTCGAAAGGGAGTAAAAGACATTCTCCACCGGATAGGCTTTGAAGTACCGTTTTTCTTCTTCGGGGTCGGCGGCATCCAGTTGTTTGAGAAGCAATTCCAACGGCTCTTTCTGTTCCGGGCGAACCCGGACAATCAGTTGTCCCCGCTGGTCATCCGACATAATGCGGGCAGCCGGATAAATGTCTTCAATCACCATCAGCAGCGTGTCGAGGGAAATGTTCCTCGGCGTAAAAATCACCACCGCATCAGTAAGCACCCCGTCTCCTCCCGCACGCCGCTCGGACTGCCCGGTTATTTCCTGATACACATTCTGAATAAGTTCATGCTGCTCTGCGGTTGCCAAAATCAACACTTGATTCCGGGGTGCATCCTCGATGAGGGTATAACCTCGCAATTTATCCTGAGCAGCCAGTTGCTGAACCATCAGCACGAAGGCGGGCATCACCGTTGCGGAGAGACGGTAGGGTCTCAAAATGTTTTCCGGCATCGGATCGGCTGCCGCTTCAAATTCCCGGACGGCTTGTGCCAGTGCTTCATGCTCTCTGGCACTGGCGACCGCCAGAATTTGCCCCCGCGCCGCATCGAATGATAAGGAAGCCCCCGGTACAAGTGCCCGCAATAATTGGACGGTTGTTTCCTCAATCGTTTTGCCCGGCTCGGTGTAGGAGTAGAAATGAAGAGACTGCCGGTTCTCACCGCTTGGTTTTAGTGCCTCTAAAAAATCCGTGATTGCCTGATGGTCTTCCGGCGAGGCAAGGATGAGCAGTCTTCCGCCGATAGGCACATCGGCAATCTGGGCATCCGGGAACGCCTGCCGAAGGGCGGCAATGATTTCCAACCCGAAGAGTTGCAGCGGATCCATCTGGTCGATGTCCACTCCCGGCGGGATGAGCGGACGAGGCGGAGCAAACCCGCCCGTGCCCGGCGGCATACCGGGTGTTGCACCCGGAAACGTCCCGCCGGGAAATGCGCCGCGCTGTCCCATTCCGCGACCGCCGAGTTGTCCGCCGCCGCCGGGCGGCTGCCCGCCGAACGCGCCCGCCGCCCCGACGGCACCCGGCGCACCCTGCAGACGCTGCTGTTGACGGAGCCGTTCCCGCTGCGCTTCGAGCGTGGTTCCCGGCGGTTCAAAGTAAGGGGTGATCGAATAAGGGAGGAGAATCAAGTTGCGTCGGCTCTCGGTACTTTCTGCCCGGACTTCCCCTTCTTCCTCCCCTTCCCCTTCTTCCCCCTCATTCTCTATGCTCCCGCTGATAATGCCTCTGCGGACCACACTGTCATCATCCTCCAGCATTTTCAGAAGGTTGACGATTTGCGTGTGTTCGTTAGGACGGGCAAAAATATGAAGTTCCTGCGAATCTCCCAGACGCATCACTTGCGCTCCCGAAACATATTGCCGGAAAATCAGCCTGATTTCTTCGGGATTATGTTTATCAATGGTATAGGTCGTCCAGACCGGCTGCGGCGGATTGGACGTTCGCTGCAGACGCGCCCGTTGCTGTTGATACTCCTGCTGTTCACGCTGTTCTTGCTCCTGCCGCGGAGTCTGCTCCGGTTCCTGTATTCCCTGAATAATTCCGGGGATGGCGTTGTGCCGTTCCACCCGGTCAATCAGCAGGATGTGGGTTCCCATCGGAATAATTTGGGTGAATTCATTCCGGCGCGGGTTCAGCCGTTGCATTACCTGTTCTTGCGGTCTGCGTCCAAAGGAATACATCACGGCAACAAATTCATTCGGCGCACGTTTAGGCAATTCCTCAACCGTAATCACCGGAAAAACCCAGGGCGGGTTCTGATTGCGCAAATTGATGACCTGGAGAATCCGCTCCCGCCGCACGATGGTGTATCCGTCCGTGATGAGGAGGCTATTGAGGAACGCCAACACTTCGGCAATGCTCCGCTCTTCCGGGTCAGTATAGTTAAAGGTTCCCGGCGGCGTTACGGTCAACATGAGTTGAAAGCCTCCCTGGTCTGCAATCGACTGCAACGCAGCCGCCCAGGGTTGGTTATGGGAAATAATCCGTATTTTGTTTCCTTCAAATCCTTGCGGGACGGCTTCCTCATCAATGTTATTATCAACGTTATTTTCCGCTGCTCTTGCCAGTTCCCTTTCCAACACAGCACGTTGCGGCTCCGTCAGGAGAGCCGAGAGAGCCTCGTTGGTGCTGGTGTAAATGGCAGCAATCTGCTCCTCGGTTGCCCGCAGTGTTGCCGCGTGGGAAAGCGTGAGGGCTTGAACGGTGATCAGCCGCTGCACTTCGTTGCGCTGGGCTGGAGTCAATCCAAGCCGGTCAGCAATGACCGGGTCAATCAGCCGTGCAAAGGGATTGAGCGGCACCGGCGGCGGTTCGGGGGGCAACTCCACTCCTTCGGCAGGCTCTCCGCTTTGTTCCCCCTCTCCACCTTGTTCCCCCTCTTCTCCTTGCGCCCCGAAAGCACCCCGCATATTCTGCTGGCGGAGACGTTCGCGCTGTGCTTCCGGCGACGTTCCCGGCGATTCAAAAAGCGGTGTAATGGAATGAGGCATCAGAACCCGCTGGTTCCCGCTTCGGGCGTTCTCTTGATTCCCTTCAATACTGGAATCCCCTTCCAGCATTTTGAGAATCTCCGCAAGTTGGTCATGCTCTGCCGGTCGGGCATTAACATGAATATCCTTGGAATCTTTAAGATGTATGTGGTTGAAATTCGGAACAAATTCCCGCCAGCGCGTGATGATCATTTCGGGATCAAGTTTTTCAACAGTATGTTTTCTCCACTCCGGCGGCGGCGGATCGGGCTGTCTCGGCGGCTGCGGCAACGGCGGAGGCGGCGGAGGCGGTTCGGTAATCCCGTTAATAATCGCCTGTATGGCATTGTGAATTTCCGCCCGGTCAATCACCGTAACACTATTTCCGCTCGGATACCACCGCATGAAAGGGTTATTGGTTCGGAGCGGTTCCAGTGCCGGCAACACTTCGCTCGAAGGCCGCCGTCCCCAATTATGAGTCACCGAAATAAATTCTGACGACGCACGTCCCCGCAATTCATGCACCGGCACGGTGGGAAAAGACCAACTTGGAATGTTACTGCGCAAATTGAGCACCTGCAACACACGGTCGCGCCGGGTCACCGTAAATCCCTCGGTGATCAGAATTCCATTGACAAGGTCAAGCACTTCAATAATGGTGAGTTGCGCCGGATCGATATGGGTAAAAGTTCCGGGCGGCGGGGCGGTCATAATGAGATGGAACCCTCCCTCTTCCGCAATAAACCGCAACACATCCGCCCAAGGCTGCCTGACTCGCGACATTTGATACCGCTTGCCGTCGAGTCCCGTCGTCAGCCGGGCTTTTTGCGTTCCGGTAAGGAGGTTCGAGAGGGCATCTTCGGCTCTTTTGTAGATTTCCTGAAACCGTTCCGGCGGTGCCCTTTCCACATGGGCGTTGGCAATTTCAAGGGTTCTCGCATTGATAATCTGGAAAGCACGGTTACGCTGGTCAGCAGTCAGTTGGAGTTGATCCGCCACACCGGGATCAATAATTCTTTCCAGCGAATCCGCCGGAGGCAACGGCGGCGGTTGATAGGTGGGTTCCGCCGGCTCTTCCCCTTCGGCGGTGGGTACTTCCCCTGCTGCGGCAGCCGGTTGCACGGGCGGACCGACGGGACGCTGTCCGCCGCCGGGCGGCTGTCCGCCCTGAGGACGCTGCCCTCCGCCGGGCGGCTGTCCGCCCTGGAACCGCTGTCCTCCGCCGGGCTGCCCCCCTTGTCCGCGCTGCCCCAATACATCCTGCACACAAAGCGTGGAGACGAGGAAAGAGAAAAGGACAAAACATGCAAATCGGCGTATCATACTGAGATTCATGACGCTGTTATTCATGGCACTATAATTCATGGCACAATGATTGATGTAAAGACCGGCTAAACACCGTAATCAGTATCGGCAACCCAATGATTAGATTTTGCCTATTTTTTCCATTTTACCGGAAAATAGGCAAATTACCAACAGGAGTTGGGAGTTTGTATCCTTGCGTTCTTTGCGGTTAAAAAAAAGAGAATTTCACCGCAAGGTTCGCAAAAGTACAGTTTCATGCCGTTTATGCTATAATCACGAAATGAGACATAACGGGGCTCTGCCTTACTCCACAAGACGATGCTCTCCACGCGAAACCGTTTTTTTATTCTCCTGCTCGTTACATTTGTTTTGGTCGGCTGTCCCAAGCTACAGCCTGACCCGGTCAATGCGGATACAGGTATTCCGGCACTGGGTCTCCCGATGCCGACTGCCGATTGGACGCTCTACCGGGGTGATGCCGGTGCGAGCGGACGGGTTGCCGATAATGTAAACGTTTCCGATAAACTCAAAATCGTCTGGGAAGAACAACTCCCCAAAGGATACTTTGAAGCCGCTCCTATCGTGGTCGGCAATTCCATCTTCGTCGGCAGCAGCGATGAGGGAATACAAGCGTTCGACTTGCAGACGGGCAAGCCGAAGTGGGCGTACAAAACCGGTAATGAACGAATGCCCGATGCGATCGCCGCAGCCGCCGCCTATTTTGAAGGGCTTGTTTTTGTGGGTGATGTGAAGGGTGTTTTGCACGCCCTGGATGCAGAAACAGGTCTGTTCCAATGGTCGTTCAATACCAAAGGCACGATTGACAATAGCCCCAACATTGACGTTCAAACGAAACGCGTCATCATCGGTTCGCAAGCGGGAACACTTTACGCTCTGGAAGCCGCTACCGGCAAACTGGTCTGGGAATACGAAACAGAAGACCAGATTCGTTGCTTCCCTTCCATCATTGATCGGTACTGTTTCGTGGCGGGGTGCGATAGTTACTTACACGTCGTCGATCTCGATACGGGAAAGAAAGTCCGCCGGATTCCCTTGGAGTCGCCGACCGGTTCGACACCCGCACTGGCAGGCAACCTTGCCTTTGTCGGGACAGAGGGCAACGAGTTTCTGGGTATTAACTGGAAAGAGGAAAAAATACTCTGGCGGTTTCCAATGCGGCAGGCGGTGCGTTCTCCCGCTGCCTATCGGGACGGAACCGTCATTTTCGGCGGAATGGACAGAACAGTCTATGCGCTGGATGCAAAGACCGGCGAGGAGCGTTGGAAGTATGTCACCAGAGGGCGCATCGAAGGAGGGGCGGTCATTTTGGGCAACAAGGTTTATGTTCCTTCCATGGATTCATCGCTCTATGTTCTCGATTTTCAAAGCGGCGAACTGATTGAGTCCCTCGAACTCACCGGCAGACTCTCCTCTTCGCCTGCTGTGGTGCCCGGCAGAATCATCCTCGCCACTGATGATGGGGTGTTGACGTGTTTGCAAGGGGAAGAGACCGTTCGCCGGTTACAATAGATCAGTGCGCATGCGGCATTTTGTCCGGCGGCTTGCTATTAGGTTCCCGCCGGAAAGTTATTGACCCTAGTTCTTTGCACGAATCCTTGCGCACTTTGCGGTTACTCTTTTTTTAACCGCAAGGTGCGCAAAGGAACACGCAAAGAACGCAAGGGAAAACATGTCCGATTTCACTCCGTTTATAGTATTCAACGTTTAGAGTATTCAACCCGCACCCGCAACACCGGCAACGCCTCCGATAGAACCGAAAAGGTAAAACGCTCCCCATTGCCCCTCGGAAGATCATGCACAATGCCAAGATAAGAAATTTCATTGAGTGAACCGCCGCCTGACCAACTCACACCACTATAGCCATGTCCGAAAGTCCGTTGCCACCCTTCCACATGGTAAGAGTCCTTCTCAAGACGAAAAGTGAATCTTATGAACGACAAGTATCCCTCTTCGTTGACCGTTATAAATCGGACATCCTCTTCGAGTGCAAACTCCACTTCCATCGGGCAGTTTTCCGGTGTGAGAAAAATGAAACCATATTCTTCGCAAAGTTCCGGCGTGGGCGGCGGCATCGCTTTCATCTCCTCCTCAATACCGAGGTCTTTCGCCAGTTTCGTGTAATCGCTGTCCGGCAACGGATTCAACGTCAACTGCCGTACCTGCCAAGCCTTCAAGAGCATTTCTTTGGCAATCTCTTTGTCCTCTTCCCGGTTGAAAAACCGCACCAGAGAAAGTTGCTCCGCCGGAGTACCCGCTTTCCACGTTATAAGACGTTCCCGTATTTGTTCCTCTAATTCTTTTACCGTTTCTCTGTCTCCATAGAGCCGATCTGTGAACATCAACAGTACCGACGGTGAGGCGTTTTCGTCCAAAAGCATTTGAATTGCCGACAAAACGGAATCGTTACTCATCTTTTCCGTGCGTTCCAATAAAAACAGATGCGGCGGTCCATCGTCCGGTGGTTGCTTTTTCTCGTTGTTCAAGATACTGAAATCCCATCGCGAACCTCGGTTCTGCTGTTCCTGGTAGAGATAAAATGTCTCGCTGCCACGCACCAACCGCATGCGAACCGCACGTTCTCCAATTTGCTGGGCTTTCCCGTTCCATCCGGCTTCGTTCATTGAATCTTGGATGGCTGTCAAAAAATCGCTGCTGGTTCCTGCAAAGTTTGATTCGATTTGCACGAGCGAATAATGGGGCAGCATGAACCGCCGACCATCAACGAGCGTCGTTGCGGAAGCCAGACCGGGAATCGGCGGAACATCGGAAGCCTCGCGATACGCAGGATAAAACGCTTCGGGCATCTTCGGAAGGAGCGACGAAGCAGCACTGAACTTGTCGATAGTTTCCACAGCCGTTTTGACCGTTCGCTGAGCAATGACGTCGGCAATTTTGCTGTAGAATGCCGACTGTGTGGAGATGCCGGTGTGCGTAAAACGGAGGTCGTGCGTTGCGGTGTTTCTAAAGTGGACAAGGGGCGGGACTGTATCGTCGCCATACATCACTGTTTGCCAGGAGGCGGAGGTTCCAAACGCAACATAGACATTCCCTGATATCGAGCGGTTGGGTGCAAACCATTCATTGAGGTTATCGACATCAACCCGGATGGTCTGCGAGGGCAGCAATTCCTCTCTGCCGATGATCGGATCTCGCGAAGCGAAGACGACCCGCTCGATTGCCGGTATCGTTTTGAGTTTTTCGGCAATTCTTTCGGCGCAGGCAAGGGCGAGCGGATGATCGCTGTCCGCCCGAACAACGACGCTGGCAAAGTCAACGCGGGCGTTGGCACCTTGGGCGGTGGTTGAGGAGGAAATTGTACCGATATTTGACCTTGTAAATCCTGCGTGGGCGGTGAAGCGCAGTCCGGTGTTTTGTTTTGCGGCAGCATTATCATCACGGTTCCAGACCCAGGGCTTTGCAACTCCGGGGGCACGTCCGCTGATGTAATAGAGGGCAGCGAGCAGGAGGAACAGCGTCAAGCCGATGTACAGCCAACGTTTGTGGGATTTTTTCATGGTGATTCGGGCAGAAGAGGACAGGAGTTGCGCTGTATTATATCGTAAACGCTATGAAATTGCTCTTTGCGGTATTTTTTGCGGTAATTTTTTTAACCGCAAAGACGCAAAGAAAATGCAAAGTTCGCAAGGGAAAAAGCCGATCCTTCCCATTTACGGCATTTCTCCGCCGTGACGTTCCAGCAACTGGTCGATTTGCCCTACGGCTTCCGACCACTCAAAGAGCGTAATACATTGTGTGATTTTTTCCAAACGTTCTCTGGTATCCTTCGTCCAGTGTTTATTTTGTAATTCATCGATCAGTGCGTCAATGCGGTGCATTTTTTTGTCCCTGATTGCGGACTTTAATAGGGCTAATTGTGTACGCAGCCAATCGCCGTCTCCGGTAGAAATGGCAATGCTGTCGGTTTTTTCCCGCATCGTGCTGAGTACATCGGCTGCGGATGAAGCAAGTTCCCGCAAGTCGCCGATAAAGTTTGCATGGTGTACGTTGATCGTGGTTCTGTTTTCATTTTGGGCGGCGACCTCCAGCATGGCGGCAGTGGTCGAAAGGGGCATGGCTCCAATGGTTGCCAGAAAACTTTTGTAACTGTGTGCCCCTATTTTGTATGCCGCCAAATCATCGTTGTTCAGAGCGTCTTGCAGCGCGCCCGTTTTTGTTTCCAACTCGCTGCATAAGATTCCGAGGACGCGGAGATAACCTTCTAATGTCCCGCCGGTTTGCATGATGCCGACGCGTGTGTTGATCCCCGGTATCTGGATGGTTTCGCCCGATGTTGTTTTTGCCGATGAAGTCCGGCGGGCGACCAACTTCTGTTTTTCTTTTGGAATCCAATGGAGCAGTATCTCGTTGAGACGCATCGGGTCAATCGGTTTTGTCAAAAGGTCGTCCATTCCATTTTGCAGAAATACTTCTTTCATGCCGAAGACCGCATTGGCGGTGAAGGCGATGATCGGCACCTTCTCACAATACTGAGCATTTTCCGTTTGCGCTGCTAAGTCCCGAATATGCCGGGCAGTTTCAAGTCCGTCCATTTCCGGCATCATGTGATCCATCAGGATTAAATCGTACCGGCGTTGTTGTACGCGCTGCAAGGCTTCGGAACCGCTCATCACGAGGTCCACTTGACATTCATAAGCGGCAAGCAGCCCTTCGGCAACCAAGAGGTTGGGTTGATTGTCGTCCACCACGAGAATGCGTGCTGCCGGCATTTTGAGTTCCTCGCTGCTGTCCGGTTCTTCATCCGCGTCCGTTTGAGTGTCATTCAGGAAACCGGCGATGTGCAGCGCATTGATCGGCAGCATGGCTGACCGGGTATGCGACAGGTGGTATTGTTCAGGGCTTTCACAGAGGAGAACGATTTGTGTCAACGCAAGGTTAAGCGGTCCCATCGAACGGGAAACTTCGTCGAACACAAAAGAGGCGACGAAGATCAGCGAGACGTTGCGGTTGGCTTGCAGCACTTCATGAAAGGAGGAAATGCTTTCCACCCGCTGGTAGGGAACGGCGAGATGCTTCAGTGTCCGTATTAATGATTGCTCATAAATGGGACGCGGTTCGTAGATAAGAATGCAGTGCGCGTCCGCATTTTGAATAGCGGCACATGGCTGGTCGTTTTCGATGACCACCGGCAAATCGACCATAAAGGTCGTGCCTACGCCCGGCTGGCTAATGACCGAAATGGAGCCGTTGAGTTTATCTACCAGTTCTTTGCATATCGCCAGTCCCAGTCCTGTACCCTCGACGCTCCAATTGCTTTCCACGCCGACCTGTGAAAAATCGGAGAAGATTCTGGTCTGGTCTTCAGGTTTGATACCGATGCCGGTATCCCGAATGGCAAAAGAGATGGTTGCCGTCTTTCCCTCCTTTTTCGCACCGAGGGCATCGAAAGCGATGTAGCCTTCGCGGGTATATTTCACCGCATTGCCCAAAACGTTGAGCAAAATTTGCCGAATGTGAACCACATCCCCGATCAGATTGTTGGGAAGTCCGGTATCAACGTAGGAGATAAATTGCAATCCTTTCTCATAAGCCCTGATATGGGTAATGCGGATAACATCATCCAGAAGGGAGGAGAGCGTGAAGGGCACATTCACCACCTCTAACTTTCCTGATTCAATTTTCGAGAGGTCAAGCACATCATTGATAATTGCCAGCAGATTATTGGCGGCTTGTTGAATTTCCACAGAATACTTGACCACTTTGAGAGGGAGTTGCGCCTTTTCCCGGACGATCAGTTGGGAAAGACCGACAATCGCATTCATCGGAGTCCGAATTTCGTGACTCATCCGGGCAAGAAACATCGACTTACTTTGACTCCGCAAGTCCGCTTGCTCCTTTTCGAGGGAAAGTTTTCTCAGAAAAAAGCAGAGCGTTACTGCCATAATAGTACCGAAAATTGCGAGAATCAGCCCCACAAGCCGCTCTTGAGTGCGGTATTCGTGCACAGGAATGACCGAGGCAACGAGCCAGCCGTTTTTCAACACACCGCAACTGTACATGCACCAGACTCCCTCCGCATTTCTGGAATAGAACCGGATAGGATTGGTGTGGTCTCTGGAAATGTTCCCAAAGTGTTCGTTAATGTGCTGTCCCCCTAGACTGGTTTCGGACAAATGTAATCCGATATAGGCGGGATTATAATGAGCGACAAGTATCCCGTCCGGGTTAATGAGAACAGCATATCCCCGTTCGGACTGTTGCAGGGAATCAATCACATCCATCAATTGGGAAACCCCGATATTCAGTTGCAAAACACCGATGGGCTGATGTTCCCCCTCTTCGCCGGCAAAAAGGATTCTGCCGATTCCAAAGGAATAATGATGTGTCCGCAGAGAAATATACGGACTGGTATAAATTAGTTCGCCGTTGCTGTTTTCGATTTCTTGATACCACCGCCTTTCCCGGAAATCATACTCCGGCGGAGGTGTCCAACCGCCGCCGTGAAAGTATTCACCGTGAAGGACGCAACTGGGACCGTTATAGTCCAGGTGGGCATAGAACCGTTCCGGTCTGAAAACGCGACGGGCAATACTTTCTTCGCCGCTTGTTTCTGCTTGGGAAAACACAGGATCACGAAACATCGCGGCGATTCTCAGATACTCTTGAATCTCTTCAATAGATTTTCCCTCTTTAACTGCAAGTTCAACTTCCGAAGCCAAATTATTGGCAATCATCTCCAAATTATTAAGCAGGGCACCGGTATGGTGGTAGGTATTGGTAAAGGTCGATCGGCTCTGGACATCCATTTGTCCGGTAATGACCCGGCTAATGAACAGAAAGCAAATCAGCACCATCGTCGCAAAAGCGGCGAAGACCAAAAACATCTGCTCGGCAAGAATTCTGCTCGGCAAAAGGTGAAACCCGAACAGGAACAGTCGTTTGCGGTAAGACGGATCGGCTTTCCGAAAGAGTGACTCGTCCTGAGGGGGATCGGTGTTGTCGTTTTCTGGCGTGGACATTGTATTCTCTTTTTTTAACCGCAAAGAACGCAAGGTGATGGCAAAGTATGCAAGGTACGATTCTGTGCCGTTTATAGTGTACCACCTGAAAGAGCATCCGGCAACTATGCGAGCGCGGAGTAAGGCAGTCTTGTTCGGGTGTGTCCAACTTTATTGGGTGATTTTTTGTTCTCGTGATTGCCCTGTAAGGGCACGGCGTAATAGCCTAGGGTTTCAACCCTAGGCGGGTGTGTATTGCCTTGCCCTTACAGGACAAGCACGAGAACAAAAAAACACCCAATAAAGTTGGACACACCCGTTGCCCAATGATCTTTTTGGTGGTGGTCCTTTTTATTTTACCTGACATTTTGCAAACCCGACGCATTGTTGTAAAGAGGATTCGGCGAGTTGTTTTTGAAGAGCCGCCTGTTCTTTGATGTTGCCGGTGATGGAGTCGTAGTTCCCGCACACGTAATGAATCTTTTCGTCAATTTTATCCGCAATTTTTTTGTCTTCCCACAGTCCGCTCTCTCTGTCTGCTTCAATAATCAAATCAGGCTGCTTCAGGTTTTGTCCGATGATTCCGCCGTATTTTTTGCTGTAGGAGAGTGCGATGGCAGGTTTTCCCATTTGAAAAGTGGAAATAGAAGCATGCATTCTGCCGGTGAGGGTCAAGTATCCGTTGCCGAGAATGAGCCGTGCCCGTACCGGTAAAATACGTTCTTTAACAAGGATGACTTGTTGCTGAACCTCACCGGGTAACTGCTGGTAGAGTCTGGCGATGTTCTTCCCTTCTTCTCCATACATGGAAAATGTGTGTGCAAGCAAACAGATTTTTTTCCCTTGGAGGGAAGTATTTTTTGCCAGACGGCAAATAATGTCACGCCACGTTTGAAAATAGACATGCTCATCTTGACAATAGGAACCGATGGAACCGGAGACATTGATGGTGATGTATTGATTCGGAACCAGACCGTAATGCTCCAAAATTTTCTGCTCGATTGTATGATCGTGTTGTAAGGGCAAATCACAAAATGCCAGGTCGGCTCCCGTGTAAAGATTTTTTCCCAATTTCAGGTCTTTCCGCAGGTAATCGTAGCACCATTGATCCCGCGTGATAATGGGAAGGGGACGAAGCACGCAGGGCAGCAACTGCCGGTTAAAAAAACGGTTAAAGGGACCAATGGTTTGACCAACCAACACAACCGGGCAATAAAACCGCAGAAGACAGCATTTGAACGATTCGCTCAGCGCACCGTACCGGGAATAGTATTCCGAAATATCATCGCCGCCGAGAATGATGATAAGGTCAAATTCTTTATAGACATACAAACTATAAAGTTGCCAAAATCTTTTCATGAGTCCCGATGACCGGCGAAATTGAGTCTGATACGGATGTTGATAGCGTTTAATTTGGACAGCACCCTTCAATTCCGTCAAAACTTCGGGAATGATTGCGTCCGAATTCAAATCGGCATAGATTTCGACATCGCCGCCAAAATGGTCGAACAGAAACTGGGACATCACGAGTCCCATCATGGCGGTGCCGTAGTTGTCCAATGACGGAAAGTGTTGTATCAAGATTTTTTTCATGTTTTAATGGGTGCTTTGTCAAAATACAGAGACCATCAGCGGGGGCAAATTGGACTTTTTTTGCGTTCCTTGCGCTGTCTTTCCATCTCTTGCGGTTCAATCCTCTTTTTTTAACCGCAAAGGGTGCGAAGAGGCGCAAAGTTCGCCAAGTACCATTATCTTGCCGTTTTCGGGAGAACAAATTTATCTCCACTCCACATCTTCCCGCAAAATTTTCGCAGGAACACCGCCGACAAGTGTTCGAGCCGGGACATCTTTGTTCACCAGAGAATTAGCGGCAATGATTGCTCCATCCCCTATTTTTACCCCCTTTAATATCGTTACATTGGTTCCGATCCAGACATGATCGCCGATTTCTACCGGTTGTACAGGCACATGCTTGTCGTCGAGGATTCTGTGTGCATCGTTATCCCGTATCACAACATTATTGGAGATGGCAACGCCATGACCGATAGTGATCCTTTCTCTACAAACCAAAAACAGATTGTGATTGATGTAACCGCTTCCCAGTTCCAGTGCGGCATCGTCAAATATCATAACCCGTCCGCCGGTGTAGATGGAGAAATCTCCATGAACAATGAGTTTCGCCTTCGGTGCCATCTCGAAATACCCCGCAAAGGGATCAGACGATTCACTCTTATTAAACCAAAATGTGCTTCCTTTATGGATGACAATTTCCGATTCGCGGTGAACGGCACAATGTGCTCCCTTGTACGGCACAAAGCGTCCGGCGCACTTGCGCCGCCAATTCATTTTTACAAAACAGAGGAGATTGATTTTTCTCAAACGGTTGTAATATGTGCTGATTTTGCGCAAAGTCATCGAACAAGGGTATCGCACGGGTATCGAGCAATGGGTATTATACCGTAAACGGCATGAAATTGCACTTTGCGAACTTTGCACTTCTTTGCGTCTTTGCGGTTAAGTTTTCTTTTTTTAACCGCAAAGTCCGCAAAGGTATTCCATTTCCGCCTGTCTCAAAACGATGACCGCACACGCAAAAAGACACTGTCAGAGGGACGATAAGAACTTGCTCTTTCAAAAGCCAACTCTCGATCAAACATGTATCCGACTTCCAAACCGAGCGTGAGTCCGAAACGTGTCCGGCGTTCATATCCCAAGAGCAGCCGCAAATCGCTGTATTCGACTCTGCCTTCGAAGGGTTCATATCCATATCCATATTCATGTTCATATCCCCAAGAGCCGCCGCCGAATTCAAATGCGGTGTAGAGCCAATCTGATTGTTCATCCCCCGCCGCCGAACCGAACCAACGGATCCGCTGAGCAATCCGCATTCGGGGAACGAGCAATTCGACACTCACGTCCTCGTTCGGAGCCCAAATGAGTCCTGCCATCGGAAAGATGTTGTAACTATCCCGGCGGTCGGTATAGACGACACCGAACACAATTTTCGTGCGGGGATTGAAGTTCCAAATTCCCGCCAGGTGAATGGGATACCGAAGAGCATCACCGGCGCGCACCTTAAAATCACCGCTGTAAAGCACGCTCACTCCGAGATCCATCGTCAACTTATTTCTGACCACCGGACGCATCCAGCGCAGTGCCAGACCGGTCGTGTAAAATGTTTCACTCCACTGATCGGCATCGAAAAAAGTGGTCGTAAACTTCGGAGTAATCAATAGAGGGGAGTCGGGGGTCGGCAGCGGCAGTGCAAACATGGCAGAGAGATCGAGTTCGGTCATGCCGAGTTCTTTCGAACCGCTGTCGGGAACCCAAAGGGTATGAAAATTGGCTCTTTGGAATGCTCCGGTACGTTTGCCGCCCGGATGCCGGGCGAGATATAATTCGCCGGAGGACAGTGTCGGCGACAGTTCCGAGTAGTGCTCCTCTTCACTAGGGTAGAGCATTCTTGCCTGCGGCAGGGTCACAAAGGGATCCCTCGGACCGGGAGGAACACTGGGCTGGACATTGCCCAAACCGGGATAGGGATTCCCCCAAACCGGCTCTTCGGGGGAAACGTAAATCAATTCCTGCCCCGTCCCCGATGCTGTCAGAAACAAGCATAAAACGAGGGCAAGAGCAAAAAATACAGTAAATAGGGGGGGGCGATTGTCCATCACGGGCATCGTCAGCACATAAACCTTTGGGGAATGATAAAGATTTTTACAAAGGTCGGCAAGAGCAAAAAAGAGAGCGGGCGGTTATGCCGAAAACGGGAAGGAATGGGACGCTTTTCTTTGTGTCCTTTGCGAGAACTTTGCATCTTTGCGGTTAAAAAAAAGGAGAATGTCATGGCCATGTAGAATTTTTTCCGCAACTGGTCTATAATGAATCCCATGTCCCCGCGATTGATACCGCAATTTAAGCAGCACAGCGTCTTGCCCGGCTTTGGGTTGACCCTGGGGTTCACGCTAACGTACCTCGGCTTGCTGGTGATGCTGCCCCTTTCGATGCTGGTGTTCACCACCGCTTCGATGACTTTCGGCGATTTTTGGAAGGTGGTTTCTTCCCCCCAAGTCGTTGCCGCCTATAAACTGTCCTTTGGTGCCTCACTTATTGCCGCCTCTCTGAATGCAGTTTTCGGATTTGTGGTCGCCTGGACACTTGTACGCTACCATTTTCCCGGTAGAAGATTTATCGACGCTCTTATCGACATTCCTTTTGCGATGCCGACGGCGGTGTCTGGTATTGCTCTGACGACGCTTTATGCCAAAACCGGCTGGATCGGCACGTGGT
>Ga0099364_10002300_pt1 | contig 30566 bp, 28 predicted proteins | sample TergutTh196P3_FD_73070 | JGI IMG/M metagenome (GOLD analysis project Ga0099364, IMG submission 73070) | Microcerotermes parvus P3 segment gut microbial communities from Pointe-Noire, Republic of the Congo - Th196 P3 | ecosystem: Host-associated > Arthropoda: Insects > Digestive system > Gut ...
AGGAAAAACAGCCAATTTCACCACGGCCAATTGTCGTGCGTGAGAGATATAGGAAGCATCAATGCCGGAGGCTTGTCCCCCGCGGTACTGAATATTGGAGTGCGCCCTGCAATACTTATCCGCACAGAATAAGTGTAGACGCAGCATACATTTCTATCGCGGCACTATATTTTTTCTTTTTAATTTATGCTAGTATGATTTTATGAGTTTACAGGGTAAAATATGGATCATCCTTAACCCTACAGCAGGGAAAGGAAAAGCATTAAAACAAAAACCAAAGATTGAGAACTTTCTTCGCGAAAGCGGCCGTGATTTTGAAATATACCTGACAAAAAGCATAGGCGATGCACTTGACACCGTTCGCAATCTGCCCCTCGGCGCTAACGATATAACAGTCGCAGCCGGAGGAGACGGAACCTGCAACGAAGTTGTCAACGGCTTGCTCCTTAGACCTCCGGCAGAAAAACCCCCTCTATTTGGAATTCTTCCCGTTGGAAGAGGCAATGATTTTTCTTCAACACCGGGAATCCCCGGCGATGTAGAAAAAGCCCTTTCTGTTCTTTTAGCAGGAAAAGAAAAACTAATAGACGCAGGCTTTGTAAAAGGCGGCTTTTTTCCTGACGGAAGATACTTTATAAACGGCGTTGGAATCGGCTTTGACACCAAAGTCGGTTTTGAAGCTGCAAAAATGAAAATAAAAAGCGGCCTTGCCTATGTCTTTGGCGCTCTTATTAACCTTATTCGCTATGAGCCGTCTCCTGTATTGCAGATACGATTTGACGACAACGAGGCGACCCTTCCTGCAGTTCTCGTTTCTGTCGTTAACGGAAGAAGAATGGGCGGCACTTTTTTTATGGGACCTGACGCACTTTTGGATGACGGCCTTTTGGATATTTGTTATGTACGGCACATAAAATCCCGTTTAAGACTGCTAAAGATAATATCGCACTACACAAAAGGAACCCAGAGCAAATTTGAAGAAGTCAATTTCAGCAGGGGGAAACATTTTTACCTAAAAGCCCTTGAAGGCGGTATGCCGGCTCATGCCGACGGCGAGACAGTCTGCTACGACGGCAAAGAACTTGAAATAAAATGTGTCCCAAACGCATTGCGGCTTATTGGAAATTAATATGGGATTCAGAAGATCGGCAGTCAATCTTGTATTGAAAGGAATATTAAACGTTCTATGTAAAATCGACTGTCGGGAATTCGTAGAAGCGCTTTCAAAAAACGAACCCCTGATTGTTATGATAAACCATATAAATTTTCTGGAAGTGCCGATCCTTGTAACCCACAGTTACCCCATTTGCGTTTCCGGCCTCGTTAAATCTGATACATGGAAAAACCCGATATTTGCGTTTTTATTAGATACATACAGAGCAGTTCCAATTGACAGAGCCGGCTTTTTTGCTGAATCATTCAGGCGCGTGCGCGAAGCAATTGAAAACGGCTTTTTCATGTGTGTTGCGCCCGAAGGAACACGGAGTAAAGACGGTGTTTTGAAAAAAGGCAAAGCGGGAATTGTCCAGCTTGCACTTGAAGCCAAAGTTCCAATACTGCCTGTTGTTCATTACGGAGGCGAGCAAATCTGGAATAACATAAGACATTTAAAAAGAACTCCGTTTCATTTTAGAGCAGGCAGGCCGTTCCGCATTAGATATGAAGGAAGACCCGGCCGTGAAGAACGTGAAAAAATATTGTCAGAAGTAATGGGGCAAATTGCGTGCCTTCTGCCCGAGCAGATGCGCGGAATATACGCGGCGCAGACTGATAATGAATTTGAATATCTGGAATTTATTTAATGGTACATATATTCGATGTCGATCTTACAGTAATCAGAAAGACCAGCGCGCAATACTTTGTCGGTATAGCTTTAAAAGAAAAAATTATCCGTTTTTCGCACATTATGAACCTCCCCATAGAATATATAAAATATAAACTTGCTCTTCCTGACATGGACTTTATAGAACAAACTGTAAAAAAACTTGCAGGTTTGAAAAAAAACGATCTTGAGCGAATTGCAGAAATTTGTTTTGAAACAAAAATAAAACAAAGTATTTATCCAGATGCGGAAAAATTAATAAATGACGCTGTAAAAAAAGGAGAAAAAGTTATTTTTGCAACATCTTCATTTGATTTTATCGTAAAGCCGCTGGAAAAATATTTTGGGATTGAGACTTCTCTTGCCAGTAAAATGGAATACCGCGATGGAATAACAACGGGCAATCTGGAAGGCTTCAGTCTTTTCGGCGAAAAGAAAAAAATAGCAGTACAGGCATGGATGGAAAAAAATTCCATCCGCCGGGAAGATACAAGCTTTTATTCGGATTCCTATACAGACATTCCGCTTCTTGAATACTGTGGAAATCCTTTTGCGGTGAACCCCGACCGTATTTTAATGCGGCGTGCTAAAAAACATGGGTGGAAAATCCTTAAGTTTGTTTGAAAGATATTAATACAATCACCAAGCGATATTAAGCCCAAACCCGTCTGAAATAGTTAGAATATTCATAATATTCATGTTAAACGAAACATTCCTCCCGGATGTACTAACATCCGCTGATGGGGGAGGGGAGATTGTCCTGCCGTAGCCATTTGTAACTGTCATTGTAGAATTTGCATCAGAACGGAAATTAAAAGAAAACATATAATCTGTGAATAAAAGATGCATTAACTCCATCATTTCCTGATCATATTCAGACTCATCCGGAGAATAAAGAACTAAATTAAACCGTCCCTGCCTCGAATCCATAGTTAAAGATGAATCCTTCCCTGAAGGATCAAGAACTGCAAGAAGAGCTTGGGGATTGTCAAAGTCGATAACTACGGTAGTAAATGTATCATGGCCGCTTGTTCTTTCTGTATAAGAGGCAATCCTTGCGCCTGTAATCTGTTCAATCGATCTTTCAAAATCGACGCGCCCTACAGGTATTATTGGAAAATTTCTATTTCCGTCAAGGCTGCCGATACCTGCAAACATTTGGCTGACACGGTATTCCATGGTAAGCCTTCCTGAACCATTTCTGCCTAATTGAATGTCTATGGATAATCCGACACAGGAATTTAATAAAATCAAAACAGGAAGCAATGCGAAAATATATATTTTTTTTGCCTTATTTTTCATTTAAAATTCCTCCGAATATATTTGCATATCCTGAATACGCACAGGGGTTTCTTTTTCGATCATATCAAAAGCTTTTTGTAGTATTTTTTCGCCAAAATCCTTCGAGTTCGAGACAAGCGCTCCTCCAATCTGGCAAAAGGCAAGAGAATCCTGAAGATCAACTTCTGCAGCAGTCATACGGAAACGCTTTTGCATTTTATCAACTATGGACTTGATAATACGGCGTTTTTCCTTGATGTTGTCAATATCGGGAATCTGTAAAATTATCTGTATCATTGATACAATCATCATGATATTATATTCATAAAATGGCAATTATTAAAAGAGCTATAGCAATTGTTCTCATGCTGTTTGTAATGCCAATATGTGTATTTTCTGAAGAATCTGAAGATCTGGGTCTGGATATTGAAGAAATCCGCCGCAGGATATACGATGAGGATTCTGAAACCCTTATTGAGATGTCATTGGGGGATTCCGACGTATCGCTTTTTTTGGCAGGCTCATGGGGCGGGTCGCTGCAGCTTAATCCCGGTCTTTCTTTTTCGCCTTTAGGAACAGGTATTGCCTCTCCTGAAGTTCCTTTTTTTTCTCAGGAAGCCGATATTACCCTTTCACTGTGGATAAATGACAAGTGGTTTGTAGAAGCAAATTTCCTTGATGATTCAAACCGTAATACTTACAGTGCGGGTTATGAAGGATTCCCCGATGAGTTTGTCAGATATGCCGTAATCGGAAATACCGGCTTAAATTTTCCTGCATTTCCATACCTTGATCTTGGAGGAGATTCTTTTTCTTCTTTTGGTTTTTACGGTAATTTTGCGGCAGGTGGTTTTGATATTCATGCGCTTTTCCGCTATGATTCTGCTGCAAGGGAATCCCGTACGTTTTCCGGAAACATGGAACGAACATATAACTATGTGCAGCCGCAAAATCCTGTTCGTGGAATTTCTTTTTTACTGCCTGATACAAATATCGAATCCGAGATCACTGTTTACATTGAAGATGCAGACGGAACCCTCTCCGACTCAACGGATCGAAGATGGCGTATCGCTTCGTTAAGTGAATATGCAGTTAGCAGGGTGCAGGGGTTTTTGGAATTGAATATAAAACCGGGCGGTATGGTTGCGGTTTCGTATTCAAACAAGGGAAAAGATGATCCATGGAATTATTCATACGAGGATTATCTGAATGAAATAGAAATTTTTGACTGGTTTAATTATGATAGAGTTGATTTTCCCGGTGAAAATAAAATATATGAAATTTCATTTAACAGCGCTCCCGCACTTGTAATTTATGCTCCCGGTATATTTTCTGCCTTTGAAAGACAGAATCTTTATGAAATTCCTTCAGGTACTTCGCAGCAGGCAGCTCTTGTAACATTATCATCAGGAGAACAGATAAATGGGTTTGAAATTGTCAATGTAGAAAATTCAATATTTGAGCTTTTAAAAGAAGGTGAATTAAACAGACGCCATGCAAAGAATCTTTGGCCGTTGGCGCAGGAATACCCGGAAATATACATTCCCGGAACAGGCGCTTTTTCGGGCGATGTTGTTTTACGTTTTATAAATTATTTAAATACAAACGGATATTTTATTGGAAGTGATGTAATTCCCGGTTCTGTTCAGGTTTGGCGCAATGGAATACAGGATGCAAATTTTAGGTTTGACTCTTCTTCAGGAGAAGTGATAATTTCCGGGGATGTCAAGTCGAACGAAATAATTCGTATAACGTACTTAAAAAGCAGTCAGGAAACACGGTTTGGAAGCATTGCTGCAGGCGCCGGCGCAATATATCAACACAGTTCAGATACGTTTACAGCGCAGGCTGCTTTGGGATTGCGGATAAATTTGGAGGATGATTCATTTACACAGGCGGATTTTTCAAGTGTAGGATCGGTAGGTTTGGGAGCTAAAGCTGAATGGACTTATGATTTTTTTAAGGCAAATATTGCAGGCGGTCTTGCATTTGAAAGAACAGATACAACAGGTCTTTACCGTGCTGCAGGAATGGAAGGAAATGAAGCTGTACTTGCAATACCTGTAGATACAGCTTTTATTTCAAATCCTTTTATTACAGGTTTAACCGCAGTAAATCCTGATGAAGTTCCCGTTGATCTTGTTTTCAGGAATTACTATGACACTAATTTTTTAGGATCAACCCTGATGCAAATAACATGGAACGCGCCTGTAATATCTGGTATTAACAAACCCTATCCTGCCAAAGATTCTTTGCTTGGAGATTCGCAGGTAATAGCCGCAGAATTTATTTTAAATGAAAATGAATGGACAGGTTTTCAGGTTCCGGTTCTTAATCCTGAAATACTTTCAGGCGCCGGTGTAATAGAGATCCCTTTCAGATTTTATGGCTTTAACGCAGTTCCTGATGATTTAATATTGATTGTTCAAATTGGTTCTCTTTCGGGAAGTGATTTTTATTTTGAAGAAAATCCAAATTTAATCTGGGAAAGGCAGCTTTACCCAAGTGTATCTGACTCAAGTGCATATTACAGCCACAATGAATTTAACACATCGGCGCGTATTGCAAGTTTCCAGTTGAGCGATGCAGACAGGGCAAGACTTGGTGATGCAAGAGCGTTTCGTTTAGTTGCAGTTAATCAAAACGGGGATGAGATCCAAGGGCGCGTTCTTTTAGCTCCGCCGATTGTACGCGGCGCGGCATTCAGGGCTGCAACCTATGATAACAGTACGGATATTGTTGCAGGAAACAATTCTATGGTAAGCGCTGTAGAATCAATTGACACAACACTTGCATCCGCCTTCCCGGAAATTATTAACAGGCTTCACCCTAATAATGAAGTGCAGCGAGTGCTGGAAATAAAATGGGAAGAAATGCCTGCCGGAATTTCTGCAGGAGTTGACGGACGGATTAGCAATCTTCCCCTTGCGAATTATTCAGCGCTTTCTTTTTTTGTTAAAGGTCCTGAAAATGTAACAGGAGATGAGACAATAAGTTTTTATGTTACTTCCGGGCCCGGTTCAATTCAAAACAGCCAATTGGAGGTTCACATCCCTATAGATAAATTCCCAGCCGGGCAATGGAAAAAAATTACAATTCGTTATCAGGGGAGTAATACAGGAGTTTCAATTGACGGAATAAATGTTCCTGAGGCAAGGTGGGAATACAAACCGCATGGCATATCATTTGACAGTGTGGAAGGAATGGCAAGTTATATAGCTTTTTTTATTAATCCTGCAAATTCAATATCATCTCTAAAACCGGGAACCATTTCAATAGATGAAATAATCCTTGAAGATGCTGCAATGATCTACAGGATGAATGTAAGTTCATCTCTTGAATATTCAAGACCCGGAGCGATTATTTCAATTGGCGGTGTTTCTTTGTTATCAGATTTATCAATTTCTGCGGCAGTTGATATGGAAGGACGTTCTGAAATTGACTGGAATAATTTTTACAGCGGCATGGCAGGCCGCACTGCTTTGGGAATTTCATTCTTTGGTGCGAGACTAACGGGTAATCTATCATTTATTACATCTGAAAATATATTTTTATGGGGCGCAGGCCACTCAATTTCTGGAAGTTGGAATAATTTTTCTTTTAGGGAAACATTTTCGGCGTCTTTTCGGCAAAATACCGCACGCCATAATATTAATTTTTCGTATTCACCGAATTTTTATGCCGGATTTAATGCAGATGTATTATATGATTCTTCAAGATTAAGGCAAAGCTGGAATTTGGATTTTGGTTACAGATCTGTAAATGAATATATTCCTTCTTTAACAGTAAATACTCAAGCTCTTTGGATAAGCAGAAATCAATTTCCCGATGATGATAATTATCTGGAGTTATGGTTTAATTCATTGCATCCTCTTGTTCCTGATTCAGGAAGCGGCGCTGAATCAAGAAGGACATCTGTAGGTATTGTTATAACAGAGAGGACAGCGCCTGTGGGAGCTGTCCTCTCTTTCAACGGCGGCGCAAATTTTTCCGCAGCAAATTCCGTTACACGTTTGGATAATTCACTGTTTTTGGATATTCCGGTTGTTTTTGAAAGGACAAGTATTACTTTTAGAGCAGGAAGAAGCTTTAGAAGGCAACTTGATTTTTCAGGAAGAGATATTTTTGATGATATAGATAAATTCTTTGAAAGTATAAATGATTCACTTCCATTGTGGGGAATATTTCCCGGATATTCGCTTTTTTCACCGGAACTTGGCAGGGCAATGGATGATGTTGTAAATAATTCATCGTCGGCAGATCTTGCAAGATTGACGTCGTTCAATGATCATTTCAGTGCCAGATTTATTTTACCTTCTGTATATGATTTGTCCTCGTTTATTATTCCTTCAAGAATTAATTTGCGTATTGAAAGAACCTTGGAGCAAAGGCTGGACACAAGAACAGATGTATTAAATCTGACAGGCGGTTTTGGATTTTCCAGTATAAATATGTTTGGAATAATGGGGCATACGCCTTTATTCACATTTTATCAAAGCGATGAATATTCCCATGCAATAGAAGCCTCATTGATTTTTTCAAAGAATGAAGGTATTTCATGGCGTGTGCAGTCTGTTATAAATGCAGGGTTCAGGGGCTTTACCGGAGGCGTTTTAAATTTTACCAACACGCTTGCATTACATTCAAACGGCAATTGGACAGAAAAATTTCAGGCAGGCTGGGAAACTCCGACAGAGAACAGTCTGATAAGCGTTTTCTACAATTGGATTGTATCAAAAATATCAGGACAAAGTTCATGGTTGTTTCTTTCATCATTTTTAAATTCTGAATATGAACAATTCCGCAGGGAAAGCCTTGAATTATCTTTCGAAAATTCTCAGGGGAATTTGCGCTGGAGTGTATCAGCAGGTCATGAAGAAGTAGTAAGAATTATTGGAAGGCTTACCTTTACAGGGTTTTTAAAACTTAAACTAACCGATGACAGGGCAAGAGATTTTTTTACATTCGATGTTTTATTGGGAACCACTCTCAGAATCATCTTCTGAAGTTTCTTCCGGTTCATCATCTTCTTCTGCGGAATGATGTAAATTATTTACAATACTGCGTAAACTGCTTTGGTTTGAAGCGCTTAATCTTCCTGAGTTAATCAATTCTTCAATTGCCTCAGTATCATTAAACCCGTCCCTGACGGCAGTTTCCATTTCTGTAATTCCTTCGCTGCTTTCGCTGTCTGCAATTAACAGCACCCTTGCAATTGCAAAGCGAATGTCGTGTCTTGCCGGATTTGACGCTGTTGCTGATGTTTCTGATATGGCTCCGCGCAGTTCTTCAAGCGCTCTTGCGTATAACTCATGGTGTTCAAGTACAAGGGCATATTCATACCGGGCTCTTGCGTCGGAATTTAAATTCAAATATGCCGCATAACTGTCGATTGCCTCGACTTTATTCTGCGAACTCTGGCTTCGTGCATACAACAGCATTACATTTCTATTTTCCTGTACGGCAATCGGATATCTTGCCAGAGTCTGTTCCGCCTGTTCGTAGCGTTCCATTGCATATAACACAAGCGCATGATTGTATCCATCATCTGCGCTTTCAGGAACAAGCTGAAGCAGCCTTGAATAATGCCTTTCAGCAATTTCAAAATCCCCCATCCTTATTCTTGTATATGCTGCAGCTCTTAAGGCGATTGTATTGTCGCCGTCCCTTCCTAATATTTCTTCAAAATGATCTGCAGCTTCTTCATATCTTTGTCTTTCAAAGGCAAGGCGTCCAAGGTTATAGGTGGAAGCGACCATTGTTCTGTCCGCCTGTCTTGCGCGGTTAAGCCATCTTTCGGCTTCTTCATATCTTCCAAGGTTAAAATATGCCATTCCAATTGAGAAATATTCTTCTGCAGATATTGCAAGACTCGTACAGCCGCAAATTGACAAAATTAGTAATAAGGGGAATACAAGCCTGAAAAGTTTTTTCACTTTCCCCTGCCAAGAACAGTATTTTCAATTTCACGGATTTGTGAACGGTAAAGATTTGCAATGCCCGAACCATAGTCGGCAAGAAGCTGAATAATATTTCTGGGATTTGTTTCGTTGTCTTTTCCGTTAATTCTGTCCCCTGCATCTCCAAGACCCGGCATAATGTAGGCGTCTTTATTCAGCACCCCGTCCATCCAAAGGGTATAGACATCGCAGTTGTCAAGCGCTCTTATAGCGCGTAATGCTCCCTTTAATGCGGCAATGGCGTTAAAAAAAATAATAGAGCGGGGTTTAATTCCCGAGTTTAAAAGATATTTTACTACTGTAACAAGGCTTCCGCCTGTAGCGTTCATAGGATCGGCAAAAACCAAATCCTTGTCGTTAAGCGATTCAAGATCAAAAAAAGAATTGTTAAAGTCAAGGATGTATTCCATATCATCTTCATGTTTACTGTCGTTTCGGTAAATTCTGAACAGTGCAAAAGGCGTTACATAGCCGTATGACGAATATTCTTCAATTTCTTTGCTCATGATCATTGACGGCAGGAGCGCCGCACGAAGCATTACGCACATTACAGTATTTCCTATTTTATCATCGATATTTGTTATTTTGTGGACTGCATAATTTTGCACAGGTTTGGTAACAGGGGTTTGAACAATAAGGTAATTTTTTTGAGAGCCGGAGCTTGTCCATGCAAGTTTAAAAAGCATCTCGTATGCCCGCTGGATATAATAAACAAATTCATTGTTATCGGTATTTACATCTCTTAATTTTGCAATTACCCGCGATGCTTCCGAATGATCTTCCTGCGGTGAATTAAATGAATAGACATGCAATCTTGGGTTTTTATGGCAGATATTCTGCATCAGAATTCCCATATCATTGTATATCGAAATTAAACCGCTTGCTGCATCCTTGTCTCCTTCCTGTACTTTTGGAAAAACATCAAGCGCTTTGTTAAAAAGTAAATCCATGTTTTTAAGATTTTCTCTGTCTTCCTGAGTTAAATACCCATCCAATTCACCGGCTTTTAAAATTAATTTATCCATGACTAAGTATATGCCTATTTACAGGAAGTGGCAACTGTTGTTCATTCGCTGTCTCCCGGAGCATATAAGCAATATACATAGCCGAATATTAGCTTGCGTCCCAACCATAGATCATATATGATTATTTATGCCTATGTTTTTTAATATAGCCGGACCCTGTGTGCCGGGTGAACACTATTTAATCGACCCAATGCGCGGTATTGGCGATGATTTGATGGCGCTCATTGATAATAAGCAGTATTTCCTTATTCATGCGGCTCGTCAAAGCGGTAAAACCACGCTGCTTCAAGCGCTTACGCGTCAATTGAACGCGGGAGGAAAGCATTATGCGCTGTATTGCTCGTTAGAGACAATAGAGGAGTTTTCCGATCCGGAAAGAGGCATTCCGGCAATAGTAAAAAGGATAAGATCTGCTGTCAGCGACTTCGGTATGCCAAAAGGTTTTGCTGATGATGCCGACTACAGCGATATTGCCGGCGTGCTAAGATCATCGCTCGTTGCTTATTGCAGAAAGCTGGATAAACCGTTGATACTTCTTTTTGATGAAGCCGATTGCTTGTCCAACGGGACTTTGATAACTTTTTTAAGACAATTAAGAGACGGCTATGTCAACAGAGCCAATATCCCGTTTGTTCACTCCATTGCTCTTGTCGGGATGCGAAACCTGCGGGACTATAAAGCTCAAGTTCGCCCTGATTCGCAGACGCTGGGAACCGCAAGCCCGTTTAACATTGTAACGAAGTACATCAATTTAAGAAATTTTACTAAAGATGAAGTCGCCGAACTTTATGCGCAGCACACAACCGAGACTGGGCAAGCCTTTGAACCGGATGCGGTTGATTACGCTTTTGAGCAAACCCAAGGGCAGCCCTGGCTTGTAAATGCCATTGCAAGGGAAGCGGTGATGGAAATAACCCGGAATGATTATTCGCTGGCAATCACCAAAAACCTTATAGAACAGGCTATTCAAAACATTATCCTTACACGGGGAACGCATTTTGACAGTTTAATAAGAAAGCTTAGAGATCAAAGAATCCGCAAAGTGATCGGACCGCTTATTCTGGGCGAAGAAATTATAGACAGAACTACAGATGATTATATTTACACACGGGACTTGGGTCTTGTAAGAGAAGTTAATGGAAAAACCGAAGCGGCAAATCCCATATATGCTGAGATGATCGTAAGAGCTTTAAATAAAGGCGTTCAGGATTCCATAGAAAACACGTACAGGGAGTACGGGCCCCCGCGATATATAAAAGACGGCAAGCTGGACATGGATTATCTGATAAAGGACTTTCAAAACTACTGGCGCGAAAACAGCGAAATATGGAAAAGCCGCTATGAAACAGAGCTATACCAGTACGACGAAGCCGCCCCTCATCTTGTCTTGCAGGCGTTTCTTCAGCGGGTAATTAACGGCGGCGGAAAGATAGTTCGGGAAATGGCGCTTGGTACAAAACGCGCCGATCTGTGCGTTCTATACGGCGAACACAAATACCCAATCGAACTTAAACTCCTGCAGAACGTTAGAAGCCATGCTCAGTCTCTGGAACAAATATCCGAATATATGGACAAGTGCGGCTCAGACACAGGATGGCTTGTTATTTTTGACAAAGATACGGAAAAGCCATGGGACGATAAGATTTATACGAATGAAGAAAACATGGATGGGAAGAGAATCGTCGTAGCCGGGTGCTGAGGATGTTTTTTTCAAAAACCCGTATCAAATAATAAAAAAAATTAATAGAATTTACCCAAGTGCGACATCTAAAACCATCATCACCAGAAAACCTACCATGACGCTTATAGTACCCGCATTGGAATGTTCGCCAAGGTGAGCCTCGGGGATCAGTTCCTCAACTACAACATACATCATCGCGCCTGCTGCAAAAGCCAGGAGCCAGGGCATAACCGGTGCAATCCAAAAAGCAAGAAGCACAGTTAGAAAGCCGAAGACCGGTTCAACAACACCGGAAAGGCAGCCTACCCCAAATGCTTTACCTGACGACATTCCCTCCTGCCGCAGCGGGAGCGAAATTGCAGCTCCCTCCGGGAAATTCTGAATACCGATGCCAAGTGCAAGCGCGACGGCTGCAGCATACAATGAAGGATCGCTGTTCTGGGCGGCAAGGGCAAAAGCCAATCCCACCGCCATGCCTTCCGGTATGTTATGCAGAGTTACGGCGAAAAATAACAATGTTGAACGTTTGGATGTTGTGGAAGGCCCTTCCGGTTTTTCGGCAAATGGATGAAGATGGGGAATAAGACTGTCAAGCCCAAGTAAAAATAAAACTCCAAGTATAAATCCGCAGGCTGCGGGAATCCATCCAACCTGGCCGCGTTCTTCCGCCGCTTCAATTGCCGGAAGCAGCAAACTCCAAACAGAAGCCGCAATCATTACCCCTGCGGCGAACCCAAGGAAAATTTGCCTGAATTTATCCGGTACGGATTTTCTAAAGAAAAAAACCGTTGCAGAGCCAAGACATGTCATTAAAAAAATAAACCCTATCCCGCCTGTTGATAATAAAACCGATTGCATATATTCTCCTCCTCTTTATTATTTGTTACCTGCTATTTGTTATTTGCTGTCCGTTGCCCGCTTCCATTCCTCAATGTGTTTTTGGATGGCCAGAAAACTTTTTTCACTTATTACATGTTCCATTTTACAGGCATCCTGTACTGCCGTTCTTTTATCCACACCCAGAAAGATTAACCAGTCGGAAATTGCTACGTGCCTTTCATACATTGTATCAGCTATTCTTTGCCCTTTTTCGGTAAGTGTAATATAGCCGTCGTTATCCATTACAATGTATCCCTTTGTGCGCAGATTTTTCATTGCAACGCTCACGCTTGGTTTACTGTATTCAAGTTCATTTACAATATCAATCGAACGAACTCCTCCCCTGTGGCTCAATATTAAAATTGTTTCAAGATAGTTTTCCGCTGATTCATGTATATCCATTATTACATACCCTCGAAAAGACCTTCCCTGTATTTTTCCAGATATTCAACGCAGTACTCGTCGATGCCGAGCAGGGCTTCAGCCGCTGCGATAAATGCCATAAGTTTTTTATCAAGCGGATCCAGAATCGCTCCGTCCATTCCGGCAGTCATGGCCGAGACCAAAAACGCCTGATTAATCAGCTTTCGGTTTGGAAGGCCGAATGAAACATTGCTTAAACCGCAGGCGATATGCACCTGCGGGAATTCTGTTTTGATCCGGCGGATTGTTTCGATTGCAGCAATGCCGTAATGAGGCCCTGTGGAAACCGGCCGCACCAGCGGGTCGATGTAAATATCGTCAAGCTTCATCCCGGCGCCGGCAAGTTTACCGATGAGCCGTTCCGCGATAACGAAGCGTTCGTCTGCGGTTTCCGGCATTCCCGTGTCGTCCATACACAGAGCGATGACCTTGGTGTTATACTGCAGCACAAGCGGTAATATAGATTCGTAACGTTCTTTTTCATCGGTGATTGAGTTGATTATTGGAGATTCACCGCGGCAAACTTTTAATGCGGCCTCCAGTGCGGCGGCGCCTGGCGAATCAAGACACAACGGTGTTTTAACCGCCGCCTGTACAGTTTCGACAAGCCACGCAAGACGCTGCGGCTCGTCGCTGTGAAACATTCCTGCGTTAACGTCAATGTATGACGAACCTGCATCGGCTTGGCGTATTGCAAGGTTTTTGATTGTTTCTGTATCGTAGGCTTCTATCGCCGGACGTACAGCTTTTAAAGTGCTGTTAATTTTTTCGCCAATGATAATCATAATATTCTCCCGTTCTATAAATTTTTTATAAGCTCAGGCACGATTTGAAAAACATCGCCCACAACAGAGATATCCGCCATCTGCATTAAAGGGGTGTCCGGTTTTTTATCAATAGCCACGATGGTTTCGCACGACTGCATACCCACAAGGTGTTGTATCTGCCCGGAAATTCCGCAGGCAATATATAGTTTGCTCTGCACAGTCTGACCCGTCTGCCCGATTTGGTGGGCGTAGGGCATCCACCCTGCGTCGATGGCGGCGCGGCTTGCGCCTACAGCACCGCCAAGTTTGGCGGCAAGTTCACGCAGCATGTCAAAGCCGTCCGGCCCTTTCATCGCGCGTCCGCCTGATACGATAATATCCGCTTCGCTTAAATTTACCGCAGCTTCCCCGCTGCGTAAAATTTCAAGTACACGCTTTACATTTTCATTCTCGCCGGGTTCTACCGCCTCATGAATCAGCGTACCTGTGCGCCCGATTTCGCGCGGAAGGGATTGCATCACACGCGGGCGCACTGTTGCCATCTGCGGGCGGTGGTTGGATGTACGGATTGTCGCCATGATATTTCCGCCGAAAGCGGGGCGCGTTTGCAGAAGATCGCCGTTGTCTCTGTCGATGTCCAACTGTGTGCAGTCTGCCGTAAGCCCGCTTACGCTGCGCACCGCGATTCGCGGGATCAATGCGCGTCCGCGTGCGGTGGCGGCTCCAAGTAGTATTTCCGGCTTGTATTTCCGGATCAACCTGTCGGCGATGCGGCATTCAAGTTCATCGTTAAAGCCGTAAAGTTCGGGAGCGTCCGCGGCTATTACAATGTCGGCTCCGTATTCAAATAAAGCTCCGGCTTGCCCGCTAACGCCCTTCCCAAGAAGCAGCGCGCATACATCGCCTCCGCGTATATCGGCAAGACGGCGGGCTGCGCCAAGCAGCTCAAAGGTAACAGCCTCCACCTTGCCGGAAAGCACTTCGGCAAGAATCCAAATATTTTTATATTGATTTTTTTCCGATTCGTTAATGATTACCATATTCACCCTGCCAGATTGCGCTGCCGAAGCGAAGCGATCAACTGTTTTGCGCAGACAGAAGACTCGCCCTCAATACGCTGCGTCACACCGGAGCGCGGCGGCGGCGGCTGTGTTTTTACAACACGCGTCGGCGAAGGATCAAGACCGATTTTATCAAGATCGGCTCCGATGTCGCCTGGTTTCCAAACGGGGATTTCGCATGCGTTAGCTGCAAGCACTCCTTTTAGGGTTGGAACGCGCGGCATGTTAATGCCTTTAACTACTGTTATTACTGAAGGTAAATTCATTTCGCAAATATCATATCCATTTTCGTTCATGCGTGTTACTTTTATGCAGTTTTCTTTTATATCATGTATTTCTGTTACATAGGCAGCCTGCGGCCAGTCAAAATGCGCTGCAATACCCGGGCCGACTTGCGCTGTATCGCCGTCCACTGCCTGTTTTCCGCAGATTACAATATCCACGCCGCCGATGGTGTCAATTGCACGGAACAGCGCATAACTTGTCGCCCATGTGTCCGATCCTCCGAAAGCGCGGTCGCTCAACAGAACGGCGCGGTCTGCGCCTATTGCAATCGCCTCGCGAAGTGAAACCGCCGCATTTTGCGGCCCCATGGAAAGCGCGATGACCTCTCCTCCAAAACGCTCGCGAAGGCGGACGGCTTCTTCAACAGCATAAAGATCAAACGGGTTTAAAATGGATTTTAAGCCTTCGCGTATTATGCGCTTTGTGACTGGATCAATAGCGGCGTTGTCGGCGGCGGGCACCTGTTTGATACAAACGACAACCTTCATACATTTCCTTCCTTCGCAATCTTTTCCCAAAGACCTTCAATAATATGGTACTGTGTTTTAAACCCAAGCAGCGAAAGATACACGCCGCACTGTGGGAACCAGCGGTGAAGATTTTCCAATGCAGACAGGGGCGCGAACTCTGCGTCCTCGGGTATTTTGTACCCAACCACATCAGATAACAGATGCAGTTTTTTGCTCATCCACGCTTCGACAATTACAGGGATGTTTGAATATTTCTTTAAAAGTTCTTCTACTACAGCATTGCGTTCGATAATTGGCTGAGTAATGATAAACTCAGCTCCCGCCGCAAGTTTACGGTCGAGCTTGGAAAATTCTTCTTCCGCAGGCTCGTAGGGGTTAAAGGCGGCGCCAAGTACAAAGCCCGGGTAATTGCTGCGTATGTAGGCAAGCAGTTCCACCGAAGTTACTGCGGCGGTGCCCGTAATTTCCAAATCGGAAGGGGAGAGCTTTGGCAGCCGGTTTGAACCGTCGCCGCTTACGACCAGTATATATTTAAACCCCATTTTTGCAGATTGTGCAAGAAGCTCGTCAAGGTCGCGTTTAGTATGAAAGGTGTTTAAATGCAATATCACCTGTTCGGGGAGCACTTTTAAACCAAGGTGTTCAATTGTCTCATGCCCCTGAAAAGTCAACAAACCCATTGCATTGTCTGTGATACACGCGCAATAACCGCTGGCCATCACACGGTTAAACTTTTCGGCAAAGGATTGAAGGTCGCTTTCCAGCTTTTCTGAATTTTGCTTTGGAGGCAGAACCTCAACGTGGTATACATGGTTTTCTATATGTTCGCGCATCTTTTTCCTGTTTGTAAAAATATTGCTAAAATTGTCTGTCTTCACTATCATATATTACTGACGGCCGCGACGCAAGTATGGATTTGTTGATTGAAGCAGTTAAAATACCGTTAAAAATTTAAAAAAACACTTGACAACACTATTTTAATTTATTATCCTTTAAATGGTTAGTAATAACTAACCATTTATTTTATCTTGCGGTTAGTTGTAACTTACCGCAAAGCATGACAGGACGGCTGAAAGTGATGCCTTTAACAATGGTAAAAAGCGGAGAAGAAAAGTCCATAAAAAAAGTTGGCGGAAGGGAAGATATACGCCAGTTTCTTGCAAATCTTGGTTTTATTCCGGGTTCGTATGTAACGATTATTACTAAAATCAGCGGAAATGTGATTGTAAATATTAAAGAATCACGTGTTGCCGTCAGCCAGGAAATGGCGTCAAATATTTACGTTTAAGGAGGGAAACATACTATGCAAACCTTAAAAGAGATAAACCCGGGTTCAACTGTTCGAATTGTTAAAATAGGAGGCGGTCCTGTGAAACGCCGTCTCATGGAAATGGGTGTTACCAAAGGCGCAGAAGTTTTTGTCCGCAAGGTAGCCCCGCTCGGCGATCCGGTGGAAATCACCATAAGAGGTTATGAGTTGTCACTGCGAAAATCGGACGCAGAATTAATTGAAGTAGAGTAGAGTAGTGTAGTGTAGACTAGGAGGCATTATGTCGATTAAAATCGCGCTTGCCGGAAATCCAAACAGCGGCAAGACAACTTTGTTTAACGCTCTCACCGGCTCAAACCAGTTTGTAGGGAATTGGCCGGGCGTAACTGTGGAAAAGAAAGAAGGTAAATTGAAAGGGCATAAAGATATTGTCGTAACAGACCTGCCCGGCATTTACTCCCTTTCCCCCTATTCGCCGGAAGAATTGGTAGCCAGAAATTATTTAACCGGCGAACGGCCTGATGTCATCCTGAATATTATTGACGGTACTAATTTGGAACGTAATCTTTTCCTTACAACCCAACTTACAGAGTTGGGCATTCCGGTTGTCGCCGCTCTTAACATGATGGATGTAGTAAAGAAAAACGGCGATAAAATTGATACCGGGCGTCTTGCCAAAGAGCTTGGCTGTCAGGTTGTTGAGATTTCTGCACTTAAAGGCGACGGCGTGCCGGAAGCGGCGGAAGTTGCGGTAAAAGCGGCAGGCGGTAAAAAAACAGTGCCTCAGCACAGCTTTTCCGGCGGAGTTGAGCATACTCTTGCCCACATCGAAGAAGCTGTGCTTCACGATCTGCCGCAGGAACAACAGCGGTTTTTTGCAATCAAGCTGTTTGAGCGCGACAAAAAAATCATAGAAAAACTAAAGTTAAAACCCGAACAGATTGCGCATATTGAACAGGATATAAAAAGACGTGAAACAGAACTTGAAGATGACAGCGAAAGTATAATCACCACCGAACGTTATATATATATTGATACTATCATTAAAGATTGTATAAAAATTAAGAACAAAGGCAGATTAAGTGTATCGGATAAAATAGACAAAGTTGTTACAAATCGAATCTTAGCGCTTCCGGTTTTTGCGTTGATCATGTTTATTGTTTATTTTGTTTCGGTTACCACCGTAGGAAGAATTGCCACCGAATGGGCGAATAATGGTTTATTCGCAGAAGGCTGGAATTTGTTCGGCTTGCGGGTTCCGGGAATTCCTGTCATGTTGGGTAATTTCCTTATGGCGATTAACTGCGCCGAATGGCTGCAAAGCCTGATCCTTGACGGCATTGTGGCAGGAGTCGGATCTGTACTTGGCTTTGTGCCGCAAATGTTTATTCTTTTTATTTTCCTTGCGTTTCTTGAGGCCTGCGGTTATATGGCGCGTATCGCTTTTATTATGGATAGAATTTTCCGCCGCTTTGGGCTTTCGGGTAAATCTTTTATTCCTATATTGATTGGTACAGGCTGCAGTGTTCCGGGTATTATGGCATCCAGAACAATTGAAAACGACCGCGATCGTAAGATGACTATTATGACTACGTCATTTATTCCATGCTCTGCCAAGCTTCCTATTATCGCTTTGATAGCAGGCGCGTTATTCGGCGGAACATGGTGGGTCGCACCAAGCGCATATTTTGTAGGCATTGCTGCGATTATCTGCTCCGGGGTGATTTTAAAAAAGACAAAAATGTTTTTGGGCGATGTTGCGCCGTTTGTTATGGAGCTTCCCGCATATCATATGCCGACTGTAGAAAATATTCTGCGGAGTATGTGGGAACGCGGTTATTCGTTCATCAAGAAAGCTGCAACCATCATTCTTCTTGCGGCAATACTTGTCTGGTTCGCCTCAAACTTTGGATGGGGAGAAAACGGTTTTGGCATGGGTAGTATGGAAGAAAGTGTTCTTGCAGGATTTGGCAAAGCTATTGCTCCCATATTTGCACCGCTCGGCTGGGGCAGTTGGCAGGCCGCTGTTGCCGCTTTAACAGGTTTGGTTGCAAAAGAAAATGTAGTGGGAACTTTCGGCATCCTGTACGGTTTTAGCGAAGCTGCCGAAGACGGGGTGGAAATATGGAACATGTTCGCAGCGAGTTTCACAACGCTTACCGCTTATTCCTTTTTAGTATTCAACTTGTTATGCGCTCCGTGTTTTGCCGCGATAGGAGCTATCAGACGGGAAATGAACAGCATAAAATGGTTCTGGGCGGCTATTGGTTATCAAAGTCTTTTGGCTTATACCGTGTCGCTTTGTATTTATCAATTTGGCATGTTGTTCTCCGGTAATTTTGGGTTTTGGACAGTTGTTGCATTTCTGCTGACGGCGGGATTTTTTTTCCTGCTCTTCCGGCCTGCGGCGGAAAGCAATTCTGTGTGACAGAGGCTGATTAAGAAGATGTTGGAGGTATAGTATGATCTTTTTAACAGAGAATTTAGGGACGATTTTAACAGGGCTTGTTTTACTGGGGATTGTTGCAGGGATCATTCTGAAAATTCACCGGGACAGAAAGAATAATCCGTCAGGGTGCTGCGGTTCCTGTTCCCGCTGCGCCGGTTGTTGTACAGTTAATTTTAATTCTACATTTCAGTTGACAAAACCTAACAGTTTATGTTAGGTTTTGTATACCTATGCAATCTATTCAAATACTAAAGGCTGCTCTGGAAGAACTCGCCGGTACTGAGCATTATTTATTTTCGGTCAATGATTTTTCCGCTCTTTTTCCGCTCAAAACAAAAACTGCTTTGATGGTTTTGCTTGGGCGTGCGGTAAAAACCGGCAGCCTGGAAAGGGTTTGCAGGGGTTATTATATATGTAAAAAAACAGCATATCCCCAAGATTTGCTGTTATTTCATCTTGCAGCACGCTTACGGGCAGATCATTTTTGCTATCTGAGTCTGGAAACAGTCTTAAGCGAAGAAGGTATTATTTCCCAGATTCCGTTGGGATGTATCACATTGATGACTTCCGGGCGTTCCGCTGTCATTAACTGCGGCAGGTTTGGCAGGATTGAATTTACGCATACCAAGAAGCTGCCTGCAAATATCAAGCATTTTCTTACTTACGATTTTCGTTATGGGTTGTGGCGTGCGTCCGTACAGTTGGCATTGCAGGATCTGCGTATGACAGGCAGGGAGCGGCTTTATGAATTTATTTGAACAGACGGTCAATGCCGTCTTAAAGCATCATCAGTCTTATGCTGTTCTTCGTCCTGCACTAGAAAAAGAAATTTTACATCTGGACATTTTACGAACGTTGAGTAAGGCCGGGCTTTTGCAAAAGTTAACTTTTATGGGCGGAACTTGTCTGCGCTCCTGTTATGGGTTTGCGCGGTTAAGTGAAGATCTGGATTTTGCCGGCGGTTTTGATTTTAAAAAGGATGATTTACATGATATTGGGGGTTTGATAAAAAAATCAATTTGGCAAAAATACAATTTAACAGTAAATGTTTTAGTTCCGGTTAAAGAAGAAGGTAATACACATACATGGAAAGTAAAAATAATCACGGCGCCCGAACGTCCTGATTTACCGCAGCAGAGGATCAATATTGATGTTTGCATGCTTCCAAGTTATGAACGCCGCCCTGTAATGTTAAAGAATCATTACGGATTGGAAACGGGAACATCCGGTTTAATAATAATGGCAGAAAGTTTGACAGAAATTCTGGCGGATAAAATTATTGCTTTAGCTATGCGTTCCAATAGGGTAAAGAATCGTGATATATGGGATATTTTTCAGTTAAAAGCCCGGAATATTGATTTATCTGTCGGTTTGGTAAAACAAAAGCTGCTTGATCGTCGGATTGATTTTGTTTATTTTAAGCAGTGCTATAATGAACGTTTAATTATGCTTAAAACACAGCAGCAGGAATTTTTAAAAGAGATGCGGCGTTTCATAAGTCCGGAGGTTCTTTCCGGTGAATTAACAGATGAGTCATGGTGGGATAATTTGGTGTACTTGCTGAATGAGTGGGGCAATGTGTAAAGCTGGAAATGTATGTCCAGATATATGTCTGCAGGTGCGTCTGTGCAAATCCATTTCGAGGGCTGATGTCGCCAAATGATTGTCGGTTATGTTTATTCTCCCTTCCATTTTGATGCTTGATTAAACTCGGTTGGCTCCAAACGCCCTCTACAGGGTGCGTATCTTCGATACGATTCCACATCCGCCCAACAGGGCCTTTTCCAGTCTTTTTGCCTCCAGCATAGGTTCTATTGCTGTAATGTATGTTTTTGCTTCGTTTTGCCATTCAGACGGGTTTATCTCATGGGTCATGGTTTTATGGGCTTTTATTGAAAATGTAAGGTTTTTTCCGCCGTTTTCAAGCATTTTTGCCAGATTTTGTGGTTTTGGCATTTGATAGTACGAAAAATTTAACTCCACCGTCGGGAAAAGCCGCGAATAACAGGGGAGATAATCCTGTTGTTTTGTCCCATCTGGGTATACTGTGCCGACCCATTCGTGGTAGGAATAGCCGGATGTTCCAATTAGTATTTCTGCCATATCTTATATACTATATGTTTGTATAGTGTTTGTCAAGGGGGGGATTATGGGGGGTTAGAAAAAAGTAAAAATAATCTTACAGAGGTATTTGACAAACTCACAGTGGATATTTTATAATGCTTTTAACTGATTATTCTTTGGGTGGCAAAAAACGATGTCTAATGATGTAGAAAATAAGAAAATAGTATTAATGGTGGACGATGACGAAATACATCTTTTAACGGCAGAATTGTGTTTAAAAGATGACTATGAAGTATTTAAATCAAAATCAGGGGATGAGGCATTAAAATTATTAATTAAAGATAAAATTATTCCAGATATTATATTATTGGATATAATAATGCCAGAAATGGATGGTTGGGATGTTTTTGGGAAAATAAAAGGAATTAGTATTTTAAAAAATGTTCCAATATTATTTTTAACATCTGCAAACGGGGAAGCGGAAAGAAGAAAGGCACGCGATATTGGTGCAGTTGATTATATAACAAAACCATTTAATATGGATTTATTAAAAAGTACAATAAAAAAAATATTGGAAGTAAAGGGAAAGGATAAAAAATGGTAGTATGGCATATAACTAGAACGTTATGCGACATTTGCGCAGGTGTCTGTAAAAGATAATTCAGAATAATAAAAGCACCTTCAGTGCAATAGGCATATAAAAATAAAGGAAGGAAAATGAAATTTTTTAGGAATATGAGCATTGGGCTCAAGTTTTTTACGGCTTCTCTTGTGATAGTAGCGGTACTTTTTAGTTTTGGCTGGAGGAGCGTCAACACGATTATCGAGTGCCACCATGCCTGTATGCTGCTTTTGGGTGGCGCAGTTACAACAAAATCTCTTGGGCAGCACGCTCAGGCTTCGTTTTATATGCTTACGGAAAAAGCCGATCATTCCCTTCTTTACGCACGGCTCGGCGACCGTCAAAAATCGGAAGAAATGGAAAGGCAGTTTACGAGTTACGCTCAGACGGTGATCCTTGAATTGGAAACCATCTTAAATGCACTCAACGCCGATCCTCTGGTAGACAAATCCCTTATTGTGCCCCTTGCAGCAAAAACCGAAGGCGCTATAAACAGGCTTACAGGCGAGTATGTTCCGCTCATTCAAAGACTTTCAGGACAGATATATAACCCCGGCGAAACCGAAGCAGAACGCCAAAGAATACTTGGTGAATTTGATCAGACAGTCAGAGTATCGGCACAAATCGGGCAGGATATTGACGATATATGGAGAGGCATTTCTGATGCAGGGGACGGCGTATATATTGGATATGTCGCCCACCTTGAAGGAATGATTTTACAGCATCAGATTTTTTTAATAGTTGGAGTAATAACATCGCTTCTTTTAGTTCTGCTTCTGTCTTATTTTATCCGTAAACCGTTTAAGTCGATGATGAAAACTCTTGGCGAAATTCAAGCAAATTCTGATTTAACAAATAGGTTTACCGTTAAAGGAAAAGATGAGGTTGGAAAACTCTCCGAATTCTGTAATCAGACATTTGAAAAGATACAAAATCTGATTATTAATATTAAAAATGAAGCAAATGTTTTATCAGAAATCGGCAACGATCTTACAAGCAATATGAACCTTACAGCTTCATCAATGAATCAAATTGCTTCCAGTGTTCAGAGCATTAAAGGGCGTATTATAAACCAAAGCGCCAGTGTAAGCGAAACTCACGCAACTATGGAACAGGTTGTCGTCAATATTAAAAAATTAAATGATCATGTTGAAAATCAGAGCGAAAATATATCACAGGCTTCATCTTCCATTGAAGAAATGGTCGCAAATGTAAATTCAGTAACAGGAACGCTTGTCAACAATGCCGCCAATGTAAAAACTCTGCAGGAAGCCTCTGAAGCAGGTCGTAGCGGTTTATCTGAAGTGGCTTCCGACATACAGGAAATAGCCCGCGATTCTGAGGGGCTTATGGAAATTAACGCAGTAATGGAAAATATCGCAAGCCAAACAAATCTGCTTTCTATGAATGCGGCGATTGAAGCTGCCCATGCAGGAGAAGCAGGCAAAGGCTTTGCCGTTGTAGCAGATGAAATCCGCAAACTGGCTGAAAATTCAAGCTCGCAGTCAAAGACCATAGGAACAGTCCTTAAAAAAATTAAAAATTCCATTGAAAAAATAACACATTCTACAGAAAATGTGCTAAACAAATTTGAAGACATTGACTCAAGCGTTAAGATCGTAGCGGAACAGGAAGAAAATATCAGAAACGCAATGGGCGAACAGGGTATTGGCAGCAAACAGATACTTGACGGTATCGGAAATGTAAATGAAATTACCCGTCAGGTGAAGGTTGGTTCAAGTGAAATGCTTACAGGAGCGCAGGAAGTAATCCGTGAAAGTGAAAGTTTGGAAAAAGCAACACAGGAAATAAATACTGGCATGGACGAAATGGCAACTGGAGCAGTCCACGTTAATCAAGCCGTAGATCATGTTAATGGTATAAGTAATAAAACTCGTGAAGCAATAAACACACTAATAAAGGAAGTTTCACAATTTAAAGTTGAATAATAAATGTAAAAAAATAAAATAAAATATAATTGCAAAGGCGCAAACGTCGTATAACAAACGGTTAGCGTACGCCGCCAGTAGGCGGCTAGGGTTCCGCAGGGCTAGGTCGATCGCTACGCTCGCTCCCACGCCCTGCTCCACCCACAGTTTGCCAGCCCTGCAAAACTTACGGTTTTGCTTATTCGGGCTGTCAAACCGTCGCCAACCTAGAACGTTATGCGAAGTAAAATCTAAAGTTTTCTTAAAAAAAATTGTTGACAAGTAAAAAATAAAGTGTTAAAATATATTCTTTGGAGGACCTTATGAAAAATAAATGGTTGGGAATATTGGTATTCTGAATAATGGTTATTGGGTGTGAGAATGGCACCACCAATAATGGTAATCCGTTACTCGGTTTCTGGGTAATGAGCTTTAATACGGACGGCAATTCGTACGATAATACTCAATCTCGAGAAATTACGGAAAACAGAATCACGCAATATCGATCTGATAGTGCAGAGTGTATTGTAATTTCCGTTACTAGATGGGAGCTTGAAACAAATTCAAATGTTTCTTCGGCTAGTCAGTTCCCTAGTGGTTACAGGGTTACAGGCACTGTTTTAATAAATACAATGTCTACTCCATATAATATTGGTGGTGTTACTATACCAGTAGATCAAACTGGAGCATCAGTTTCCTTATTAATGTACCTGAATAACACTAAAAATAGATTTGTTACGAGGGGTGTATTTCCTACTGGTGTTTATGTAAAACAATAATCTACAATAATAAAATATTTTACAAGTCATTTGAAAAACAGATTTTACATCGCATAATAAACGGTTAACGTTGAGCTGCATAATCGGCGGCTCGGGGTTCATTTGGCTAGGTCGGTTGGGCTACGCCCTCGCTCCCACGTCGCCTTCACTCAAAGTTTGCCAGCCCTGCAAAACTTACGGTTTTGCTTATTCGGGCTGTCAAGCCTTCGTTTACAACCAGAACGTTAAGCGATAGTTGAAAGATTGTAATAAATGATTGTTTTGATTAGTATTGTAGTGGTAATATTAGGTATTGTGGTAATTGTTGTTGTAAACAAAAATATAACGCCTATTAAAACTGCAATTAACAAAATTTTAAATATTATTTTTATACAATCCTCCATCACTTAAATATTTATGTTATCATTTTTCTTCAAAAAAAATGAGGTTTCTACAGTCAAAAAAATAAATTATTGCAGATAAAACATCATGTTGTAATTAATTACCTTTCATTCGTAACTAATCTTTAAGCAAAGTGAGGCTGTAGTATCGGTTCTATTCAATTTCTTTTCTCATCATTTGCAGGGGTTTCCCCCTTGCGCCCCTTATGTGGGTAAACAAGAGCATGTAATAGGTTTTTTACTTTGTTCTTTGGTATCTTTTTTTATGATGTTGTATGTTTTTTTGTTCGTATTATTTAATCTTTTCTAGATAGATTATTTTTTTGACATTGGTCTAATTTTATAGTTGTAAAATATGGCAAAAAAGATAGGTGCACACGCTCCCTTCGTATAAAAATGGCTTCTTTGCCATTTTTATATTAAGGGTTCAATTTGCAAAAAATGACGGTAAGTTCTGTCATCAATGTTTTTGGTTTTGTCATTTTTATTCTTTTGTTTTTCTTTTCTTTTGTGTGTTTTATTATTCTTAATTTATATCTATTAATATTTTTTCTTTGTTTTTTTTCTTTATGACAAAAATGACAAAAGATAAATATATAAAGGTATATATAAAGAGGAGATAAAGGGTTTTACGGAATTCAAGGGTTTTGATTGTCATTGTCATTTTCTTACAGGGCTTCGGGAATTCACAAACCCCATGTTTTTTTTATTCTTCATGTTGTTTTACTTCTGGGGTTTGTACGCCGGTTACGGCGTGTCTGTCATGTGTCTAGTGAATTTTTTATCAACAGTGAATTATCAGTATGCAGAGTGATTGATTTTGTGAATTTTTTATTCTCGGTAGCCGTGTCACTTCTGAATAATTTTTGGGTGGGCGGATTACGGCTTTCTGCGGCGTAACGGAGGGTTTTGGGTTTACTCAAACCACACCCCCCATTAGAGCGCACCTTTCCTCCCGAGTTAATAAGGTACTATAAAGGAGGGGAGGGGGCAGACTGTGTCAAAACTATTTTCGAGTAATCAAAAATGGGAAGGCTTCTCATTTTGAGTGAATCTTTTGTGCTATTTAGCATATACTCTCCCACTTAGTCACTGGTTCCGATGTTAATTTGAAAACATTTCCCACTTGCTTTAGTCTTGATTGGGTTTTGACACAATCTGGGGGGAAGGGGGGGCGTAGTTACGCTGCTCGAATTACGCTCATCTTGAAGGTTGCGCTGCCTCAAGGGTGGGATTATGGGGGTTTAGAAAAATTTACTAAATTCTTACAGCGGTACTTTACTAGCTCACAGTTGATATATTATAATATTTTTAGTTATATAGTTTTGATCTTGGCTTAATAGTAATTGTAAATAAGGAGTTTTTGTTTTAAAAAAATGGTATATGCTACGCCGCTTCTTCGGCGGTTCGGGTTTCTGTCCTGCAAACTTACGGTTTTGTTTTTTCGGTTAATTGGAAAAATTATAATGTTATAAAGGAGTAGATAATGTTTATTAAAAGACTTTTAGGATTTTTTATTATTTTGGCTTTTTCTATTGGGTTTACCACTTGTGATGATGGTAACACACTCCATACACACAATTGGAATAGTTGGCAAATTACAACTCCGGTTACTTGTATAACAGCAGGACAGCAAACAAGAGTCTGCACTGATTCTGATTGCGGAGAAATAGAGTCACAAGAAATTGCAATACTCGGTCACGATTATGGCTCATGGTCAGTAACAACTCCGGTAACCTGTACAACGGCTGGTGTGCAGACCAGGATTTGTTCGAATAACAATTCTCACATAGAAACACGTAACATATCGGCTACTAATCATAATCCTTGTACCTGCTCCGCCACTTCTTCTGACGTAGATCAAATGCGGCAGCCATACTATTATCCCGGCACAGGGGAAATCTATAACGGATACATAAGTTCTAATGGCTCTTTAACTACAAGCGGAGGAGTAACGGTAACATATCCGGCTGAAACAACATTTTCTGCCGATGGGTTCTTTACTTTGGAAGGAATTGTGAATAATCCTGCTTGTTATAACTATGCTATAATTGAGGTTACTAAGGACAGTGATCCCAACAATTTAAAGACTTCTTACTTTGTACGGGGTGATTTTAAATTGCGAATATGGCTGCGCTTTGGGTCAGGGGCTTATACTATAAGGGTTCATGGATTGTCTGACGTAACAGACGCATTAGCTCTCAATGGAGACGGTGACTGGGTAGGGCCTTTTTTATATTGGAATGGTTCAGTTACTTTTAATGTAACCAATATCCGAAATGAAGGTGATATGCGTTTTATTTATCCATCATATGTTGTTCAGAGCGATGCTCCTCTTGTAACTAATTTGGCAACTGAACTTACTTATGGGTTGACAGGCGAAAATGCATTAAGGGCTATCCATGATTACATTGTAAAAAATACAGTTTATGATTCATCTAGTATTGAAAATTATCAGCGTAAAAAACAGGATGCCTTGACGGTATTAGGAACAACATATAGAGACGATACTCGGTATCTTATCGGGCATTTCTATGCGGTATGTGAAGGTTATGCAAATACTTTTGCTGCAATCGCCCGTGCAGCAGGTTTTGAGACAAGGTTTATTTCATCAAGTAGTATGAATCATGCTTGGAATCAAGTTTTTGTAAACGGTAGTTGGAGATTAATTGATGTAACGTGGGATGATCCTGTACCAGATCAAGGACCCAATTATACCAGATATGATTATTTCTTACTTAGTAGTTTATACGGTGTTAATAACTCTCATACCGGATGGGGAGTTGATCAAGGGCGGGCTTTAATTGGTAATACAGTTCCATGGCAACGCGGTGTACCTGATGGCTGGTATTAAGCAAAATATATTATTGTAAATAATAATATATTTAAAATTCGGTGCCTGGCACCATGTTTGGATTGGTTGGGAATAATAAGGATAATTATATAATCTTCGCAACTCATGTCAAGTTGTAAATCGTCTTTTTTGTTATCATGGTATCGAAAGAAGGGAGAACAAAATGGACGAGTGGAAAGAGTCTATCCAAAAAATGATGAAATGGATTGACGATAATATTTGTGAAAATCCTACGCTTCTTGACATGTCGAGGCAAATGGGTTATTCGCCTTATTATTGCTCATCACAATTTCATGTGTTTAGCGGTATGACAATGCGGGAATATGTAGCACTGCGAAAGTTGTCTTGTGCTTTTATGGAAATCCATAATTCTGAAAGGACATTATTGGATATAGCTATTCAATATGGTTACCAATCACATGAATCGCTAACAAGGGCTTTCAAGGCAGCTTTTGGCTATACTCCATCGCTATACCGTAAAAAACTAAGGAATAAATGCCTTCCAACAAGCCTATTGGCTCTCCTTTTAAAAAACAATAAAGAAGGAGAATTTGACATGGTTACAAAAACAGACATTCGAATGGAGTATATCCCGGCACATAAGTATGTCGGGGTGTATTCGGAAAAGGAGATAAAACAGGGCAAAATATGGCCTGGGCATGATTGTGAATTAGTCACCAGTACCGTAGAAAGTATGAGCGATTTCGCCGATGAAATTATAACGGCGCACACGGCAGGATGGACATGGAAAGACGGGAAGCGCACATATTTCTATGGTCTTGGAGTTCCTTTGGACTATGCGGGGAAAATCCCCGAAGGTTTTGAGATTCGGGAGTTTCCGGGAAGCTATTATATAGTTTTCGCACATCCGCCTTTCGTATATCCTGACGATAATGCCGAAGTTATGCGAATAGTCGAGGATATGGCCTGGAATTTTGACCCCTCATCAAGAGGATATACCTGGAACGAGGATGTATGTCAGGATTATCAATGTCATTATCCCGAAGGGCTTGGGTATCAGATTTTACGCCCTGTTAAAAAATTGAGGTAACAGAATAACCAATGGCATATGGGGGTGTAGGGGCGAAAATTACTTTATCCCTATACCCCTGCTAATTTTGGATATTGTTCTTTTAAAAATAGAATATGTTCACCCCATTTTTCATAATTTAACTCTTTTATATCCTGCATTTTAACGTTTAACGTATTGTTTTCCAGCGCTTCCTCATAGCCCCATTGAAATCCAGCTAAAAAAGACAACTTATAGCCGTTCATCCTCGTGGGATATTCAACTAAATAAGTAAATGCTGTCCATTTTCCTTTTGCATTGCCGTTTAGATTATTGCACGGCGCATCGTAAATTTCGGCAGGGGAGCCAAATGCACAAAAAATCGAATCAGAAACCGGCGAATCGACGCTTATATTGTTTTCATCCGGTTTGTCCAGCGTGTTAGACGAATAATATTCCCTTTCAACCAATTGTATCCATCCACACTGCCGTCGATAGCCGGTATTCGCCATATCCTTAACACGGGCGTGCATAACGGGATAGCCTAGGCAAAGATTAGGGTCAAATGGCAAGTCCGCCAAAGCGTCAAATCCGCTTTCTTTAGCGCTTTCATTTGCCTTGTAAATGACCTCAATTATATTTTGTATACCCATTAAATTAAATGGTATATGCAGTACCTTATTCATATTTTATCCTCCAATAATAGAGTTGTTCTGAAACTGCGTACCAAATGAATTAATAAATACTTTAGGTTTTGTATAATGTATATTATGTCCTGACTTTATTTCGATGAGTTTATTTCCCTTGATTAATTTATTAGCTTGTTGAACGTCATCATCGCTCATTGCACCCATTAAAATACCGTCATTATCAACTTTTGCCTTTGCTCTTAACAAGACAGAGGGACACTTTATTTCTTTTAATATTTTTGCCTGATCATAATCTTCAAACCAAGCACTGTTATAAAACGTCTCTCCAAAAAGGAGGTCATACTGATCAAGAGAGTAAAACATATTATTTATTGATGATGGTAAATAAAATAAATACAAGGGTTTACCGGGATGTTCTTTGCGGTATTTTATTGCAGATTTAATTAATTTGCTCATGCCATTTTTTCCAATATATTTTCCCCATAAAGCGTTTTTTAAATAATATATTACCCAATCTGTTTCTTCGGATTGATTAAGAAAATTATACATAGGTTTGTAAGTATCTAAATAAGCAAAAGATTTTTCCCAGCGAGCACCCTTTTCTGTAGAAAAAAACGGGGGGTCTTCTAAAACTATACCGGTAACATATTGAGGGGCATTCGCTGCAATCCAGGCCGCAAGTAATCCGCCTGAGGAATGACCGGAGACAACTGCCGGACATCCAATAATATTCTGAATGAACCATATAAAGTCGTTTCCAATATATTTTGCCTTATATTTTGCAGAATTCTTAGTGGACTTTCCGTGCCCATGACAATCAATTGCATATACATGAAATCTTTTTGCAAGAGCATTTAAAACAGGCCAGTAATTTTCCCAAGTTCCAGTCTGCCCATGAATAAGTAAT
>Ga0099364_10002301_pt1 | contig 30565 bp, 27 predicted proteins | sample TergutTh196P3_FD_73070 | JGI IMG/M metagenome (GOLD analysis project Ga0099364, IMG submission 73070) | Microcerotermes parvus P3 segment gut microbial communities from Pointe-Noire, Republic of the Congo - Th196 P3 | ecosystem: Host-associated > Arthropoda: Insects > Digestive system > Gut ...
AAATCTTCATTTACTCATTATACCCATGATGCTGGGAGACCCGGCTCTATATAAAATTTCAGTATTAATAATTTCAAGGAGTACAAAGCTATGAAAACAAAACTATCATTACTAGGCCTTGCTCTTATAATTGGATTTATTCTTTCAAGCTGTGGGGCCGACTTAACTCCTACAAACACAGCGAATGTGTTAATAGGCTTTTGGAGAAGCGAAAGCACTTTTTTACATGAAATTAATGATTACGAAGATGAATATTATCATATTCTCGCTTTTGAGCAGAATAGACTTCTTCAAATCATCATACCGGTGGACAATATTGGCTCATTCAAGCAACATATTGCGCTTTCGACGAATTGGATGGAATATACATATAGACCAAACTCGTTTACTTTACGGTATATTGATGAATTTGATTATAATATTTTTCAAATGGTAGACCATCCATTTGCATTAAACAGCAGGAAATTAACTATTACTTTCCCAGAAATTTCAAATGTTTATAACTATTTTGGGAATACCATAGTGTCGTATTTTTCACTTGAGTAAAAGGACTATCGGTCAATGTTCATATATTATTGATTCTTGCTATCTCTATAATATATCTCAACACCATCCTTAGCTTGTGCTTCTGGGACTGTCCAATTACCAAATAACACCTCTAAAGGTTTTCTTATTGTTGGCTTTTCTATATTGTCAATTTTCTTGTTCTTTTTATATTCATGAATTAGGTTTACCGTTTTTTCATAATCTCTCTCTAAAATGTTAACAATAGTGTTTTTAAAAGAGCCGAGTTGCATGCCAGGTCTTAATCTTGATGTATGTTCATTTTCAATATAATAGGGTACTTTTTCAGATTGCAATAATGACTTTATGAGCATTAAATCAAATTGGTTATATATATTCATGATTTTATAAGGTTTATTGCCGTTTTTGATTTCATTAAAATATAATTCCTTGTAATCTGTAAAATCAACATTTTCATGATCAATAGAAACTGTATCCGTTAGATCTCTATAGTGATTATCGTCAGGAGTATTTATATATTTTTTCTTGATTATTCCAATGATAATTATTATGCCGAAAATAAAAACAATAGTCCAAATACTCATATTTAGTCCCTAAATCTAAACGAATGGAATATATCAGAAAAAACAATATTCTCGAATGTGAAGAAGTGGGGATCATTAGAAAAAATGGATTGTACAATGAACCCCTGGTTATTTTTATAGAAAAAATTCAATAATATGTAATCGAATCCTTCAGTAAAATCTGATCTTGGGTTTTCAATGAAAATCGTTGCACCAAAATCTCCATTGAATGCTAATCCAACTTCCATGTCATTAAAATTATTCACATTTGTAACTTCCCTGCCTGCTATATTCCATATTATGGGAACCATCATAACAGCAAAGGGAGTTCTTATATTGGGATCATCTCTATTAGTTTGCCTAAAAAAAGTGTATCTGATTTGGTAATTCCGTTCAGTGTTTGTAAATGAATAAACGGTATCCAGGTGAACTGACTCTGGATTATCAATTAAAATCATGTGTGGATATTGGTACAAATCTATGGGGAATTCACCTAATGCAAACGGGATTGAACCTATTTGAGCAATTAACATTACAGAATTATATAGCAAAACTAAAAAAACAATTACTTTTTTCATATGTTTCCTCCAAAAATAGCTTTAATTTTGTGTTTTTCCGTGTCTTCTTTGCCTCTGTGTGAGCTTATTTCAAGGAGATCCTAGCTCCGGGCTTGGTCCATGGCTCGCAGCAGGGCTCCGGTTTTATCCCCAGAGTACTCCCAGTACATGAGGCCCTTCATGCCCCGCTCTATACAATACTTGATTTTACAGGCCACCGATTCGGTGTCGTCATAGGAGATAAATACATCGCCATTGTAGAGGTAGGGGGCCTTGGCCTGGTCGTCCCAGTGGCGGGTAAAATTGTTTTCTTTTTGCCAGGCGAGGTCGCTCAGGGTGGTATAGCCCCCGCTCATGCGGTAATCCCGCCTTTGGGAAGGGGCGTGGAGGCCCGTGCCGGATTCGCCTGGCTCAACGCCGGTCCAGCCCCGGCCGTAAAAGGCGGCACCCATGACGAGCTTCTCTATGGGTACCCCGTGCTCAATGAAGAGATCGATGGCGTATTTGGCAGAACCGGGGCGGGGGTCCGATGGATTGTTGAAGAGGTTAGTGTGGTGGCCGGTCATTTCGCTGCTGCCCTGGCGCATGTCGTAGCTCAACAGGTTTATCTCATCTAAAAAGCTTGCCAGCTCCGAAAGTTCCATGATATGGGCGTAGCGTTCACTGCCGCAGCCCACGGCCATACTCAGGTGGTAATACCGTTGGGTAAGAACCGAAAGGGCATTCATCTTGGCCCGGATAAGCTGCATCATGCGGGTAAAATTCCATTTATCCTCGGGGCGGGCATCTATGCCGGCGGCATCAATGGTGGGGTATTCCCAATCAAGGTCGACACCGTCAAAGTCGTGTTCAAGCATAAGCTCTATGGCACTTTGGGCAAAGCGTTCCCGGCCCTGGGGGCTAAGTACCGCATCGGAGTAGCCGCCGGCCCCCCAGCCTCCAATGGACAATATTGTTTTTAAGTGGGGGTAGGTTTCCTTCAACATTTTTAACTGCCCCACATTGGTCCAGTGGGCCCCCGAAACCTTACCATCAACGCAAAGGCCAAAGGCCCAATTGATGCGGTCCAGGATCTTCGCATCCTCCGGTTGAATTGCACTTGCCTCTCGGGGGTTGTTTTTTTCAGCGGACCCATCGAAAAGGTAGGCGGCTATAAAAGGTTTTCGTTCCTGCATAAATGTCTCCTCATGCTTCAACTTCAATGTTTAAAGTGCCGGAGGCCCGTAAAGACCATAGCGATGCCATGCCTGTTGCAGGCTTCGATAGAAACTTTGTCGTTGATGGAGCCCCCGGGCTGGATGATGGCCCTAATGCCCGCAGCGGCGGCGGCCTCGACCACATCGTCGAAGGGGAAGAAGGCATCCGAGGCAAGGACCCTGGCGGGTCCGCTGATCTTCCAGGGGGAGTCTTGGCCCTGGGCGGCCTGGATTGCTGCGGCACTCCGTTCCAGGGACTGCAAGGTGGGCCAGATACGGTTAACCTGGCCACCCCCTATGCCGGTAGCAGCGCAGTCCTTTATCACCATAATGGCGTTGGACTTTACAAAGGTGACGGCCCTTAAGCCGAAGATGAGATCAGCCATATCTTCATCGGCGGGGACTGCCTGGGTGACCACCTCCCATTTGTCTATAAGTTTTTTATCCGATTCCTGGACCAGAAGACCCCCGTCGACGGAGATATATTCCCGGTAATCCTTTGGTGCCATAGGGGCCTTCATGATCCGGAGGTTTTTTTTCTTTTGAAGAATTTTTAAGGCGGATGGTTCAAAGTCTGGGGCCACGACGATTTCCAGGAACAACTCCCCCAGCTTTTCTGCGGTCCCTGCATCGACTATGGTGTTAGTCGCAACGATGCCCCCAAAGATCGAAACAGGATCGCAGGCAAAGGTCTTGGCGTAGGCCTCCGCAAGATCGGCTCCCAGAGCTATACCGCAGGGAGTGTTATGCTTCACCGCCACGCAGGAGACCCTCTTGTTGGAAGCAACGCTCCAACCGGGCACATGGCGCAGGACCTCATCTTCCCCCACCGGCTTGGTTCCGTCGGCGGGGAGCCCAAAGGCAGTGGCGGCCTTCCAGGCCAGGTCCAGGTCCCGGATGTTGTTGTATCCCAGTTCCTTTCCATTATGCTGCTCCATTCCTGCCAGGGCTCCGGGTCTGCCGTTAGAAAAATAGAGGGCCGCCCCTTGGTGGCCGTTTTCTCCGTAGCGTAGGGGCTGGCCCATGGTGAGCGAGAGGGGCCAGTAGGCGGGGTACTCCCTGGCGGGGAGTGAATTATCGGCGACAGGTTTTTCTATTGGAGCATCAAGCTCCAGGAGGTAGCGGGCGATGGCTCCATCGTAGGCCGAGGTAAGGGAGAAGACCTTCGCTGCCAGGCTCTTTCTAAGAACCAGGGGGACCTCTCCTTCGCTCATGGCTTTGATACACCCATCGTAATCGGCGGGATTGGTGAGGACGATCACATCCCGGAAGTTCTTCGCCGCCGACCTCAGCATGGAAGGCCCCCCTATGTCGATGAACTCTATGGTCTCTTCCATACTGAGCTCCCCCCGGTGGGCGGACTCAACTTTTTCGAAAAAGGGATAGAGGTTTACACAGACCAGGTCTATGGTCTTAAGGTTTAGACTATTGAGGGTCTCCATGTGGGAGGGAAGATCCCGGCGGGCTAAAAGGCCCCCATGCACCGCCGGGTGCAGGGTCTTTACCCGGCCATCCAGGCACTCGGGGAAGCCGGTCACCGAAGAGATGTCTGTCACGGGGAAACCATTATCCAGGAGGTGCTTGGCGGTGCCGCCGGTAGAGATGATCTCCCAACCGGTCTTGGTCAGGAAGTTTGCCAGGTCCAGAATACCCTCTTTATCGTATACGCTGATCAGTGCTCGCTTGCTCATTATATCTCCTCCATGGTGCCGCTCCGGTAATATTTGACCGAGGGGTAATTGATCTTGTGGAGGATCATGCGTACCCCCTCCGCAATCGCTATATGCTCTTCGTAAAGGACCCGCTCCGCCAACAATTCGGGGCTGTCTATGGGCAGGACCGGCACCTTCCTCTGGAGAAGGATGGTCCCGGAGTCGATACCCTGATCTACCAGGTGGACCGTACAACCCGATTCGGTTTCTCCCGCCGCCAAGACCGCCCGGTGCACATGGATGCCGTACATCCCCTGGCCCCCATACTTTGGCAGAAGGGCGGGGTGAATGTTAATGATTCTTCCATTATATACATCGAGAATTTCCCCGGCCAGGACCGATAAAAAACCTGCGTGGACTATCAGGTCTATGCCCTCGTCTCTGCAAAGTTTGAGGATCCGGTCCGAGTGCTCTCGCCGCCGTTGGGGCCGGGGGAGGGACCTGTCTGGCTCGAGAACAAAGGTGGGTATCCCCGCTCCCTGAGCTCTTTCCAGGGCGTAGACCCCCGGCCTGTCAGAGAGGACCCCGGTGATTTCTCCCCCTCCCAGGTCTTTCTTGGCCTGGGCGTCCATGAGGGCCTGGAGGTTGCTTCCCCTGCCGGAACAGCATACGAGGATGTTTTTACACAAAGTGAAGTTCCCCCGGTGACCCCTTCTCTACCCGGCCTATCTCCCAGGCGGGGAAGCCCCTCTCTTCCAGGAAGGCCGCCGCCCTGGGGAGGTCTTTCGCCGAGAGGGCCAGCACAAAGCCCACTCCCATGTTGTAGGTGTTAAACATGGTCTTGCGTATAACAGGGTCGTTACGGAGGATATGCTCCCCCGCTTCTTGGGCCTTGGCTCCGGTGAGCCCGCCCATGGTGCTTCCGCCGTTGGTGCTTCCGCCCTTGGCGGAAGCTATCCCGTAGGCTATGCGGGCGAAGATGGGAGGGACCTTCCAGGAGCCCTGGTAGTTGGGGCCCAGGGGGTCATGCACCAGGGGGGAGAGGCCCGAGTCGGAGGGCAGCAAGCGGGGGACGTTTTCGTAAAAGCCCCCGCCGGTGATGTGGGACATCCCTTTTATTTCGATCTGTTCCATGAGCTCCAGGATGGGTTTTACATAGAGCCGGGTGGGTTCCAGAAGGGCCATCCCTATGGGCATGCCCCCAAAGTCTTCATTCATGTCGGGGATTACTTTTCGGATGAGGCTGAAGCCGTTGGAGTGGACCCCTGAAGAGGCGATGCCTAATAACGCATCCCCCGGGCGGATCTTTTCGCCGGCGATGATTTTTTTTCGGTCCGCTATGCCTAAGGCAAAGCCCGCAATATCGTAGACATCATCGGGGATAACTCCGGGGTGCTCTGCGGTCTCACCCCCCAAAAGGGCCATCCCTGTTTCGCGGCAGCCCACGGAGACCCCCTTTACGATGTCGGCGGCGATGGCGGCGTCCAGCTTGCCGCAGGCCAGGTAATCAAGGAAGAAGAGGGGCCGGGCTCCGTGGCAGAGCACATCGTTGACGCACATGGCCACACAGTCTATCCCTATGGTAGTATGCTTCCCCATGCGGTAGGCCACTTCCATCTTGGTGCCCACCCCATCGGTTCCCGCCAGGAGGACTGGCTCTTCCATGCCCCCGGCGGCGGAAAGGATCTCCTTTAACGAAAACATCCCGGCGAAACTGCCTATGCCGCCCAGGACGGACCCGCTGGCGGTGGCCGCCGCCAGTTCCCGGTACTTTTCTACCGCCCGGTAACCCTCTTCAATATCTACCCCTGCTGCTTTATAATCCATGGAGCCTCCCAGGACATAAGCATAGCAAGGAGGAGGGATATTTTCAATTATGGGGAGGTCGAGGTAGGAGCACCTCTTGGTTGCATACAGGTACGGTAAATCAAGGTAAGGTGAATACCGATGATAGTTCCCGGAAGTTAATAAAATCCAAGTGTTCTATAGAAACCTGGTTATCACCGCTATATACCACATAGCCTTTTTGAATTGAATCTGATAGCTTTTGAAACAGATTTATGTTTTTTCCCATGGATAGATCAAAGGTGGCTCCTGCTTTTATTTCTATGGGAATAATGTTCCGGTTTTTTTCATATAGGAGATCCACTTCCATTCCATTTTGGTTCCTAAAATAATAAAGCCCCTGGTTCCTCCCCTGGTTGTATATTGTTTTTAATGAGTCCGCCACAACCATGTTTTCAAAGAGGCCCCCAAAGAGTGGATCCCTCCATACCTGATCCGAAGATTCTATTCCAAGGAGGTTAGCCGCCAATCCTACATCGGTAAAATAAAGTTTTGGCATTTTGACCGCCCTCTTTCCAAAATTGTTGGCGTAACTATGAAGTCTAAAAACAATATAACTTGCTTCCAGTACTGAAAGCCAGGATGTCAGGGTTGTCTGCGAAACACCCACATCGCCGGATAAGGAATTAAGATTAATCATTTGGCCAACCCTTCCGGCCAGGAGTTTCATAAACCGCTCAAAGGAAGTTTGGCTTCCGATTTGAATTAACTGCTTTACATCCCGTTCCACATAGGTGGCATAATAATTTTGATAAAAATGCCATGGATTGGGGTTGTCACTGTAAATGCGGGGCATGAATCCCCGGTTGATGTATTCATCTCTCTCAAAGACTAGTCCCGCTTTTTTTAATTCGTTTATAGATAAAGGTAAAAGGGTAATAATTGCTGTCCGCCCTGCCAGGGTTTGGGAAACACCCGCTTTTACCTGGGGTTGATGGGAACCTGTCAGGATAAACTGACCCATGTTTTTTGCCTTATCTGTAATTGCCTGTATGTAACTGATAAGATCAGGGACCCGTTGAATTTCATCGAGGATAATGTTTCCGGGATTATTTTTAAGGAAGTCCCGGGGCTGGGTTTGGGCAAATTCTCTTTGGTCAGGCTCCTCCAAGTTTATATATTTGTAATATGGGAACAACATTTTTGCCAGGGTGGTTTTTCCCGATTGCCGGGGCCCCAAAATGGTTAAAACTGGGTATTCCCCTGCCATGGCCAATACATGGGGCGCTATATCCCGTTGGATGAGCATGATCTCCTGCCTCCTTTATTTAGGCTATATGCAAGTATAACTTGGAAATAGCCTATTATATAGATGGCCTCCTGTCAAGGGGAATAGAATGTATGGTATAATTCCTAAAAAGCAAAGGAGCAGAACCCATGAGAACCATCCTCGGAAAAACCAACTTAGATGTCTGTAAGGAAGCTTTTGGGGCCCTCCCCATCCAGCGATGCACCATGGACGAGGCCATACCTATTCTGAACAAGGCCATAGATGGGGGCATCAACTTTATCGACAGCGCCCGGGGTTACTCGGACAGCGAAGAAAAGATAGGCCGGGCCCTCGCGGGGCGGAGGGGCGAATTCTACATCGCCACCAAGACCCATGCCCGGAACGCCGAGGGTCTGCGCAAGGATCTGGAAACAAGCTTAGAAAAACTAAAGACCGATCATATTGATGTCTATCAGTTTCATAACCCCGGTTTTATACCCAGGCCCGGAGCTGAGAACGGCCTCTATGAAGCGGCCCTGGAAGCAAAGGCCCAGGGGAAAATTCGCTTTATCGGGATTACGAACCACAAACTGCCCCTGGCGGTGGAGGCCGTAGAGAGCGGCTTGTTTGATACTTTGCAATTCCCTTTTAGTTATCTTTCGTCTAACAAGGAAATTGATCTGGTAAAACTCTGTGCAGAAAAAAACGTGGGTTTTATTGCCATGAAGGCTCTCAGCGGCGGCCTTCTTACCGATATCTTTACCGCCCAAGCCTGGATGACCCAGTTTAGCAATGTGGTCCCCATCTGGGGGATACAGCGGGAAAGGGAGCTGGCGGAGCTGCTAGAGGCCATGGCCAGGCCCGGTACCATTAGCTCCGAACAGCAGGCCAAGGTAGAAAAGGATAGGGAGGAGCTGGGAATGGATTTTTGCCGGGGCTGCGGCTATTGCCTTCCCTGCCCGGCGGAGATCCCCATCAACATGGCTGCCCGAATTTCTCTATTATTGCAACGGTCACCCCACAAACGGTTTATGGAGAGCGAGTACCAGAACATCATGGCCCGGATCGATAACTGCACCAACTGCCGGCACTGTGTCGAAAACTGCCCCTACGAGCTAAACACCCCGGAACTGCTGAAGAAAAATTATCAGTGGTATAAAGAATTTTTAGTGAAAAATAGCTAGGAGTAAACCATGGCCTGCCCCAATGTGACAGATTGCCCTTGTAAGAACCTGGAATGCGAGCGGCACTCCCACTGCTGTCAATGCTGCATATTCCACCGCACGAGGGATTACCCGCCGGCCTGCTTACGAAAAGAACCCCTCCCTCACGAACTGGAAGCCCAGGAAGCAAATACTTGACGGATGTTAGCTGCCTGGGCGCCAGGGCCGGCTTCGCACTGGGCTATGCAGCCTCCGTTATGCCAAAGGGCCTGGCGGATGGCCCTCACCGCTTCATCTATGTCCCTGGGGCTGCCAAAGGGCAGCAGGTGCTGACGATCTATTTCGCCCCAGAAAGTGATCTTTCCTTTAAACGGGGTGAGTTGGTCCAGGCCTATGCAAAAAATTTGGGAGTTAAAGGCATCGAGCCCAAGTTCAATGAGGTGAGGGTAGATGGCTAGGGTATGACCATCGGAGTGCATGAACATTTTTTTCCCATGACGATGGGCAATTTCGATATAGTCTTTATAAAGGGGTTTGAATAGGGCGGTCCAGGTATCGGGGTGAATAAGAAGGCCCCGCTGGGTTCCCCAGTCGTCCATGATGTTAAGGGCATCCACGTCAGTTTTGGCCCATTTCGTTAAGACTTCGCAGTAAAACTCATGCATCTTGTTGATAAAAGAAAAAAGCCCCGGCGGCTTAAGGGCCAGGTCTATTAATAGCTGTTCTGTGCCGCGGATAAACTGGAGCTGCTCAAAGGGACGGGGACAGACCCCTGCCAGGACAAACCTATCGGTCTCAGCACAGAATCTATTTACTTCATTAATATTAAAGCTGAGCCATTCCCTGGGAAAGTGGACCGCCCTGGTATCTTCCCAGTCTTCGTCATCGGGGGAAACGATGGGGTTCTTTACCTCCCCATGGACCCCCCGCTGTATGTTGGTAAATCGGCAGCCCCAGGGGTCCACCGACTCCCCCACCTCGTAGGGATTCCCCTGGGCGACCCCTTTTTCGGAGAGGGCGGCCTCGGCGACGATAATATCATCGGGAAAATCCCGCCGTATGGCATCCAGGTCCCCCTTGAAATGATGCTCCGCCCAGGGGAGGACCCATAACTGGTGGGGGGGCCGGGAAGTGAAGTTTTCAAACTCCAGGGTTTTATAGACCAGGTCTCGGGGTGTCATGTACCTGGTTGTAGCATGCTCAATTACGGCTGTCAACTCAAGTTTAACTCAAATTTCATACCCGAATAATAAACCCCTAACAATTCTGCTCCACTTTATACCCAGTATTATCTACCCTTGCATTAGCAGGGTAAGAAAAAAGAGGAGTTTTTATGAAGAAAACGGTTTATTTAGCATTGTTTGCACTTTTACTGATGATTCAACCCCTGTTTGCCGGAGGCAACTCGGAAAGCCGGGCCCGAAGCAATGCAGGAGGCGGGGATGCCAAGTATGTGTTTCTCTTTGTCGGTGACGGCATGGCGCCCACCCAGGTCAGTGCCACTGAGTACTACCTGGCCACCAGAAACAACAACATGAACTTTGATATCAGCCGCCTTAGGTTCACCCAGTTCCCCTCAGCGGGTCTTATGAACACCCATGACCATGGCTCATTAATCACCGACTCAGCTTCCGCCGGGACTGCCTTTGCAACCGGAAGAAAAACCCTGTCCAGCATGATCAATGTGGACCCCAGGGACGGCAGGACCCCCTATAAAACCATAGCCGAATATGCCCAGGAAGCAGGGATGAAGGTCGGCATAGTGTCCAATGTTACCCTGACCCATGCAACTCCTGCGGCCTTCTACGGAAAGGTAAACCATAGAAACAACACCGACGGGAATGACAATGAACCGGTCGGCCTGGCCCAGCAGCTTGTTGAAAGCGGCTTTGATTATTTTGCCGGGGGCTGGATTGTTTCCAACAGCGCCAACAATGAGCGGTGGGCAAATGAAGCCCGGCGCCTGGGATACACCGTCACCAACACCAGGGCTGGATTTAACGGCCTTAACAGGAATAGCGGCAAGGTCATCGCCTTTGCTGAAAGGGTCCAGGATTCTGGGGCCATGCACTACGAAATAGACCGCCTGCCGACAGACCTTTCTTTGGCGGACTTCACCAGAAAGGGAATTGAACTTTTGGATAACCCCAATGGGTTCTTCATGATGGTAGAAAGCGGCAAGATCGACTGGGCCGGTCATGCCAATGATGCTGGGGCCCTCATTCACGATGTCCTTGCTTTTGATGAAGCCATTGGCGTAGCCATGGATTTTTACAGAAGGCATCCCAATGAAACCCTCATCGTAATAATCGGTGACCATGAAACCGGTGGTATGACCATAGGCTGGGCAGGAACCGCTGGGCTTCCCGCACAACCTGGAGTATCCGCCAATTTAGGCATGGGTTATTCTATGTACCTGGATAGGTTAGACCGGCAGACCAGATCCTTTGTGGCCTTTAACCATGATATTGTTAATCCCTACAAAGCCAGGGTAACCAATGCTTCCCTCAGAAGAATTGAAGACCTCTATCCTGCCATCCTGGAATCCTTCGGGATTGACCTCCGGCCTGCCAGTCTTAACATCTCTGAATACCAGAGAAACCAGATTGACATAGCCTTTAGAAGGACCATGGAACAGCCCGTTGATGCTCCCCAGGAAGGTTGGAGCGTGTTCCATTCCGGGTATGAACCCTTGACGATTAAACTCACCCATGTGATGAATCAGACTGCTGGAATTGGCTGGACATCTTATTCTCACACGGCCACTCCTGTTCTTAACTTTGCCATGGGTGTTCATCATGAGTTCTTTAACGGCTACTACGATAACACGGAGATTTTCTTCATGTTAGCCAGGGCCATGGGGCTCAATGTACGCTAAGAAAGGTGCTTTAGCAGAGTTGTTCGGAAACTTCGGTTTTCGAACAACTTTAATAATGAGATCTTTTTCCTCCAAGAAAAGATATGGATATATTTAAAAAATTTTCTGCCTTCTTGTCCTTTCTGGGTTTTTACAGGAGCATATCCTTAAAAGAATCCAGAAAGGATATCATTTTTATTATTTTCCTTAGTATTATCACCGTAGCAATTTTCTTTATTCCCACGGGCTTTGAAGATAGCGGGGTTCAATCCAATGCGGAAAGACATAAGGTCCGCATTACCTATGTGGATAAAAACATTTGTCGAAGATGAATACGCCCTGGCGGTGTTAACCTTTGACGCTAATAATATTATCTCCATGATCCGGATCATCGATCATTACCGAACGGACAAAATAATAATCCTGTCCTCCCTATTTATAATTTTTACTATCATCTTAATGGGATGGATGGCTTTAAAAATACTTTTAACCTTTGTTTTTTCTGCAGTTGTGCTGATTAAAGTCCTTTATCCCCTGTCTTTACATGGCTTTAACTCCATATTAGGTGCAATTGTTATTACCTCCTTAATTTCTGCGGTGGTTCTTTTTCTGGTGGGGGGCCTTTCACGGCGGGGCCTATCCGCCTTTTTTGGGACCCTAAGCGGTGTCCTTTTTACCGCCGCCCTCTCTTATGTTGTTACCATTTGGTTTAAGATCCATGGGGTAGTACGGCCCTTTACCGAAATGCTTATACATACCGGGTATGGGCACCTAAACTTAACCCATCTTTTTATGGCTGGAATATTTATTGCCGCCTCCGGGGCCATGATGGATCTGTCCATGAGCATAGCCGCCGCCATGGATGAAATAAAAGTACAGCAGCCGGAAATAAGCAGGATGCAGCTTATCAAGTCCGGCTATGTGGTGGCCCGCCAGTCTGTGGGAACCATGTCTACTACCCTGTTACTGGCCTACTCCGCCGAATACACCGCCATGATCATGGTTTTTATTGCCCAGGGAATTCCTCTGGAAAATATTATCAACATGGTGTGGGTCTCTTCTGAAATCGTGCATACCCTGGTGGGCTGTTTCGGCTTGACCCTTGTTGCCCCTTTTACGGTGATTGCCGGGGGATTACTGCTGCATAAAGGCCCCTTTCATTCTGAACAGAGAACCCATGCCGAATCAGGATTGGAAGCGCAGACCCAGGGTGAATGAAAAACCCGGCATGGGGTAGGCGTAGAAAGTCTCATACGAACGATTCAAAATATTTTCCATAGATCCAAAGATACTCAGCTTAGAATTCAAACTTTGATTCACCGAAACATTTAATAGGAGATAGGAGTCAAGTTCAGTCTCATTGGCCCGATCGCTGTAGCGAAGGCTTTCATAGTGGGTAGCAACAAGGAAGTTCCCGCTTTTCCATCCCAGTTCCAGGCCCAGGCCCAGGGTGTGTTCGGGGTTGTAGGGGATCCTTTTGTCCGAATCGTAGGTGTAGCCAAAACTAAGGAGGTAACTCCGCAGATAGGTGTAACTTAGGGAGGGGCTTAAATGAGTAAAGGGCCCCCTCTGCAGGGGAATGGCCGCCCTGGCCCGGGAATCGAAACCAAAAAATACTGCCTCCCCCGCATTCTGGGGGCTCCAGGCTCCCGAGCCCCCGGCAGCCCAGTGAATGGAATTGCGCATCCACTGGGCAAAGACCGTACCCTCCAGGCTTAGGTTCCATGTCCCAGGGGGGCTCACGAGAGCTCCCAGGTCTGCCCCCCAGCCCTCTTCAGGGAGGAGGTCGGCCCTGCCTGCTCCGGTCCCTCCTGTCCAATAGAGCTCCTCAAAGTCGGGGAACTTAAAGGAACGAAACACATTGGACCGCAGGGCGAAAGAATCTGTCATGTTCCATAATAGACCCAGCTTGGGGATGAGGGCCCCCTGGCTGCCCCCTTCACCGGGCCCTCCAGCTGTAACCCCCTTTAGGGATGTGTTAAGTTCCAGGGCCCCGGTGGGCTGCCACTCGGCCCCCAGAAAGATGCCCCCCTGGTGACGCCGGGGACTCCCAACCTCGGTGGACTCCATCATGGTATAGCCGTAATCCCAGCCGGTCCTTAATGTGAGGTTAGACTGGGGGTACCAGGCCCAGCGGTTAATCGCCAGAAGGGTGTTTTGATCATGCCGCGAAAAGATGCCCCCGGGACTGGTGTAGTCCAGCCGGGCAAAGTGCCAGGCCAGGGAGAACTCGGCCCCCAGGTCATCCCGGCCCGCCCGGGGCAGCTCCAGCATCAGGGCCTGGCGAAAACTTATATCTTCCTGGGTGCCATAGATCCTGGCAAAGCCCGAGACCGGGATGTTCTTGTCTGCATAGTAAACATTGCTCGATGCGATGAGGGAGCTGTAATCCCCCAGGCCCCAAATGAAGGATGCGTTGGCTCCCCCATCCCAGACCTGGTTATTTTCTTTGCGCCTAACGATGTTAAAATGATCGGAATATATAAATTGATTGCTGGCCCGGTTGGCGAAAAGCCCTCCCCGAAAAGAAAACCTCTGCGGCTTGGTGCTATCGCCCCCATAAGCTGCGTTAAAGCTAAAGCTCTGGCCGTCCAGGAGTTCTTCCCAATGGGGGCCCTGTTTTTTCCCCTGCCGGTCTATGTATTCGCTGGGCATGTAGGCGCGGTTCGACAGGGTGCCGCCAAAACTCCAGGAGGGCTCCTCCTGCCTCATCGTAACGATGTTGATCAGCCCCCCCATGGCTCCCGAGACATTGTAGCGGGAGTCGGAGCCCCCATGGATCACCTCTATCCTTTCTATACTGGAAAGGTCGATGCGGTTTAGATCGAACCCTGAGTCCATGGCCGAATTTTGGGGAATTCCGTCCACCAGAAAAGCTATGCGCCGGGAGCTATAACCCCGGATGTGAAGATTAGTCTGACTCCCGTAGCCGCCGTAACGAACCAGGTTTAAACCCAGGGCCTGCTGTAAAAGCATGCCTAGATCCTGGGCATTGTACTTTTCTATGTCCTGGCGGCTAATGGTCTCCATCTGCTGGCTTGTCTTGATGGCCCCCAGGATGGTTAAGCTAAATTCTTCGTCCCAGTAGGCATAATAATCTTCATCGTAGGGGTCTTCGATGATAGGTTCCTGGGCCGTCAGGTACAGGGGGAGTATCAAGAGGATGGCGCATAACAGGATCTGTTTGAGCATGGGGGACTATTCCTAGTTCCGGGTGTAAATCGGTTTAAAGCTTTCATCTATCCAGTCGCTCATGTTATGAAACCCAAAGCGGTTAATAGCTCCCCTTAGGGTGGAAGTTTCGGTTGGCCCATAGTTCTGTTGATCATTGGTGTTGGAAAAAACGACCTTGTCGCTAGATAGGTCTCGATAATAGATCCCATAGTAATCCAGGCCTGTCATATCATGCTGACCTACGACATTCCAAGCTTGATCGTATATAGACCATACCTGTTTGGCATCGTCGTCATAACGAATTATGATGATCCCAGTTTCATCGTTAAACTGGGCGGCATAGACTATCTCGCCCCCCCACTCATCCCATGCTTCGTAATAGAGATGGGTCTCGCTGATGGTGTAGACTTCGGATGCTTCTGATGACCAGGAACCTACAAGGCGGGTATCCAGGCCCACCCTGGGGGCAGAAGCTACCGGATCATCAATTGTGCAGCCGGGGATCATAAAAAAGAGAGAAGAGAAGAGAAGGAGAGATAGAACTGTTCTGGGAAGAGACATGTGAAACTCCTTGGGGTCCAATCCACGAGACCCCTCTGTGAGGGCTGTCCAGGAAAGCATAAGCTCCTGGCCTCTAGGCAAAGTTCCTGGCTTACTCAAACGCTAGTAATTTAAAAATCGCTACCGTTGAGCTCACAGTTACGGGATAGCGGGGGATTTCGTAGTTTTCCGGAAATGGAAAACCCGGCACCCCTCTTCCTTTACCCAGTGGACCTTCACTATAGACCCCCTCCCTGTTCTTGTCAATTGTTCCTATAAAAATTATTTCGAATTTTCCTCAAAAATCGAAGTATTTTGCATCCCCGGGCCGTATAGCTGGTATGAAGACGAAACACAAACTTGCAAGGATCCTGCTTCCCCTCCTCATATTTGCCGCCTGTACTGAGCCATCTTCCAGCGGTACAGGTTCTGGGGAGGATCTCTTCGTGGCGGCCCTCTGGAATGTCCACAACCTCTTCGACGGAAGGGATGATGGCACCGAGTACCCCGAGTTCCGCCTGGACGCCCTCTGGTCGGCGGAAAAGTACCAGGGCCGGCTCAGCACCCTCTCCCAGGCTGTGCTAAGCATGCTCCACAGCGAAGGAGACCCCGGGCCCCTCTCCGGCTCTGCCTCCCGTGCCAGGGTCCCGGACCTCCTCTGCTTTGTGGAGTTGGAAAACCTCCAGGTGCTGGAGGACCTGGCCTCCGGGCCCCTGGCCCGCTATGGCTACCTCTGGTGTGCCTTTGCGAAGCTTCCCGGTTCGGCCCTGGGGGTGGGCTTTATAAGCCGGCGCCCCATCACCGATGTGAGGGCCCACTCGATTACGATTGGTTCTGAAACGGCCCCCCGGCCGGTCTTAGAGGTGCGGCTGAGTCCAGGGACGCTGCCGTCTGGCGGGGGGAGGGGGGGGCCGGTGAGAGAAGCCCCAGAGCTGGTCTTTCTGCTCTCCCACTGGAAGAGCAAGGTGGGGGGGGATGATGCCACCGAGGAGTTGCGGCGGGCTTCGGCCAGGCTCATGGGGCGGCGGCTCGGGGAGCTAACACTCAGCGAGCCAGAGACGGCTGTCATTATCCTGGGGGACTTCAATCTAAATTACGATGACTTTTATAGAAGAGATCGTTCGGTGCGTTATGCCCTTCTTCCCGATGACCCCGATGCGGCCCTCATGGCGGGGGATGGTCCCCGGGACTTTCTCGTCCTAAGCCCAGATATGCCCCCCCAGGCCCGGCACTTCCCCGATGATGTCATCCCCCTCTACTCTCCCTGGTTTTATGACCTGGAAGGGGGCTCCTACTTTTACCGGGATGACTGGGAAACTATCGATCACTTCCTTCTTCCCGGGGCCCTCTTTTCGGGCCGGGGCTGGACCTATGCCCAGGCCCAGGTTCTTAGGCGGCCCCCCTTTGTAAATTCCCAAGGGGTCCCCGAGAGCTATGTACCCCGGACGGGCCGGGGCCTAAGCGATCATCTCCCCCTGCTTTTGTATCTGCAATATGAGGGCGGAGACTAGGAGAGTTCCAGATCCCTGGTTTCGATTTTTTTTACGGCGAAGTCGGCGAAGTCCTGGATCTTCATGGCGGGAAGCTGCCGGCCGTCCCTCAGCCGTATGGAGACCGTCCCATCTCCGGCTTCCCTTTCCCCCAGGACGAGCATGTAGGGGATCTTCCGGTTCTGGCAGTCCCGGATCTTGGCGTTCATGCGGCGGTCATCGGCCTCTAGGCTCACCAGAAGGTCCCGCTCTTTGAGGGCCCTGGTTACCTCCTGGGCATAGTCATTAAAGGTTTCGGCCACGGGGATGACCGCCACCTGCTCGGGAGCTATCCAGACCGGGAAGGCTCCGGCATAGTGCTCGATGAGGACCCCAAAGAAGCGCTCCAGACTCCCGAAGAGGGCCCGGTGGATCATATAGGGCCGCTTGTGCTGGCCATCGGAATCAACATAGGTCATATCAAAGCGTTCGGGTTCGTTAAAGTCGAATTGGATGGTGGTGGTCTGCCATTCCCGGCCCAGGGCGTCCCTTAGTTTAAGGTCGATCTTGGGGCCGTAGAAGGCGCCCCCTCCCTCGTCCACCTCGTAGGGGAGCCCCTCGGCCTCGATGGCCAGGCGGAGGCTCTCCAGGGCCGCATCCCAGCGGTCCTGTTCCCCCACAGCGCTTTCGGGCTTGGTGGCCAGGTAGGCCTTAAAATCCTTAAACCCAAAGACCTGGTAGACCCAGAGGCTAAAGCGGAGGACCTCCCGGATTTCACTTTCCATCTGTTCGGGGGTGCAGATGATGTGGGCATCGTCCTGGGTAAATCCCCGGACCCGCAAGAGGCCGTGGAGGACCCCGCTCCGTTCGTAGCGGTAGACGGTCCCCAGTTCGGCCCAGCGCAAAGGAAGGTCCCTATAGCTGTGGCCCGAGTTGTTATAGATCATAATATGAAAGGGACAGTTCATGGGTTTTATATAGTAGTCCTGGGTGTCTATCTGCATGGGGCTGTACATGCTTTCGTCGTAGAAGCCCAGGTGGCCCGAGGTCTCCCAGAGCCAGGACTTTCCTATGTGGGGGGTAAAGCAGAGTTCGTAGCCGTTGCGGTAATGGGCCTTCCGCCAGAAGTCTTCGATGGCCACTCGCATCCGGGCCCCCTTGGGGTGCCAGTAGACCAGCCCCGCCCCGGCCTCTTCGTGGGTGGAAAAAAGATCCAGGTCCTTTCCGATGCGGCGGTGATCCCGCTTTTCTACCTCTTCGAGGAAGCTAAGGTAGGCCTTTAGATCCTTTGGGTTCTCCCAGGCGGTGCCGTAGATCCGGGTAAGCATGGGCTGCTTCTCATCGCCCCGCCAGTAGGCCCCGGCGATGCTCATCAGCTTAAAGGCCCCGGTGTGGATCTCCCGGGTGTTTTCCACGTGGGGGCCCCGGCAGAGATCCTCCCAGCGCTTTTCGCCCTGGGCGTTCTGGTTCTCGTAGATGCTGATTTCTTCATCCTGCTCAAGGCCCTGGATGAGTTCCAGCTTATAGGGCTCGGAGGCAAAGAGCTCCAGGGCCTCTTCCCTTGTTAAGATCCGCCGGACCAGGTTCCCCTTTTCCTGGATGAGATTCTTCATCTCCTCTTCTATGGCCGGCAGATCCTCCGAACTTAGGGAGGGTCCGCCATCGGAGCGGGGAGGGAACTGGAAGTCGTAGTAAAAACCGGTATCGATGGAGGGACCTATGGCTACCTTAGTACCAGGGTAGAGCCGGGTGACTGCCTCGGCCATGATGTGACTGACGGAATGACGAATGGCGGCGAGTTTCTCGCTTGCCTGAGCTAATTGATCTGCCATGGGTTGCTCCTCTTGGGAACTATGGCGGGTACTAAAATATCTGTCAAGAGGAAGGGCCCCCGGGGACCCTACCTGCCGAAGGGGTTCGGTATACTGGGGGTTGGGATGGGGACGCTGGGAATAATATTCTGAATCGCCTCCTGGGCCTGATCCCTTACCTGGTCCGTCGCCTGCTGAGCCGCCTCCTGGGCTGCCTGCCGGGCCGCTTCTTCAACCTGCCGGGTGACATCATCCACCGCTCCCCTGGCCCGGGCTTCAAGCTCCGAGCGTTTCTGGTCCAGGGCTCCCCGGATCTGGTTCATGGTGTTCTGGTGATCCATGATGGCCCCTATGGCCAGCTCCAGATCTTCCCGGTTTAAGAAACTGTCTTCTATAAACTGGTCGATCAAACCCCGCAGGGCCCGCTCCAGGGCCTCCTCGGCCTCCCGGCGGTACTGGGCGATGAGCTGCTCCATGGCGATCCGAAGAATCTCGGTGATGTTTGAAGTCATGCTGAACCGGTCCCGGTCTTCCTGGCGGTGTTCGTAGAGGAGCTCCAGGTCCACGGCGTTCACCTGGCGTATGGCCTGATCCGCCGCCTGGGCAAAGGTATTGGCCGGGTTCGTGAGCCCCGCCTGGGCCAGCCGTATGTCCCCTCCGGCGTTAAAGTTGCCCCCCGTCATACCGGTGACCTGGGCGCTAAAGGAAACTCCCCCCTGGATTCCCCCTATGCCGAAGTTGTCCAGGCTTATGTCCATGGGGAATCCCCCCCCCGAGAGGTCTACACTGAACCGCTCTCTGGCGGCGGCGCGGAAGTCCGCCTGACCCCTAAAGGCCCCGGTCCGCTGGAGGCCGTCGCCGGTTTCGGCCAGAGTCAGGGCCAGGGAGGTGGGCCTGGCGGCAAACTCCGGGTCGGAGCTTACGCTTCTAAGGTCAAAGCCCCAGTGCCAGTCCGAGGGGGTAAGCACGTCGGTGGCCAGGACCCCCAGGTAAAACCGGGGATACTGGACCGTGGGGAAGATCACGTCCCGGCCCCGGTAGCGTTCTTCCCTGGGGGGCCTTGGGGCCGACTGGGGCAGCTTGGCCTGGAGTTCCTTTAACTGCTCCAGCAGTTCCAGGGCCCGGAGACCGTAATTGATATATTCCTCGGCGGTCTCGGTTAAGAGGCTCATGACGATGACGCTTAAAAGATCCACCGCCGCTCCGCTGCTCAGATCCAGGAAGGATCGCAGGTGATTAAAGTCGCTGGTAAAGGCGTGGCGGGCCTCTTCTTCCAGGGAGCGGATGGTATTGATATCATCCTGGGCGGTTCCTATGATCCGTTGTATGTCCTCCTGGGCCCCCTGGACGGAGCTGATCATGGCGTTCACATCGTTCACGGTGCTCCGGATGAGGTCCACCGTTGCAATGTCCAGGACCAGGTAATCGTTCACGTTGATGTTTAAGAAGGGCTGGGCCCGGCTCTGCAGCTCCTCGGCTCTGGCGCGAGCCAGAGCTTCTTCGGTCTTCCAGCGGGCCGCCGACTCTTCGTAGGCCCCCATGATGGTCCCGTACAGGCGGGGGCTCAAAAGCTTGTCGTACTCCATCATTAAAATTGCCAGGGGATCGAAATTCTCAAAGTCAATGAGCTGAGGGATCTCCATGGGCTCCTGGGGGGGCCTCTCTCGGGGGGGGCGCCCGGGGATGGCCCCCGAAACCGTTCGGGGGGTCCCAAAGCGGATCCGGTCGGCTCTGATTTCTTCTATATATACCCTTCCTCTAAGAAGGGCCTGGGGTAAAAGTTTGATCCGCATCCGGTCGAACTGGATCAGGTTCCGCATGGGGGCATCCCGGTCGGCGATGGTCAGGCCATCCATGGCGATTTCAAAGTTGAGCAAGCTGATCCTAAAACCCGAGGCATTAACCCGGGCCTCGAAGATGGCCTCCAGGCCCCTCTCCAGGGCCCGCTGTAAAAGGGGGTTGGCCATGACGGTGAAGAAAAAGATCCCCCCCGCAATGAGGGCCCCCATCACCGTGAGGGGTAAAAACTTTACCGCAAATTTCTGATTTCCCTTAATGGCCTTTTTTAAAACGCCGAGCTTTTCGGCATCCTTCTCAGCCAGATCCTGTCTAAGGATGAAGCCTTCTTCGTCTTTCGCATAACAGGAACGGAGATAGCTCTTGTCGGTGGGCTGTTCCAGGTAGCGGAGGTAGCGCCGTTCCAGCTGTCTCTCGGTGAGGGTCTTCTTGTAGAAGCCCGGGATCTTTATTTTTTTATCCGCCATGGACCTCTCCATACATCGATTTACAAATCATAGGAACCCATCTTGTCGGCTATCTTGGCGGCCAGCGTCCCCAGCTTGGCTACCAGGGGCAGCTGCTTGACGGCCTTTACGATGGCCAGATCCTTAATCCAGGGGGAAATGGTATTGCGATATAGGGGAACCACCTGGCGCATAACGAAAAAGACCGGCAGCCAAAGGACCAGCCCCACTGCAATGCCCCCGGCCACCAGGGTGTTATTAAACCGGGTGAGGGGAACAAAGGGCATGTTGTACATGGTGGTGTACAGCCCCTGGAGGGCTTCGATGTGGAGGACCTCCCAGCCCGCCAGATCCACCAGGGGAGCCACTGCGGCGGAGATCAGCTTGAAGATGGCCATCACCAGGAGCTTGGAGCCGTGGTGGTGGCGGAAGAAAAAGGAAACCATAAAGGCGCCGATCCAAAAGGCATTCCCCGTGGGAACCAGACCCAGAAGGAGGCCCCAGGAGAACCCCGCGGCGATCTGCTCCTTCCGGAGGTTGCCGTTGAGGGCTACAAAAACTTTTGCAATAGGCTTCAGCATACTTAATAGTGCATGGATACAAGGATTATGGCAAGCTAGGCCCTGGGTCTGCCGATGGCCCCTCCCATCACTTATCTGATCAGCAGAACACTTTTTGGTGCAGAGATTTCAATAAAACCGCAAAAAATGGCACAATTTAGCAAAAAAGCCCCTTTTTTTCGAGATTCACCCCTTGACCTTCCCTTTGTTTTTCTCTATCCTAGGACCTAGACCGACGATGTACTGATTGTTTTACTTTGTTTGTTATCAGCCAGTTCACGCGGCCAGCCCTCCGGGTTTCCTCACCTCCTTTTCCCGGAGGGCTATCTTTTCTTTTAATTTCTTCCATTAATGATATACTATCCCCATGCGCGCCCTCCTTTCCTTTGTGGGATCCCATCTCCCGGCCTTCCTCTCGGCCCTCATCCTCCTGGGCCTGAGTCTTATGGCTTCGGGCTGCTATACCCTCAGCCAGGGAGCCATCATGCTGGGCTACCTTAACCGGGCCATCCCCCTGGAGGACCTGGCGGCCCGCCCCGATGCCAGCGACGAGGACCGCCTCTTTGTCCAGCGGGTCCAGGACATACGGCGCTTCGCCTTTGAGGAGCTGGGCCTGGAACCCAGCCGGAACTATACCCGCTATGTGGCCCTGGACCGGGATTACCTGGCGGCGGTGGTCTCTGCCTCGGCGAAGGATTCCTTCACCCGCCACCAGTGGTGGTTCCCCGTGGTGGGGCGGGTTCCCTACAAGGGCTACTTTAATATCGAAGGGGCCCGGCGGGAGAGGGAGCGGCTGGAAAAGCGGGACCTGGATGTGTGGATCCGGGGGGTCAACGCCTTCAGCACCCTGGGCTGGTTTCGGGATCCCCTCTATTCATTTATGCAGAATTATTCTGAGGAATACCTGGCGGATCTGATCATCCACGAGCTTTTCCATGCCACCCTCTGGCTGAATAACCATTCCCAGTTTAACGAAGAGCTGGCCCAGTTCGTGGGAACCCAGGGAGCCCGGCTCTACATGGAAGAGGGCCGCAGAGCTGGCCTGGGCTCCGGGGCCGGTCAGGGCCCAGGCTTAGAGATTGTCTCCTCGGAAGATCTGGCCCAGGATGCCGCGGTCTACCAGGCCTTCTTAAGGGAGCTCATCGCCGAGCTGGAAACCATGTATGCCCTGGACATAGGCCGGGAAGAAAAGCTCCTCCGCAAGGATAGTATAATTGAAGCTGCCAAGGAGAGGTTTGTAAAAACCTATGATGAAAAATTTATCACCGATACCTACCGGGGCTTCCGGGACCTCCCGGTGAACAACGCCTACCTGGATCTCTTCCGGCTCTACTATGAGGGGGATCCCTATTATGAACATCTTTTCCTGCGCTCCGGTTCTGATCTTCGGGCCTTCATCGCCGCCGCCAAGACCCTCCAGGGCCGGGGTGACCCCCGAAGGGAACTGGAAATCGCCCTGGGCTTGGACAATTAGTCAAAGCGTTCACAGCCCCCATGGCCGCTGCAGCCTTCGCAATCTCCGCAGCCCCTGGGAGATAAGATGCCCCTTTTTCCCCAGTCCAGTTCTTCCTCTGTGGCAGGGCGGACCTCCAGAATCTTTACCCCAAAAGTGAGGGTCAGTCCCGCCAGGGAGTGGTTCCCGTCCAGGGTGACTTCATCATCCGTAAAGGAGTAGACCCGAAGGGTCCGGGGGATAGAATCAATGAGGAGGGTCATTTCCATATCCAGATAGGGCTCCCCGGGGAAATCCTTGGCGGGAATCTCTACGATTAAATCGGGGTCCCAGATACCGAAGGCTTGGCCAGGTTCCAGGGTAATATCAAACTGTTCTCTTGCCTCTCTGCCCTCTAAGGCTTTTTCCAGGCCCTCTATGATCATCCCCTGGCCGTGGATGTAGCTATAGCTCTCTTCCCCCATATCTATATATTCACCGCTGGGGCCTTTTATTTCGTAAAAAAAGCTGACAAAAGAATCCTGTGTTATCTGCATGGGTTACATCCTTAGGTTTTTGATCACCTCTCCTGGGGGCGGTTGCGCATAATGCTCTCCCGGTTAGAGAGGAGCTGCCTATTGGTGGGGAACTCCGCCAGGCCCTCGTTGAGGATCCGCTCGGCCTCATCGTAGTCCCGGCGGTTCCAGGCCGCCGCAAAGCGGTTGTGGAAGTCCGCGGCCCTGTTGTTCTGGTAAGTCAGGAGGGCCTGCTCCAGACTGCGGTTGGCCCCAAAGCGGGCCAGGGCCCCTTCGATATATTGAATGGCCCCCAGCCAGTCCCGCCCCGGGGGGGCAGAGATAATCTGGGCCCCCCGCTGAACCGCAAAGGTGATAAGTTCGGCGGCCCGGCCCTGGTCCAGGAGGTCCTCCCTCCGGGCCTCAAGGACATCTTCGATAAAGGTATCCCCCTCGGCTCTGGTAGAAATCCTATTGGCCCGGGCGGCCAGCTCCGTATCGGTGAGGAGGCTCCTAAACTGCTCCAGGCTGGGGGGGTCCAAAAGGGGCCGGGACCAGTCCAGGAAATTCCAGGCCTCCCTAAATTGCTGACTCGATGGCTGGGCCCCCTGGACATAGCGGTTAAGCCGGTTATTCACCGCCGCAAAAATAAACTCCTGCCAGCGCCGGGGATCTTCAAAACGGGGGGAGGCGAGGGCGGCCCAGCGGAGACCCTCTTCTTCCCGGCGGTTGCGAAGATGCCAGGCCCCGTAGTTGAGGATCCGGTCCAGGAGGTTGGCCGCCGGGTCTTCAAAGAAGATCGAGTAGGCTCCAGGGGCGGCTGCCGAAGCGGCAGAGGCGGGACCCAAAAGGAGGGCTGCCCTATCCACCGCCAGGGGCACCGCCTCGGCAAAGCGCTGGGCCCCCTCATGCTCGGCTATTCGGTTTCGTAAAATAAGGGAGACCAGCTCTATGGGCCTAATGGTCTGGCGGTCCCGGTAGTTGGCAGCCGGCACATAGGCAAAGCCGGTGAGCCGCCCGAACTCATCGTGGAAGTCCCGCCGGCCCCCGGGGTCAAAACCCAGGCGGTTGGTGGTTTCCACGTCTATGTTCTGGCCGCCGTTCTGGACCTGGGCAAAGGCATGATCCCGGGTCACCACCCCGCTCACCTGGATCCCTAGGGACCGGCAGAGGATGATATAAAGGGCCGCCGAAGACACGCAGTTAAACCGGCCCGTAGAAAGCATGGTGTCCATCCGGGTCTGGGTGAAGGAGTAGGTCCTTAATAGATGGCGGTGCATGTAGTCCAGGACAAACTCTGCCCTCTCCCTTTCCCCCGGGGGAAGGTCCGGGGCAGCCCTAATGGCCTCGGCCATCCCCCGGATCTGATTAAGCCCCGAAGCTATGCCCTGGGAGTCCGCCCCGGAAGACCAGAGGCTGATCTCTGCCAGCTCGAGCCAGGTGTAGGAGTTGGGGTCTGGGCGGTAAAAGCTTAGAGCCCTGGGGTCCGGGTCTATCCTTGGAAAGGACGTTTGAGCCTCCAGGACCCCCAGGCTAAGGGCCCCCAGGAGCAGCCCCAGGAGGGCCCTCTTGAGGAGGATCCTCAAGCCTAAGACCCTCTGGGGGACCCAGGGGAGCGGGGAGCTCATCTTACTCCTCGGTGTTGTCCTGCATGGTGATGTTGTTGGCCTTGGCAAACTCTTTCAGTTCCCGCTTATACTCGTCGAAGAACTTCTTTTCCTTCTTTTTGGTGTATACGATGGGCTCCATGGTCGTGGAGTTGGTGATAGAGATCTTCTCCGAGTCGATGGGCCTGAACCAGGAGTATTCTTTTATCTTATCAAACTGGATCCTCTGGATCTGACTGTAGTTTAAGTTCCTGGTGCTGTACCGGTTGCCGGTTAAAAACGCCACCATAATTTCGGTCTTGTCAAAATACATGTGTCTTACGGCCATATTGTTTCTCCTTTTTTTCCTTTATATATGCCTATTATACATGGCCCCAAGAGGTCATGTCGATAGGAGAGAAAATCGTATGTCCAGGGAATCGCAGATGGGCACATAACCGATTTTTTGATAAATACTGTTGGAGGTGGGGTTATCCAAGTCGGTGTAAAGGACGCTGCTGGTGTAGCCCCGGTCGAGGATCTTTTGGCTCAGGGCGGCCACGCAGGATGAAGCATAACCCTTGCCCCGGAAGTAGGGGGGAGTGTAGACCTGGCTGAGGCCGCAGACGCTCTGCATCTCCCGGTTCATCATGGCCATGGAGACCGGGGTGCCCTCCAGCTCCAGGATGAAAAGACGCCCGGTGTCAATTTGATACCGGTAATGCTGGGGATCCCCGTCGGGGGTGGAGGGTTTTCCGTGGCAGTCATGCTGGAACCCCGCCACCCAGTAGGGGAGGAAGGCCAGGTCCTTTTCCTCCGCCAGCCGGAGGGTCCCAATCTGGGGTACGGCGGGGTTCACCTGTTTTAGCTCGTACTGCCTCATCCGCGTGTGAATATGGTAGCTAATCCCCTTGGCCGCGCAATAGCTTTCAGCAAAAGATTGAGCCAGGACCGCTTCGCCCAGGACCCCCGGCGGGTTGATACCCCGGTCCAGGATCCCCTGAACCAGGGCAGAAAGGGCCGGGCTGTTTATTTCGTTATTTGTGGCATAGGGAGTAATGTTCCAGGGCGGAGTCATGAGGGCCGTAAGCCTGATTCCCCCCTGGTCCGATACGGTGGCCATAAACCAGTCCGCCGGGTCCCGCCAGCCCGTCTTATCTTTGCCTGCATGCCCGATGATAAGGTTTCCCAGGGGAATGAGATTCTGCGCCTCGTGACCCATGAGGATGGGATAGGCGTCTTCGTAAAAGGATTGAACATCCTGGTACTGTTTAAATTCCATCATTCCCCTGGTACTCCTTTTTTGCTACAGAAACCTAACCGCTTCTTCCATGCATTCTATACCGCCCTCATCTATGGGCTTCATTATAATGTTGTTCCCCGATTGAGCACAAGGATTGTAGGCAGCCACTCCATAGATAATACTATTCCTGTCAAAATGGAAATGGGAACCATCGCATATATCTATCGAGACCCCCTGCAGATCGGCAGCCACCACCCGGTAGTCGGCTGCCGCAGGATCCTTGATATGGGTGCTCCAGGATCCCACGATGAAGCTGCTAAAAATTTCATGCAAGATGTCCTGCAGGATCTTGCCATAAATCTGGGTACCCCTTTGGGCGATAGGTAAGGTTCTGATCCTGGTTAAAGGCGAAAAAGGTCTTTGAGCAATGCGCCCTAGGGAGATATAAGCGAGAATATGTTTATCTAAGCGGTCTTTAACAAAGAAATTCATCGACAAGGGGTCGGTCATGGTATCCCGCATGTAATCGATCAGGGCCATGCCTTTTTTGGGGTCCTGGTACATCGGATACTTCAAAAAGTGAGACATGCTCATTACCGAAAACCCTGGAACAGTAAATCCCGTATCCTTTCCCACTTGGACCAATGCTCTATGAAGAAACTCATCAAATATTTCATCATTTGCCGGAATAAGATGATAGCCTAATTTTTTCGATTTCGTCATTTTTCCTCCTGATTTTGTCCCTGATGGCTATGGTGCAAAACTATGTGCTCCTTGCCAAAAACAGAGAAATTAAAGATACCATTGAAAATTGAGCATTTAAATAGATTAGACACATTGCATGCATTTCCTAGGTTTTGCCCTACCTTAGGCAGGACCTGTATCTAATCTGTAATAATTCTATAGGAAAACCTGGTTCTTGTCAATACTAAAAAATAGCAGTTCCATAATAGCACATTTAATGTATTATACCAAAATTTGATCTATTTTGCGGTAAATCAACAAAGACTTTTCTTATTCTTTCTATTTCTTTAAGTAAAACTGCTTTATCTATTTTCAATAACTTTTTTGCATATGTTTCTGCACTATCAAGAATATCATAACAAGATTCTTTTTGGTTACCAGTATATTTACTGGATAATTTATGAAGTTTACCTAAAGTTTTACCTATTCCAAAGATTAGATCGTCATTGTACTCTAATTCAGAAATTTGCTCCCCAACAACCCGTCTGAAAGAACAAACAAGATATTCACCCCAGGGAGTATTTTTTTCAGTAAATAATGTCCTTCTTTTGATGGAATAGGCTCTAAAACATTAAGTTTATTATTTCTTAAATAAGGTAAAAAATTTATTTCTGCTTTCATTTCTGCTTCAATTTTACTATTCCATGGTAAAAACCTAAGAACAAAGACCTCACCATTCATCTTGTATGGATAAATAGCATTTGCTGAAATACGGTAATAGTTCAGCATCTTTAATGACTTTTTGTCATGATCCCAATTATCCAAAAGCATGAGTGCTAAATCTCTATTGTCAAACAAGTAACGTAATTTTAACATACAGCTCCCTTGATAGATGCATTTGATTTTTACTATTATCACACAATGTCGATGAACCGCAGGTTTGAGGACATAGACCAACATGGGCCCAAACAAATTCCTTTAAATTATCATCCACCTCTTCATGCTAGGTTTAAGACCATAAAACCCTGTTATGTATTGGTTTTTACCGTTCTTTTAGCATAAAATTCTTTCAAAATGTTTATATAATCATTAATATGTTCGATTTTAGGATCAGTAAACGTGAATACATAACCACATTTTTCAAACTTTTTCCCGTTAACTGTATAATTTTTCCTATTGTGACATTTTTCTCCGCAATGGGTACATAATCCCTGATCATTTAAAAAGGGAGATTTAATATGAGAAGGTGCTGTTTCGATATAGTTTATATGTTTGTCTATATTGGTGAAAAATAACCTTAGAACAATGCAATTTTCCCATTTATGTTCCTTCCCGCCCCAAATTCTGGACCCTTTATCCCTGATAAATATTCTTGCGATCACTTTTTTCTTTCTGGAATATATAACCATATAATGACCCCAGCAATAACCATCACCGATTTTTCCGCCAAAGTCATAATCCAATAAATCCATTTGCTTCGTAAATTCTATGATAAAATTTTTGTTTTCCCTTGAGACGAAGTTAAACCTATCTTCATTAATTAATGTATCCATGCCTGCACCTTATCCTAAAATAGGAATTAATAATGAACATTTTCGGACATTTTCGGGCATTTTCACTTTTCCATACTTTACTTAAAAGCTTCATTAGCCCGGCTAGGGTTATTTTAATACACTTTTTCCCAAAAAGACAGATCCCATTTTGTGCTTAAAACTCTAGTCCCCGGAGGGGTTGAGTAAATTCTGAGTCCGGGAGGGGGAGCTTTACGGCGGAACTGCCTCATCCAGGAAGGGAAAAATGGTCTAACCAGTCAGACCAAGCCTCTGACACGGGTGAAAATGGTCTAACCGGTTAGCCCGACCCATGGAAAAAACCTGTATTTGGTCTAACCAGTTAGTCTGGACCCCTGGAAATTACCTGTATTTGGTCTAACCAGTTGAACTGAGGGGAGTACGGCAAAGGTACTAGACATCCTGAGCTGATTATTAGGAATAAACTCTCACTGAGGCACAGAGATCACGGAGGAACACAAAGGAAAATTTTAGAGGGGCCTTCGATCTGAATGGCCCTTTTTCCAGTAGTTTTTCATTGAAATGGTCTAACCGGTTAGCCTGACCCCCAGAAAAGACCTGCATTTGGTCTAACCAATTGGTCTGGACCCCAGACATGGTGAAAAATGGTACTACTGGTTAGACCAGTTTTTGTGGGATAGCCAGAATGGCCCTACTGGTTAGACCAGTTTTTTATGGGATGGACAGAATGGTCCTACTGGTTAGACCAAAATTGGGCCCTTTTCCTCTCAAATTGGCCCAAAAATAGAGATTTTTCGAAAAATAGCTTGATTTTCTTTAAATTGGTATTACTATGGTTCCATGAATAATCTAGTAAGCCTGAACATACTTAACCCTGAGTATGTGGCTTCATACGACCCCCTGGATTTGGATCAGGGTATCCAGGATTATTTAAAAATATACAGTAATGCCATCTTGAATGTCGGTTTGTCCCTCGTGCGGATCCAGGCGGAGAAGGTTTTTACCCTGTTTGGCTGCCGGTCCATGAACGCCTACATCGAAGGACTCACGGTCAGGCTGCAGGTAAGCCGAAGCAATGTCTATAACTTGCTCCGGATGGGGAAAATGTACCTAAAACATCAGGCTGAACTGGATTCCCGGGGCTTTAGACAGGTAGAGGGGGCCACTAAACTGACCTATTTAGAGCGGGCCTTGAAGAAACACCCCAAAGATGAGGTTTTTGACAAGCTCATGACCCTTAGCCGCAGGGATTTTATCGCCTATGCCCGGGGAACGGACAAGGACCAAGATGGAAAGACAGAAGCGGTAGAGGTTTCTGCCTTCCTAACCGACACATTCGCAAATAATGAAATAAATGATTCTGAAGAAATATCATTAGGAAACAATAACACCATAAAAAAGCACAAAATTAATAATGCAAATACAGAAACATCCTGGGCATTTAAGAACAAGTCCCTCTACTACAAGGACCAATGGGTCCTCTCGATTAACATGAGGTTGCCCTGGCGCATGGTAGAAATGCTGACCAAGGCCATTAAAGTGGCCTGTAATGCCCTGGATTGGAATGGCTCAGTCCTGGCGGTTCATCTGAACAACGGCGAAGAGATGCGGCGCATCAAGAAACCTGTCATACGCCTCCGGGATGAGATGCGGAGCGGAACCTTCAAGGCCGAGGAAAATGTGCTCAGGTTTTTGAGGTAGGATTAATAACGCTGCAACCAAATCTAAGACCTCAATCGCAGTTCACCTCTGGATAGCAAATCAATTCGGATGTAACGATTACAACTAAGATCTACCCAGTACTTCCAGCTGACGCTTATTCGGTGGGGGTTCTTGACCCAGCAGGGATAGTTGTATGAAGTTATGTGTAATTGCGCCTTCAATTTTTGAAGATTTATTCAAAAAAGGTAAAAAATCAATTATTTTCTTAAAAATTCTCTTGACATTCCCCAATTCAAGTACTAAGTGCAATAAATAGTTAAGGGGAAGGGTTTTACCCCCTCCCCAAAAACGGTTTAAACCTGTAAAGTTTTGGTTGCAACACTAAAACACAGGAGGACCGTTATGGAACAGAATACCCCGAAAAAAGAGAAAAAGTATAGCCATCTAGGCTTCGCCGAAAGGGAAGAATTGGCTATTTTGCTGGAAAAAGGCTATAGCCAAAGGGAAATAGCAATGGCCTTGAACCGCAATCCAGGGACTATTTCT
>Ga0099364_10002302_pt1 | contig 30564 bp, 21 predicted proteins | sample TergutTh196P3_FD_73070 | JGI IMG/M metagenome (GOLD analysis project Ga0099364, IMG submission 73070) | Microcerotermes parvus P3 segment gut microbial communities from Pointe-Noire, Republic of the Congo - Th196 P3 | ecosystem: Host-associated > Arthropoda: Insects > Digestive system > Gut ...
CACGATCAATTTCCGAACGGAGGGCCCAAGTCTTGCTTACGGAAAGTATCTGATTATTGATGCCGATTCGACGATGACCGGCAATCCGGCGGCGGACTTGACCGCTTGGCTTAATGATGACCCATTTCCTGCAACGACTCCGCGAGGCACCATCGCCTTCCGATGGAACGATACCACAGAGTCAACGGAATCATCGGTTGCACATTCGCAAGTTTGGGCGGATATGGAACTCAACTCGCTGACGATGGACTGGAGCAGGAATACGGGCGGTGACTACGTGTGGAACGAGGTTGATGAAAATTTCAGGTCGCTCCAAAGGGTTGGTGCTGATCAAAGTGAGTCCGTTTTCCAAACCGGCGACAAGGTCCATTTTGTCGCCGACACTGGCTCCTCCTACACAGTCTCCCTGCCCGGTGAAGTCATTGTCAGCGGACTCGTCGTCGGACAAACGAGCGGCGGCACTTTTGGTGCGGGCAATGTAACCTTCACCGGTGACGGCGGAATCAAAGCGGACGCAACTTCCGCTTTCGGAAAGTACAAAGAACTCGCCGACACAGAGCCTGAGTATCTTAACGCGACCGGCAAACTCGAAAAGCGCGGCTTAGGCACGTTGACCTTTGAAAACACCGGCGGCAACCACTTTGCCGACGGCATTGACATTTACGCCGGAACGATTGCCTTTGACCGAGCGGATCAACTCCATACGGGCGACAGCAAGATTACGTTTGTCGACAACGGCACTCTGCATCCGCTTGCCAATGTACAGTTGGACAACGATATACACATTAACGACAACTGGACGGCAACATTTAACGTTGGAGCGGATTTCTTACTGTCGCTCACCGGCAATATATCGGGCGGGAACCGCAGTTTGTTAAGAATAAACCCCGCCCTCAATCAAGGTATTTTACAGTTTGCCGGTGAGGGAACTGTGGATGTTGGAGGCACCCAGATAGCAGGAATAGGAGCGGAATTCCGCGTGGTGAAAGACAAAGTCTATACGAATCGTAATGATTTTTTCTTTGCTCAATATTCGACACTTGCCGGCGGCGGAAAGATTGTTTCCGACGGACGGGTAAGGTTTCAGTATCGTTCAAGGATCAGTCCCGACAGTGCCGTCTATGGCATCGATGCGGACGGAAACATTGACAAAGACAATGTTCTCGGCGACAACCGATTCGATATTCTGACATTGCAAAATGGCAGTTCGCCTGACAATTTCGTGCAATTTTCTCACACTGATTCTTCTGAGGGGTTTACGTTTGATTACGACGTTGATGGTTTTGGTGATGATCGTTCTCAAGACCTCTTAAAGATCGTCGGTTTTGAGAAGATTATCTCGATGAATACCTCTAGCAACGTGCAGTCGGATGTTTTCTATGGTGTGGTCAATTTCCGCACGTCGGATATTCTTTCCGGTGCGTATTTGCTCATCGATTCCGATTCGCCGTTTGTAAGCACCGTTGCCGGTGTCTCGCCCACCCTGAACTTCACGGCATTGCTCAATGGCGAGGAGTTCAACAGCACGCCGCGCCGCAGTGCCGAATTTGAACTTCGGGAGAACGAAGATCAGGTGCAAGACTCGCAACTCTGGGCGGTAATTGCTGCCCATTCGCTTGTCATGAATTGGCAGAGTGGTGATGAGTGGAACGCATCGGCGGAGAACTTTTTGAGTGAGCAAGGTACCGGAACCGACAAGGAGCGGGTATTTCAGGATGGCGACTTCGTGAATTTTGACAATGACGCAGCGTCGACAGCAAGCATAGCGATTGCCGCGAACACGACCGTCAGCGGGATGAAGGTTGATGGGAATTTCACCTTTACTGGTGACGGCAGAATCACGGCGGATAAGGGCTCTGCTGAAGGCAGGTTTGCCAATGCCGCTGCCGATGTCGAAGGAAGATTTGATACAACGGGCAAATTGGAAGTCGCCGGCGGTACACTGACCTTTGCCAATAGCGGCAAAAATGAATTTTTGGAGGGAATCGAATTGTCCGGCGGAACGCTGGCGTTCAATCATGCTGACCAACTCGGCGACGGCGGAAAGAGAATCAATTTTCTCGACAATGCAACGCTGCGTTCCAATGCCGTAAGTGATGTCGTATTGGACAATAACATCGAAATTGCGGCATCGAAGACGGCAACCTTCGACGTTGTGGATGCCATTGAAACGGTGCTGACCGGCAACATTACCGGCGGCGGTGCGATGACAAAGGCGGGAGAAGGCACCTTGACTCTGACCGGCGATAATAATGATTATGAAGGGAACACGACGGTATCGGCAGGAACGCTTGCCGGTAACATTGCTTCCGGCACCAACTTGGAAGTCGCCGCAGGCGCAACCTACGACAGCATGAACGCCGCACGTTCGGTCGGAGCATTGACCGGAGCGGGCAACGTGATTAACGGTGTTGAATTGACTGTGCAGAGCGGCACTTTTAGCGGTGTCATCTCCGGCGACGGCGATTTAACGAAAACGACCGGCAGTGATTTAACGCTTTCCGGTGCAAACACTTATACCGGCGACACGAATGTTGCGGCGGGAACATTGACCATTACCGGCACGCTCGGCAGCGGTAACTATGAAGGCGACATTGCGGTTGCAACTTCGATTGTTTTCAATCAAACGGCGAATCAAATTTTGTCCGGCAGGATTACCGGCAATGGAGACATCACCAAAGACGGAGCAGGAACGCTCACGTTGACCGGTTCGATTGAAAATACCGGCGACACGGTTGTCCAATCGGGAACGCTCTCGGTCGACACGACGGGAACGATCGAGACGGGCAGTCTCGAAGTCAAGGACGGTGCCGTTCTCGGTGTAATTCTCTCTTCTCCGAGGAATGATATCGAAGATGGAGAGGCGAGTATTCGTGTAACTGCCGTGAACTTCAACATCGCCGGTACACTGGACATACGCGGTTACGGCAATCCCGATGTGGTTACGGAATTAGACGATTTACGTATCTCGCCGGTTTCTCTCGTTTTGCGGTCGGAGAACGAAATTACCGGTATGCCGACTTATACCATTGACGGAGGAGCAGACGACCCTGACTATATTAGTGTTTCGGCGTATCTAGCCGAAGATAATAAAGCAATCCACGCATCGGGTATTCTTTCCTGGTACAGTACCAATGCCGATCAACCGGCGCACGGCGATTTTACCGTTGCGAACCAGTTCACGCTCGGCGTGATATTGCAGGACAATGACGAGAACCGCCGCGGCGATTGGGACGGTACGGAACTGACCAAAATGGGCGCAGGCACACTCATTTTGACGGCAAACAACGAATATACCGGCAATACAAACGTCGAAGAGGGAACGCTTCAAATCGGCAGCGGCGGAACGACGGGAAGCGTTGCAGGCGATATTATTCTTGCCGCCGGGACAAATGTTACGTTTAACCGGTCCAATGATATAACCTTCGATAAGAAGATTAGCGGTGAAGGTTCACTCACGAAAATGGGATCGGGAACGCTGATACTGAACGGTGAGAACAGTTACACCGGCGGTACGAATGTCAATGCAGGAACTCTCAGTATCGGCAGCGACAGTAATATCGGCACGGGGTTGAACACCTTATCGAATGCAGCATTGAAACTGACAGGCACATCGTACAGCAAGGACTGGACGCTTGTTGAAACCAACAGCATCGAAGTCGATGGAGTAACCAACACCGCCGTGTTTGGCGGCACTCTGTCGGGCTCGGGCAGCCTTAACAAGACTGGCGTGGGAACGCTTGTGCTTACCGGCACGAACACCTACACCGGCAATACAAGCGTCCAGGCGGGAACGCTCCAACTGGAGGGCACCCTCGGCGACGGAAACTACGCCGGTGATATGACGATTGCCGATACTGCTTCCTTGGTATTGAATCAATCGGACGACCAAACTCTAACGGGTATTCTCGGCGGTCGGGGCAGCATACAAAAAACCGGCGGCGGTACACTGTTGTTCAACGAAGACAGTACCGTAGATATTGCCGTTACCGAAATTAAGGCTGGCGAACTTCGTCTTGAAGGAGCGGAATATCGTTCCAGTACATTTACCGTAACAGAATCGATACTGTCCGGCAATGGTACAATCATTTCGGATACGATAGTACTCGGTGCCGGTTCGGTAATCAGTCCCGACAATTTAGCCGCTACTCCGGCGAGCGAATTCGGCATACTGACGCTGAACAGCACGACCAGCACAACGCTGGACGGGTTTACATTCCTCTATGATGTGGACGGCGAAAATCACGACCAGATCAACTTGGCTGGCAACGTGTCATTGCAAGACGGTATGGTCATATTCGACGGCAATATGGCGAATAGCCGGTATCTGGTTATGTCCAGTGAACAGATGATTGACCTAAACGGTAAAGACCTCGACGGTATTAACGATTCGGATGGCGTGTTGAAAGCGAACCTTACCAGCGGCTTGCCGCGAGGAACATACGAATTTGTCTTTAACAATGCAAACCAAACGGAAATCTACCTCAAGACTGACCTCAACTCTCTGACGATGGATTGGAAGGGCGGCGGCGACGCACCAGTTGTTTGGGATTACGGCGAAGGACGATTCGAAAGTTTGCAGACAGGACTGAATGACGTAAAAGCGACGGCTTTCCGAGGCGGCGACTTCGTTCATGTAACGGGAGAGCATACGATTGACATTGCAGAAGGAACTCGACTTGTCAGCGGACTTGTCGTCGGCAGAGACTGCGAGGAAAATACCATCGATTCAACCGACGTAACTTTCACCGGCGGCAGCATTTCCGCTCGGTTGCCTTTCCAAACCGACGAAAAAGAGATTATCGGTTTGTATCTCGGCGACTCATTAAAACCGACCGGCAAATTGGAAAAATATGGTACCGGAACGCTGACATTCCTGAATAATCTCAACAAATTCGAGGAGGGCGTTGATGTCTATGCCGGTACGCTTGCGGGTACGGCAACAATCGACGGTAACATGGTGATTCATGACGGTGCAACGTTGCGTCCCGGTGATAGAAACGCGGCGGTCGGCAGTTTCATGAATATCAGCGGCGATTTAACCTTCTTGGGAGGAAGCATTTTCGATGTCCGTATCACGCAAAATGAGACGGCATTTGAACCGAAAGCAGACTATGTCGTCGTCAACGGCGGTACCGTGAATATCGACGAGGAGGCAAAATTGAATGTCGATATCGATTATTGGAGTCAGGACAATCCTGCGCGGTTCACAATTATCGATGCGTCCGCCGGAACCGTCGGTAATGTTGAGAGCACGTTTGGTACGATTGTCCATAAAGACCTTCCGCTGGGTGTGAGTCTCGGACAAGGCTGGCTGGGAGACTTGTTCCAACTTTACTTTATCGTCGGTGGCAACGGCGGGTATGGTGATATTGGGGACACGCCCAACCGAAAGGAAATCGGCGACAGCATCGACGATTTCATTAAGCGAGTCGATCCCGGCTTGAAAGACGTGATAGAAAAACTGGTAGGCACCGATGACGAAATCCGCAAAATGTTGGATCAACTTACCGGAGATTTGACCCCGAATGCAATGTTGATGGCATTCAAGGAACCATGGCGGTATCCCTTCAATCGGCTGTCGCTTGGCTGTCCGATTCATGATAACAAGGAACACAATTTCTGGGGGGAGTTCACTGCACGATATGAAGATGTCGGTTATGATAAAAACGCCCATTCTTCGACGATTAACCGATACGGCTTGGCGATTGGTGTCGATCAGCGGATTACGCATCGCAGTGTAGTGGGGGCGACGTTCCAGTACACAGAACCCCGTTTGCGTCAGGAGACGGGCAAGGTGAAGATGGGGGATCACGAGTTTGGATTGTACAGTTTGACTCGCTTGCCGCAGAAGTTTGAAGTGAAGTCGTACATTGGTTATTCTCATCAGCGGTACGAGTTTGACCGATTTGTGGCTTTCATGGAAGAGCGTTTGAGCGGGAAGACGGACGGCGACACATTGTCGATGAGTGTGGAGATGACGCGACCGGTATATTTAGCCGGTACTCTGCGCGGCGTTGCGTTAATGCCTCTTATGGCGTTGGATTTTGAACAGACGTGGATGCAGGGCTACCGCGAAAGCGGCGGCGAGACAGCACAGATTTATGATAAGGCGTCGTTGGAGCGTGCGATGTTCCGTGTCGGTTTGAATGGCGATATTGCTTTGCAGAACGGTTTGACGTTGACGAGTCGTTTGCAGTATGGTACGCAACTGAACAGTCGTGAGTATCCGATGCATGGTGTGCGGTTTGTAAGCGGTGCTGCGGATCAGCGCACGGCGAACATTTGGGGCAGCCGGATTGGTCGGGACTATGTGAATGTCGGTCTCGGCGGTAATTGGCAATTGAATCGCGGCAACGTAGTGTTTGTGAATTACGATACGAAGTTGTATGATCGGGCGACGTTGCACGCCGGCGAAGCAGGTTTCGTAACGAGATGGTAAGTCCGTCCGTTGACCTTTTAGCGATTTCACTTGTGAAATGCTTGTACGCCGCACAGCAGAGCCGCAATCGTAAGATTGCGCAACTCCTGCGCAATCTTACGATTGCGGCTCTGTTGCCGTCATTACACTTCCCCAATGATTATTAAAACATTCCGGCTTTTGTTCCGCGTTAGCCCTATTGCAACGAAACCGATACATGTTACAATGCCGGCGTTTGGGGCAATGAACATAAACGATGATGACCGCTTTGGAACAGTACGATGCCTGTATGGCGATGCACAGTGCCGGTGATGTTGCGCACTCAGTGGAATTGCTGAAAAAGATGACTGTTGATTTTCCTGATTTTCCTCTTGCCCACAATGCTTTGGCAGCTTTTTACAAGAAGGAAAACAACCTTGAGTCGGCAATAGAAAGTATGAAAAAATACTGTGAATTAGAACCAGAGGATCCCTTTGGTTTTTCCGTGTTGAGCTCTTATCTTATAGCTTTTGGACAGCGTGAACAAGCGGAGGAAGCTCTTGCCAGTGCTCACGAACTCCGATTCAAAGCACAATTCGGTTGACGAAAATCAGCAGCAACGAATCAGAACCGCGATCCCTTCGTCCGGTGTCCGTACGCTAACTTGTTTTAACGATGTAATAAAGTTAAAATGAAGAGATTACTGCCCTGGCGGTACACTGGGGCGTTTCGGCGGACCTTTATTGTGCTGTAGCAGAACAGAACTTTTATGTACGGTTTTTTAACTCCAGTCGGCGGTGGTGATCCCTTTCCGCTGTCCAAAGCGGAACTCGTGGTAGGACGGCATAAATCCTGCGATGTTGTTCTCAATTTTACGAATGTTTCCAGCAAACACTGCAAATTGGTGTTGTCGGATGGGTACTGGTACGTATTGGATTTGCAAAGTACCAACGGCGTAAAAGTCAACGGCACTAAAGTTACAGATCGGCGGGTAGATCCTGGTGTGCCGCTTGCTATTTCCAAACATATGTTCAAATTGCAATACGATCCGAAGCAGAACGGAGCGTCAGGTTTGCCGCCGAACAATATGTTGCACGGAGACAATATACTCAATCAGTCGCTGATGCAGCGGGCAGGTTTGGAAAGAGCAAAACCACAAGATACAGCGACGGACGAACCGATGGAAGTCGTAGAGAATTCCAACACGCCAACTGCCTCGACCCGACACGCTCCTCGCGATTTTTTCGGTGATTTGGTATTTGATTAAGATTTCGCATCGGCAGTTACAATCACAGAAGTTACAACGGTATCAGGCAGCGTTGTGAACAGACCAGGAGAATAATTCTAAAATGAACATACTCTACGAGGACAATCACCTCATCGCATTGGTCAAACCGCCGGGACTCGCAACGATGGGGCTGCCCCGAGGACAAGAAACGCTCCTCACACAAACGAAATCATACATCAAAGAAAAGTATGCCAAGCCGGGCGAAGTGTATCTCGGAGTCGTCAGTCGGCTCGACGCACCCGTTACAGGGGTGGTACTTTTCGCCCGCACTTCCAAAGCAGCAGCGCGGCTAAACGAACAGTTCCGGCAGCACACCGTCGAAAAAATCTACGCTGCTCTGGTCGAAGGAATCATCACGCCGACGGAAGCCGAGTGTGTGGATTACCTCTGCGAAGACAAGCGGTATCGAAAAGTATTTCGGACACAATCCGGTGAAGGAAAGGAATGCAGACTCCATTACCGGACGCTCCAACTCCTCAATGAAAGTGGAAATCAATGTTCGTTAATTGAGATTCGATTGGAGACGGGACGCAAGCATCAGATTCGACTGCAACTTTCCAGCCGGGGATTTCCGATTCTCGGGGACGTCAAGTATGGGGCGAAGTTTTCTTTTCCCGGCGGCATTGCTCTGCACGCTTGGAAACTAACTTTTTCGCATCCAATAACGAAGGAGCGGATTGAATTGACCGCTCCACTGCCCCAAGTGTTCACAGAACGGCGGAGAGACTAATTGAGCAGTCCGTACGCTGCTCACGGGCGTGTAAGATATTTGTGGGTATTTACGAACATTGCGCAATGCTAAAAATACCCACAATTTTTTACACATCCCGCGGCGATTAACCGCAATGATCGGTTGCGTAAATCATAGACGCCTTGCAACCCTTTCTCTTTTGCGGTAGAATGGCAAAACATTATCCGTGGCTTTAACTTTCACCGGCAATGTTTGACCGATTTTTGACTTGGTTTGATGACCGAACATCTGCTCCGACACTTTTTAACAAAGTCCGAGGCTGGTCGGTACCGCAGAGCAATCCTTACGCCCGACTCATTCCCGCTATGGTAATCTTCACGTTCATCGTGCAAGTCATCACCGGCATCCTACTTTGGACTTTTTACAGTCCCAGCGCACAAACCGCCTGGGAGAGTCTCTTCTATCTGCAACACAAACTGCCCGGAGGATGGCTCATTCGCGGAATCCATCACTACGCCGCACAACTCATGCCGATCATGCTCGGCATATATCTGCTCTGTCTCGTCTTTTCCGGTCGGTACAGGACGCCCCGGGAGTTCGTCTTTTGGACGGCGTTTTTCCTATTCCTGTTTTCGCTAGGCTTTTCCCTCACCGGCGACCTGCTAGGGTGGACGCTTTCCGGCACCTCCGCAACACTCGTCCGAGTCCGATTCCTACAAATGTTGCCCTTCATCGGCGAACCGCTCTTCAGAATAGTCTGCGGCGGTTCCGAATTCGGGACATTGACCATCCCGCGATTCCTCGTCCTGCACATATTAGTTCTAGGCGGCGGCTTCTTCGCACTGCTTTGCGCCTGGAGGTTCTTCGATTACCGCGCCGCCAAGTTAGAAGATGATCAAAAAGCCGGAGACAGAACGCAGAGCAATCCCCGTATTCCGCTCTTTTCCAACGAAATCCTCAAATACTCGATTGCCTCCTTTATCGTCATGACAGTAGCGCTGTTGCTCGTTTATCGAACACCGATTTTGAACAGAATCGATCCAGAGAGTTTTCCCATCAACGAACACATGCCGCGTCAGGCTTCGCTCGGTGCGCATCTCGGCGCCCCGGTCGATCCTGCCGCCACTTACAACGCTGCTCGACCGGAATGGTCGTTCAGAGCGTTGTACCATTTCTGTAACTTGAAAAAGTCCAACGGCGATGAAATCTTTCCCGGCGAAATGAAGTTTATTCCGATTTTCGTCGTGACCGGTTGCGTGGGAATTTATGTGATGCTGATTCCGTTCATCGGTTGGATACGAGTTGGGCATTACTTTAACGTTGCGGCGGTCGGTTTTCTGTTTGTATCGCTCTGTTATTTGACGTATGCGTCCTATCATCATGACTATATTGATCCGTCGATGCAGGAGTTTCGGGACGAAGAAGCGGCGGCGGCGCGGTTGGCGGAGCGTGCCGTCGAACTGTGCCTAATCCTGCCGATTCCGCCGACCGGTGCGCTCACTCTTGTACAGAATGATCCGCTTATACAAGGACCCGTTTTGTACAAACAGCACTGTGCGATGTGTCATACTTTTGAACCGCTGGCAGGTGAGTCGGTGCATCCTGATTTTCCGCCGATATTCTCTGACGATAGACCGGTCGCTCCGAATCTGTACAATCCTATCCGTAAAGAATGGATCGAAGGTTTTCTCAAATTGGACAAAATACGCAGTGCCGACTTTTTCGGAACAATGAAACTCGACGAGGAAGGAAAAGAGGTGTACGCTTCCAAATTTGCGTCGGGCGCGATGGTCGGTTATGTACGTGATACCTTGCCTTCCGAAATTAAGGATGCTGCCGATTTGTATGAAGTGGAAGATGCTCTCGATAAACTGATTGACTTTCTCTTGTCGGAGGCGCAACTTGATGTTCCGCAAGTCAAGGCGACGGAGGAGCAGATTGAACTATTGGGTCTGTTTTCTTGTGATACGTGTCATAAGACGTATGAAGACAGTCGCCCTGCTATTCAGGCACCGGACTTACGGGGCTATATGTCTCGGGACTGGCTGATCGGAATCATTGCTGATCCTGAAACGAGTCGGTTCTATGGTAACACAAACGAGTCGATGCCTGCGTATCACCGTAACGCCGAGGATGCGGTGATGACGATGAAAGAGATCGAACTGCTGACCGATTGGCTGCGCGGCTACTGGGTGCGGATGCCGAGAAAATGACTCAAAAAAATGGCATTCTTATGCCTCGACTAGATACGGAGATTATTGGTCGCACACCGGAACTGCCGCTCTGGACTCTGTGGTCTTTTGTAACCATCACCGCACGAAATTGGTAGAGACCGGCGCTTCGGACTTCGGCGGATGTACACGACCTTTTCCATGTTCGACCAGTTTTAGGAGCCAAGCCATGTTACGTCCCAGTGTACGAACGATGACCTGCCCTTCGGGGTCCTGATGGACTTCTCCGGGCAAAAATCCGTGGATAACATTCCAATAACACGAGCCGACCGTCATCAGTTCGGAAATTTGGAAGTACTTGTTCAATTGATCAAAAGTCGGCGTTCCGCCGGAGCGGCGCACCGCAACGACCGATGCGCCGATTTTCAGCCGTAACAGTCCGCCGTTGATTCGCGATACGAAGAAAGCGCGATCCAAAAACGCCTTCAAAGTGCCGTTGATACCGGAAAAATAGACCGGTGAACCGAGAACGATGCCGTCCGCTTCGAACATCTTCGGCAACAGTTCGTTGACCGTATCGTTGAAGGCGGCGCAACGACCATTCTTGGTTTCGCCGCACTTGAAGCAACCGATACAACCGTGAATCGTCTTGTGACCAATGGTAACGAGTTCGGTTTCGATGCCTTCGTCTTTTAGTACGTCGAGCAGGATTTTTATTGTCTGGGCGGTATTGCCGTCCTCTCGCGGACTGCCGTTGAGTGCTAAAACTTTCATAAGTAATGGGGGGTTAGGTGTGTCTGAATACAAATTTCGGTAGGTCGCTGACCGTCGGACGGGTGTGTAAAAATAAAGTGGGTGCGGCGCAGCGAGCGGGGGGCGTTAGCCCCCCGTTGGGTTGCGAAGTGTGTCGGTTTTCCAACGGGGGGCTAATGCCCCCCACTCGCTCATGTTGCTCGCTCACGTTGCTCGCTTATGTTGTGAGTCCACATAAACTTTGACACACCCCAATGACGGAGGGACTGTCTAACAGGTATGAAACTTTCCGGCGAAAGCCTTAGAGAATCTGCGTTCAGTACACCCAACCCTGTCGGAACTCCGGCTTCAGAGCGGTTTGAACTTCAGGGCAATCCTTCGCTATCATTTTCTCTGCGTCCCAGTCGAACGTTTTATGTCCCGACCGATATGCCGTGTTTCCCAAAATTGCCGACTCCGCCATCGGTCCCGTATAAGCGAAGTTGCAGGTTGCAGGCGCACCTCCTTTGCAAGCATTAACCCACTCACGATGGAATCCTGGCGACGCAGGTATGAACGGCGTCGGATATTCAAAGTCGGCGAACTTGTCCTGCGGTAGTAGAACGTGCCGGTCAAAGCCGGTGAGTAACATTCCTTTCGTGCCGACAAAAAGAGTGTTTGCGTTGACGTTTTGTCCTTCTTTGTTCTGAATGTTTCGAGGAATATCAAACTTATCGAAACACGCTGCCCGGCTTGTATGCGACCAGTAGAGTTTCACAGGTGGCAGATCACCCCGCGCAGGATAATCGTAAACGATGTGCATTTCCCTCGGTGTACGATCCGCATCGACTTCAGGACCGCTCGACGAAACCTTCACCGGATACTTCAGGTCGAGAGCCCAGTAAGGAATGTCGAGAATATGACACGCCCAATTGCCGGTTTCGCCGGTACCGAAGTCCCACCAAAACCGCCACCAATAGGGAGCATGTGTTCCGATGGTATTGCCGTTGGGATTGATGTTCTTCGAGACAGAATACTTCCAATCTTTCGGACATGGACCAAGCCAAATATCCCACTTGAGAGTTTCCGGCGGTGCCGTGGTTGCGGTGGGTATTTCCGGCATTCCTCGATTTCCGCCGATCCAAGAGTGAACTTCGGTAACATCGCCGACAGCTCCGGTCTTGACGAGTTCGACGACCCGGTGCATGTTTTGGATAGCATGCCGCTGACAACCGAGTTGTGTAGCAACCCCCATTTCGGCAGCGGTATCGATGATGTTTCGACATTCCTGTACAGTCCGAGCCATCGGCTTTTCCAGATAAACGTGTTTTCCCGCCCTGAGTGCTTGCATCGTGGGATGGTAGTGTGTATGATCCGGCGTACTAATGGCAACGGCATCGATTGACTTCTCCATTTCGTCGAACATTTGGCGAAAGTCGTAGAACTTTTTCGCACTGGGATTGTTTTCGTAAGCCTTTCCGGCAACGACATCGTCCACATCGCAGAGGGCGGCGACGTTGACTTCATTTGCCATTCTTCCGAGGTTAGAAAGTTGGTAATTACCTTGGTTACCGAGTCCGACGAAGGCGATGTCTAATTTTTCGTTCGGGGACTGCCCTTGGACAAGGATACCGCTCGGCAGAAATAAAGCACCGGCTCCGAGAATCGTGGAAGTCTTCAACATTTCACGACGAGTCATTTGTTTCATAAGATACTCCTATATGAGAAACCACGGCATGCAGTGTAACATTATCCTGGAATATTTCAAGTGTTAGGCACCGTGTATAAATACGGGGTCGGTAATTTTTGCGCTATTTTCTCCATAAATCCCGTTTTTGCTATTGCATAAAATCCAGATATGTGCTATATTCCGGCTATGTGCGTTCTGACGTAGGATATGTAAGTCAGTTTACCCAAAAATCCGTTATCGACGCTTTCGTTTGCGAAAAATGTCGGTACGATTACTAAAAATCGGGGCGAAGTCTCCACTGCATGGTATAATGGCGTAGAATTTTTCAGAAAATTGAAAATTTTTGAAAAATTCCCCCAATAAAAGGCTGGTAAAAACGTAGTACAGGTACGACTGGCGAACCCGTCGCCGTTGACAGCATACAAAAATGAAGGAATAGAGAAATGGACATCACTAATTTCACGCAGATACACTCGTCGCCGAACGTTCAAGGTTTGCAGCGTTCCCCTGCTAATCAGGGCGGAGTACAACCAACTCAACAGCCGGTACCGATAAAAGATTCTGTCTCTTTTTCGGAGGAAGCCTTACGGCTCAGCAACACTGTCCAGACCGATGCGGATTCGCCTAGAATTCGTTTCGATTTGATCAATCGGATCAAAGCGGAAATCAATGCCGGCACATATGACACGCCGGAAAAAATGGACATCGCCCTTGAGCGGATGGCAAGCCGAATTTTTTAAGGAATCTAATCATACAAAAATTTCTTTGCGTCCCTGCGCCTTGCAAATTGGGCAGGGCTTTGCGTCCTTTGCGGTTAAATCTTTTTTTACCGCAAAGGGTTGCGCAAAGTACGCATAGATTTTGGTATTATTAGAGGTTCCCTTATGAAAAAACACGCACAAGCTTTTCCCGCCAAGACAGCCAGTCTCCGGCTCTGTTACGCATAACGCGTGTGATTCAGATTCGGCGCGAAATCTTTCCGTTCTTCGTCCGTGTTTGCATACTTGGCTTCCGGCGTTTCATCTTTCACAGGATCGAACCACGCCATATCAAACTCGACCGACTCGCCGAGCCTCGCCGCTATGTTCGTCGTCAACGAAATCACCGCATCGCCCAACGCTACTTCAGGATAACAACGCGGCATCGCCTTCGACGGATCCGCCTCCGGGTTTTCCCGAATACAATACGCCCAGTGTTCGATCTGCTCCTGATAACCTCTTCCCCTATCATGAGCATGAGCATAACTCGCTTGCAGACCAATCGCCGCCGAAAGAGAATCGCCCGCATCGTCCATCGTAATAACCGGCGCCGTTGCACTGCCCGTAATCTTCGTCTTACGGTGAACATCTGCACGTTGATAAAGCATCGCCTCTTTCTCCGTTTCGATGAGCAACGTCCCCCGCGTTCCAAAGACCGCTTCGCCGTAACCGCCGAAACCGTTGCCGTTGATCGACGAATACGCCACCGTAATTTTGCGGAGTTTTCCGAGTTCGTCATCTGGATTGTACCCCTTCGCCGGATAATCATAGACACAGTGGATATGGTCTTCGACATCCCGGTCAATCGGTGTTTCCTCCAAGTCCGCCGGGAAAATCGTCCGCGTCGCCGTCGCCGAAACCGACAGCGGATATTGCTTGCCGCCGAGCATCGCCGCAAGGAAAATACTCGCCGCATCGAGTTGGTGCGAACCGAGTTCCGCCATCAAACCGGCACTCGTCCGGTCATACAACCGCCAACGGAGCAACTCTTCGGTAGCAGGTCGATTGTACGTTTGTGCGCCGTCGATGTTCATATCCTCGGAAACATAACCGTACTCTTCGGCGGATTTGAATTCAAAATCATTAAACTTTCCCCCTTTCATCAGGATACTGTCGGCAACTTGTGCTTTGACTTGGGCGATCCGTTTTTGCAAACTATCCAAATCGCCTTGCCGGGCAAACGGTACTCCTCGTGCTTCCGCATCCGCCTTTGCTTGGAGCAAGGCGGGCAACTGCCGCTCCAGCGTTATCAAGTTTCGTTCAAGAGGTCCCGCTTGCTGACCGCCTGCGATAGTGCGGACATCTTCCCCTTTGATTTCCATCGGCATGTGTTGCCGCCAACTATCGGAGCCGGGACGATTGTTCCGATGCCACTGAGCACGAATGTAATGAATGTCCCCCAAAAGCCCCCTCTTGATCATATCGACTGCATGATCATAAAGAACATTGTAGTGCCGCTGGTGTCCGGTAGCACAGTGCTTTTTATACTGAACGGCAGCGCGTGCCATATCTTTGCACTGTCCGACGGTGTGTGCCATTAACTTTTCGGTCAGGACGTGGTATCCCAACTTCATCGCTTTGACGGCGACGGGAGCGTGCAAAAAGAGGGGCAAACCGATGACGACCGCTTCGATTCCTTCTTCGTCTTCGTTGTCTTTGTTGTTTTCGTAATACTTGAAGAGGTCTTGGTATTCGCCGAAAACTTTGACGTTTTGTCGGGCTTCTGCTTCGTCTTTCCAACCGAAGACGCTGATGAGACCGGGACGGAGAGTGAGCGTATTGGCATTTGCTGCGTCGCCGTGAAACGCCCGGTGTTGATTGAAGGGTCGAATGTCGGCGATAGCGACGACCTTTACGTACTTGGGGTTCATTGCTCCGATGAGAATACTTCCTTGGTCACCGGTGCCGATGACGGCGACGCGTATCGGTTTGTCGACGGTGTCGTATCCGAAGAATTTTTGTCCTATTCCTGCGCCGGGTTTTAGGTCTTTGGCGTTGATTTCTTTGAGTTCGTCTCGGCGTATGAGATTACTTCCGATGGCGGCGTAGAAGTTTTCCTGTCCGATGTTACGGTATTCGTCTGTAAGGTGCATGGTTGTTCGTCTGCAAATTGCGTTTCAGGGAGAGGTCAATTATACCCTAATTTTTGTTCCGATGCGATACCCCCCGTGCGTGGATTAGCCCGTCGTCGAATCAGAATGGAATAGGCACGCCGGTTGACATTCCCAAGGCAATACAACTATTTCATCTGTCCGCCGAACAAAATTATGTTGACGCACAATGCCGGCTATTGCTTTGTTTCTATGGTATTGTTTTTCCTACTAAAAATGGTACACTACCGGTATAGTGTATGCTCCGGTGATGTTTTAGCCCTGACACTGACTATGTCCTTGGTTACAATCTTGTCTTTAACAGTGGGCGCCCTCGTTGCGGCTTGCGCTTGGTTGAGCCTCGCTTTGCACATGGCAACGACAGCCCGAAATGAATTGGCTGCCGTCAACAAAGACATGGAAGCCGTTATAAAAGCGAAAGGAAAATTTCTTGTTTCTATGGGGCAGGAAATCCAAACGCCGATGAATGCTCTGACCAGCTTTATCGAAATCCTTATTCAGCGAAGCCTCCAGAATTGCAGCATTGAACACAAAGAAGACACCGAAGGAATCCACGAAATCATAAAAAAAAGCATTCAAGATATTCTGATTATCATCAACGACGTATTCGATTTCATTAAAATTGATGCCAACCTTCTTAATGTTCAGTCCGCTCCGATGTCGCTCAAGCAGGTCATATATGACATTTGCCACGCCGAAAAACCGAATGTTGTTGCCAGGCATTTAGACCTTTCCATTCAATACGGCAGTAAGGTTCCGCCTGTTATTGTGAGTGATCCAGAGCGTATCCGGCAAATCCTGGCGCAGCTTATCGGCAATGCCATCAAGTTCACAAACAAGGGAAAAATTACTGTCTCGTGTGAAGTCATCGCTGACCAACTGGTACCTGCCTCTTCAAAGCGAAATGTCGGGAACGAGAAGTCTGGGAGCAAAGGACAAGACTCTTTTTCTGTTTCCGCCGTCCCTCTCAAAATCAGCGTCATCGACACGGGCATCGGCATTGCCCCCTCGCAAATTGAGGAACTATTTATGCCGTGCAAACATACCGATTTGCCGTTCCGCCGCAACAGCAGCACCTGCTTGGGACTCCACATTGCAATGCGCTTGGCAAAACTCCTAGATGGAACGATCACCGTCGAAAGTGTTCTCGGACAAGGAAGCACCTTTTCGTTACTGCTCAATGTTTACGTACCAGAAAACGCTCCGTTGTTAAATGAAACTGATGACAGTACAGAGGAATCATGCAAGGACTCTCGATTGTTCGTTGGACTCGATATTCGGATGCCGAGGAACAATTCGGACGTTTCCAGGGCGGCTGATGGAAGTCTGCCGCTTCGGAACGTGAGAGTTCTTGTTGTGGAAGATACGCCGGTCAATCAAGCTGTACTGACGGCAATGCTTCGTGAGGCAGGAGCGCAAGTCGAAATAGCAGACAATGGAGCGGTAGGCGTTCAAAAAGTAATGCAAGATATAGACAGCGGACTCTTTTTCGATGTCATTCTTATGGATTTGCAGATGCCCGTAATGAATGGTTACGAAGCAACCTCATATCTACGCAAGCATCTTTATTCACGCCCTATCATAGCGGTAACGCCCCACAGTGCATGGACGGATGAATGGAAAAAGACCGTAAAAACAGAATGCGATGATTACATTACCAAACCGATTGACTTCCAAGAATTGATAAAAAAAATTAAAAAGGTATTGCCGTAACGATACTTGACCGTCCTACCGTCTTCCTCCTCGCGCAAGCATAGAAGCAAGACTTTCATCAGGATCGCTGTAGATATCGAGTTGTCCACGATGTTCCTTGCGTTGGGTTGCAACGGGATATTTGTGAAGACGGGATTCCTCTCCAGACGTGTTCGTCGACATACTTGCCACAGTATTGCGAAACATTTCCGTTGCCGAATTGGTATCGAGACGCCGGCACAGTCCCAAAAACGCTACCGTCTCCTCGGGGTCGGTAATTTCTGCAAGCGTACTGACTTCATCCGGCATGACCGACACGAGGACGATTCGATTTCCCAGCCGCAAGACTTGAAGTTGATGCTTTTGTGTCATATAGTACCGACCGAGGCACTCAAATGCTTCTTTCGGCAGCGGTCGATTACCCTGCGGCGAAACTTTGCGGAGCAGAATCGCCAGCAGAAAAAAAGCTGCGAGAACGATGAGCAAACTTCCTCCAACGGATAAAAGCGGTGTAAGTGCCGGCTTGGGAAGTCTGTTTGTCCAACCGCCGCCGTCCGCTTCGCTTTCTTCGGAATCCGTTCCGGCTTCCCCCGAAAATTTCGTGGAGGACAACGGTCTATTGAGAATAGGATTAACCGCAAGTTCTTCTTCCTCGTCAAAGCCGTATCCGTCATCGTACTCCGGCATGTGCGATTGTCCGTCAAGAAACGGATTTTTGGACGACGCCGATGTTGCCGGGGAAGATCGTGTTGCAAAGGATGCATGTCGGACACCGCTCTGCCGGATAGGATTCGGCGGCGTAAGCTGCTCGAAAGTCCGCTCTTCGTGATGCGCCGTCTGTACAGACGTTTCGTCAGCGGAATAGGTTTCTCTCGAGTTTGAAAAGAGGGACTTCAGTTTTGCTTGTTCTTCCGAATTGCTAGGGTTTGAACGCTTCGGCAACGGCGGCGGTTCTTCCGCGAATACCGAAATGACAAATAAAAACGCACTGCCAAGGGACAACAACTGTAATGATCGCAGCATCGAAGACATACTCCTCTTGATATTCATGATTTATGTGAAACCTATACTGTACAATGTCAATGATTGCACTTTTTCCTTTGTGAATCTTTGTGTTCTTTGTGCCTTTGTGGTTCAAAAAGGATTAACCACAAAGGCACAAAGGGCACAAATATGACACAAAGAGGAAAAGGTAAATTATTGCCGCGTAGTAGTATAGCAAGTGCAACGGCACCAACGGAGTGTAATGATTTTTTCGGTACAATGCAAGAGTGGTAATTGTGAAATCGAAAGAGCGGGATGTGTAAAAAATTAGGTGTCTGTATCACGAAAGTTGCTGTTTTTTCACACAAAGGCACGAAGGGCACAAAGGATTTGAAATTACCGGACATCCTTGGTGGTCTTTGTGCCTTTGTGCGAAACATAACAATTACACGAAGAATGTGATGGAACCTGATAAATCGCAAAATGATGCGACAAAGTACGGCAACTTAGTTGCTACACTCTCAAATTTAGTTGGTTTTTGAGACACAATCTGGAATGTATTGCTATTAAAGGGGAAGTGTAATGACGGCAACGGGAATGAAACTTTCCGGCGAAAGCCTTATAAAGGTCAACGTTCCGAGTCCGAAACATAAAACCTGTTCAAATTGACCCCGTCGCGTAATTCCTCTTCTAAAAGTTGCAGCCGGTTCTCCAAATGTTCGATCCGTCGCTGCAATAGCGGAACAAGATTTTCCTCTTCCGTTGCCCGCGTCAGACGCGGAACGCCCGGATAACCCAAGTGCCGGGAAAGTGCCGAAAACAAAAAGACCGGATCACGTTTCCGCGAGGCAAAAGCGATGCGTCCCTCACGCTCGCCGAAAAGCGGAACAACATCCGCTTCTCTGTTTTTCATTTGGTAAAACTCACTTCGGTAAAAAATCATTTCGGCAAGATCAACGAGACCAATCTGTTTGCGTAAAACAGTCAACCATTCTTTCCAGTCGTCATTGTATGCGTCGTCTTGCCAGAGTGTTTCCAATCCTTGTTCGTATCCGAGCCGGTTTCGGCATATCGTTTCAAATTGATAAAAGAACAATCCTTGTATCGGCGGCGTTCCGCTTCGGTATTTTGCTTCTCGGGCAAGGATTTCCAGTGCGATACGAAAATCGAATCGGCTGTCTTCCCGCTCGCTTTCTGCGATGACGAATGCCTGGAACGGCGTGAAATAATGGGCAATCCGCCGCATTGCCGAAGAAAGTGTACCAGTATGTTTCAAGTCGGTGAGCATAAATCCGATAGCCAACGGCAACTGAACTGTCGTGATAAGTTCGGAGCGAATTACTGACAAAAATTCTTGTGCGGAGTATCCTTCTTCAATTCGGGAACGGAAAGTCTCGAAAAAGAACGCTTGTTCGACGTATTCATCCAGGGGCAACGGCATAGGACAAAATTATACCGTAAACGGGAGCCAATGGACGCGTATCAAAATAACGCGTATCAAAATAACATTGACAAAGAGCCGGAGATGTAGGCGGACAATGATAATTACCACGCGCCGTAATCTCCGGGTGAATGGTGTTTGACACAATTCAAAAATGGAAAGGTTATCTTGATACGCTTCCGTAGCGCAATGACGGAGAGTACGGTCAATTTTTCACGACATGGCTGTAAGATGCAATCTTTCGATTGCAGCACCGCAAACGTTTGGTATAATCAATCCGAATAGAAACCGAGGAGCGCACGCCATGTCCGCAGATACACTCAACACGCCGTTCATTCTCTACGAAATCCGAACCCGCCGTCGGAAAGAAAATGTCGCCAACGCTTTTAGGTTCGTTGCGGTTTTGGTTCTCGCACTGCTCGCCGCTTGGATCGTCATGATTCTCGCCGTTCCCGACCGATTTGCTGAAACCTCCGGCTCCATCGTTTTCACTCTGGCAGCCATTCTCAACATGGCATTTGGCAGCTTTCTCATTCTGCTTTTCGTCTTTTGGCCCTTCCTGTTCTACTTTTGGGCGAATATCAAACTTGTTCGTCAACGGACGCTGCTCACTCTGATTCAAACCGCCCTCGAAACGGACAAACCTTTGCAAGACATCGTCAGGGCATACGCCGCCGGTTGCACACGATTCTACGCCGCCCGGCTGGGACGTTTTGCCCAGACACTAGAAGCAGGACGACCGCTCGAAGCCGCCGTCCGGGAACACTGGGGACTCTTCCGCTACGACATCGCCGGGATAGTCCGGCTAGGCGGCAACGCCCCGGAAACACTCCGCTCCATCGAAACAACGGCACAAGACGAAAGAGACTTTGCCCCTCTCCAAGCACACTCCATTGTGCGGGTTATCTATCTCTGCACCATCGTCCTTTGGATGGTCATGATATTCAATTTTATGTTCATCAAAATCCTGCCGGAGTTTGAAAAAATGTTTTATGAATTCGACACGGAATTGCCCGCGTTGACTTTGCTTATTTGCAAGTTTTCTGAGATATTTGTTCAATACTGGTTTCTCATGTTTCCGTTCATGATGCTGTTTATATTGGGCGTTATTGTCTATTTGGTATTGCAAACGAACACGGTCGTTTTCCGTCCCTTTGGTTTTCGGCGCATTTTTCGTAACACCGATGTGGCGAAGTTTTTGATGCTCTTTGCCGTCGGTATTCGGCGGCAGTTTCCGATCCCGGCGATTTTGCAGATGTACCGCTGGACGGTGCCGTCCGATTATCTACGGAAAAAGGGAGCGGACATTCAAGCGGCGGTCGAAAAAGGGGGCGATTGGATCGAGGCGGTGCGCCGTTCCGGCTTTATCAGTGAAGCGGAGGCATCGCTTTTGCATAGTGCGCAGCGTACCGGCAACACGGCGGCAGTGTTAGACCAGTTGGCGCTGAGTAAGGAGCGTTCACAGATTCGCAAGGATGATTTGTTTAGTAAGATGGCGTTCATTCCGTTGATATTCCTGCTGGCGGCGGTCGTCGGCACGTTTGTCATTGCGATGTTCCTGCCGCTGATTTCGTTGGTTACATCGCTGGTGTGATAATGAAAGAGCTGCTTTCGCAAGAACGCAGGAGCGAACAGCGTTCTTTTACGGACGCTGCCCTGTTGTTGTGCATTGTTTTTGCACATCGCCATCTCCCCCTTGCCTCAAAACCGGTATATGTTATACTATTGTAACTTGAAAGGAGCCGGTTTCGGTGTCCGAATCGACCGGACAACGATTCGGGACACGATTCCTCAACCTCACGGTACAACGCTGGCGTAGCTCAATCGGTAGAGCAGTTGATTTGTAATCAACAGGTTGCGGGTTCAAGTCCCATCGCCAGCTTGACATTAGCCGTTTCGCTTGCGAAGCGAGTTAGCCGCGTCGCCTGCGACGCAAACAACCAGGGGGGATTTCCCGAGTGGTCAAAGGGGGCGGACTGTAAATCCGCTGCGACACGCTTCGGAGGTTCGAATCCTCCATCCCCCAGTGTGTTTACAGAGCCCGTGGCGTAAGCCAGGGAGTTCCTATCTTACGATACGGGCTCTGTGAACGTCAGCGGGTGTAGCTCAATGGTAGAGCCACAGCCTTCCAAGCTGAAGACGAGGGTTCGATTCCCTTCACCCGCTTCAACGTACGTTTACAGAGCCCGGTGCGGGAGCACCGGAATCCGTATCTTACGATACGGGCTCTGTGATATACGCCGCTGTTGTAGCTCAGTCGGTAGAGCACGTCCTTGGTAAGGACGAGGTCATGAGTTCGATTCTCATCAACAGCTTCGTGGTTAATGACCAGTGGTTAGGGGGTCAATAACCGATTTTGTAGTCCTAACCGCTAGCCAGTAACCACCTGGCGAACAGACCCTATAAGGAGAAAATATAATGGCAAAAGAAAAATTCGAACGCACCAAACCGCACGTCAACGTCGGCACCATCGGACATATCGACCACGGTAAAACCACGCTGACAAGTGCCATTCTCGCAGTTCAAGCCCAGAAAAAACTGGCAAAAGTTAAAAGTTACGCCGACATCGCCAAAGGCGGTACAGTCCGCGACGCAACCAAGACGGTAACAATCGCCGTCGCACACGTCGAATACGAGACCGACAATCGGCACTACGCACACATCGACTGTCCCGGTCACGCCGACTTCATCAAGAACATGATCACCGGTGCTGCCCAGATGGACGGTGCAATCCTCGTCGTCGCCGCCGACGCCGGTCCGATGCCCCAAACAAAGGAACACGTCCTACTGGCACGCCAAGTGAACGTGCCAAAACTCGTGGTCTTCCTCAACAAGGTTGACCTGTTGGACGACCCGGAACTACTCGAACTCATCGAACTCGAAGTCCGAGAACTCCTCGAAAAATATGACTTCCCCGAAGACACACCGATTATCCGCGGCGTAGCCAGAGATGCCCAGCAAAAGCCGGACGATCCCGCCGCTGCACAGTGCATCGGCGAACTGATGGAAGCCCTCGACACATTCATTCCCGAACCGCCGCGTGAGCAGGACAAGCCGTTCCTGATGGCAATCGAAGACGTGTTCTCCATTGAAGGACGCGGAACCGTCGCCACCGGTCGTATCGAGCGCGGTGTCATCAAGGTCGGCGAAGAAGTCGAAATCGTCGGATTCACCGATGAGAAGCGGAAGGTCGTTTGTACCGGTGTCGAAATGTTCAAAAAGGAACTCGACCAGGGGCAGGCGGGGGACAACGTCGGATTGCTCCTTCGGGGTGTCAAACGTGAAGAGATTGAGCGTGGTCAGGTGCTTGCCAAGCCCGGCTCGATTCAGCCGCACACCAAGTTTGAAGCCGAAGTGTACGTCTTGTCGAAAGACGAAGGCGGTCGTGCAACTCCGTTCTTCTCCGGTTATCGTCCGCAGTTCTATTTTAGAACGACCGACGTGACCGGCGCGTTGAAACTTTTGGGCGATGCGGAAATGTGTATGCCCGGCGACAACGTGAAACTGGAAGTCGAACTGATTTCGCCGATTGCGATGCAGGAGAATGCCCGATTTGCTATCCGCGAAGGCGGTCGCACCGTCGGCTCCGGCGTGGTCACGAAGGTGATTGAATAGTGTTAGCCGCCGTACTTGTGCGGTGTATGCGCGCCGCACAAGTGCGGCGGCTAAAAACGGGGGTAGTTTAGTGGTAGAACTGCGGTCTCCAAAACCGCTGGTGGGGGTTCGATTCCCTCCCTCCGTGATTGGGTTTTGTTAGCCGCTCCGCCTGCAGGGCGTACCCTGCAAGACGCACTGCGCCGCACAGGTGCGGCGGCTAACGACCAACCGTCGCGATTGTCATACGTCAATGCAAACATGGAACTCCTAAAAGAACAATTTAGAATTCGCCGTTACAAAGCCAGCCAGGGTCGTCTGATTCGGAAACTGACGATGTGGGGCGTTTGGATTATGTTCGCCACCGCCGCGTGGAAGTGTACCCTAATGGATTTTACGTGGCTCGCCCGATGGGGAACCTGGTTCTCAGGACTGAGTGCCCAGTTGCAAACGGCGAGAGATGCGGCTGATGCCGTACTCGTTGCGGAACTGACCGATAAGATGGCAACATTCGACTCGGCTTTTATACCGGTCTTCACCTACTCCATCGCGGGGGCGATCCTGTTGCTCGGACTTTGGTTCGGTTGGCGGCTTATCAACTGGGGAACGTTTGCCGACTTTCTCATTTCTGTAGAGGCGGAGATGGCGAAAGTGTCCTGGCCCGGCAGAGCGGAATTGAAATCGTCCACCATTGTTGTGCTGGTCGTCTTTTTGTTCCTAGCAGGATTATTTCTCATCTACGACTTTGCGTTGATTTCAATATTCAAAGTCGTAGGAATACAATAGCGCCGAAAATACAAAACAAAAGCCGGAACGTATTGCTATTAAAGGGGAAGTGTAATGACGGATATATTGTAAACGGTATGAAATTAAACTTTGCGCCCTTTGCGTACTTTGCGGTTAAAACAAATGATTTAACCGCAAAGTACGCAAGGGACGCAAAGGGTACTTCCCGTCATTGCGCTACGCTCCATTCCGGCTTTTGTCAATGTTAACAAAAATAGAACAATGTCCGAAACAGAATTAAAAACCGACGAACCGATGGTCGAAGAGCAACAAGTTGCCGAAGAGCGGCAAGTCGATGAGGTACCGGTCGACGAACCGCAGTACGAGATGTCGAGTGAGCCCGTCGATGAGGTTTGGGAGGACGACGATGAGGACTTCGACGTTCCTCCGCCGAAACCTTTCGTTGATGAAAAGAACGAAGAGCGCACGCCTGGTAAAAAGGACTGGTACATTCTGAAAGTTCAGGTCAATCGTGAAGACACCATTAAGAAAGACCTTGAGCGCCGTATTGCCGTTTCGGGCTTGAACGAATACTTCGGTGAGATTCTCGTTCCGACGGAAAAGATTACGGAAATTCGTGGAAACAAGAAGAAGATTGTGAAGAAGAAGCTTTATCCGGGCTACATTATGATCTATATGGAGGTATTCGATGACACTTGGTTTCTCGTTAGGGAGACTTCGGGTGTTGGCGATTTTACGGGTGCGCAGGGCAGACCGACGCCGATGTTGCCTCATGATGTTGATCGGATCCGCAAATTGGCGGAGGAGGGGCCTGCGAAGGAGCCGACTCTCAAGGTCGGTTATCAAGTGGGGCAGCAGGTCAAGGTAAAAGAGGGTCCTTTTGAAACGCTTGAGGGCAAGGTGCTGAACATTGATTTTGCCAGTGGTCGGGTCACGGTCGAGATTAGTATTTTCGGTCGTAGTACGCCTGTCGAACTGGAGTACTGGCAGATTGATTCGGCGTCTAAGTAAATTGATTCGGCGTCTGATTAAGATGTAGTAGATTGCGGCACACCAATGATTTCGCTTTTTTCATTGCGTCCTTTGCGGTTAAAAAAAGATTTCACCGCAAAGGAAAATAACGTCCAAGTTGTTCCCGTTTACGGCATTATTTACGTACTATCCCGCGGACGTATCGTACCGGTGAGTCCGGCGAAGTCCGCACGATCTTCTGGATGCCAAAGGGGCATCCCATTGCGGATCCGTTCCGCCAATACCTCTAACTTAGTCGGAGAACCGGCAGGAGCGTCGGTCGGACGAAAGTCCTCCGTTACAATGGGGACGAAGTCATCGTCGTGCCCTATTTCCAAGAGTGTATCAAAAATGTTTCTCATTTGGATAACGAAACGTCCACAGAACCGCAATCGTAAAAATTGCGCAACCGCTGTCTCCTGGAACGTCAGAACGTTTTTCGGCAAAAGTGAGGCGTCGTCTTAAATAACGTTATAAGAAGCACAACTTTCCTCTACGTTTCAATATACCGAACAAAAAGGGAAACGTCAAGAGAATTTTTCTTTTTTTGTAAAAAAGTTCTTTGTTCGTTCCCGTTTCTGCTAGCTGGGCAATCTTTTCAAGACGAAAACTATCCTCCTCGTCGGCTTCCCTGAAAACCGCCGCGGTTAGTCGGCGGTTCCACAGCCGGCTGTCCGCCTGCGGGTACGCTGCGCGGCGGAGAATAACTAGGATTGCCCGATGCCGGTCTGGCGGCACTTCTTGGGTCTCTCGGGTCTGTTGCCGTTCTTGGATTTCTCTCCGAGATGTTCGTAGGACGTTCTCCAGAGGCACGCTCACGTCCTACGCCTGCTCGTTCCGATGATAAGTTCCTTCCCGGCGGACCCTCTACTGCTGCCAGCTCACTCGCTTCTTTTGCCCGCCTTTCGTCGTCTTCTCTAATGGAGGTCAACACTTCATCCATCGTTGCAAAACCGTCGCCGTTCCTGTCAAGGAATTGGAATTCACTGGCAATGTCTGCCGTCCATGTTCCGCCGCTGCCGTTGACGAATTCCAACATTGAAAGCTGCCCATCTTGGTCTGTGTCAAAATCGAAGAACCAAGAGAACGTTCGGTTGCTGCGCAGCGTCGGCGAAATGCCGTCGTACACGGTAGATGTTCTCGCCGCATTGGCAGCCTGCGCCGCCAAAACCGCCTGCTGTTGAATCATCTGCTGTCTTCCCTGTTGCTGAGAATTTTGCGGTTGCCCTCTTCCGCCCTGCAAAATCTGCGTCTGCCTGGCAGGTATTTGACCAAAGCCGAGCACGGGGGCTAACTGCGGTCTGGCTTCACCAAAGGGACGGACGAGCGGACCGGTCTGCTGTTGCCTCTGCCGCCTTTCTCCACTTTGCTCGGTTTGCGGCTGAGGATTTTGCCCAACAGGCGGTTGCCCTGGTCGGGCTTGTTGCTGATTCGTTCCCGATGCGCCAGGTTGAGCTCCAGCAGTTTGTCGGGCAGGTTGCGGATTAGCTCCCGGCACGGCGGCGGCGGCTGGTCGGGTACCTTGTGCTGGTCGGGCAGGTTGAGGTTGATTTGCTGCACCAGATTGTGTTGGTCGGGCAGATTGAGGCGTTGTACCAGGTTGCCCTGTACCAGGTTGCCCCGGTCGGACTGACGGCATTGGTCGGGCTCCCGACTGATTCGTCTGCCCCGCGACGGGCTGTCCTCCGCGTCCGCCCTGTTGAGGAGCAGCGGAAGGCTGCCCGCCGCGCTGCCCTTCACCACGCTGCCCCTCGCCGCGCTGCTGTCCTTCTTGCTGTTGACCGCCGCGTCCGCCGCCCGGCTGTGCTTCAAGCGAGTGTTGGAATGTTCCAAGCGTTCCAATTCCCCAAAAAAATACCGATAAAACTATAAAAGTCCGCATGTCTTTCCTCCAATATGTCTGCCGTTACTATTCTACAAATACCGAACCGGCTGTAAAGTTCCGTTTTTTTGACTGACAGAGGCTTTCGCTAGAATGTAATATACCCTAAACGGGGTGAAAAGGGTGTGTAAAAATAAAGTGGATGTAGTGCAAGCGAGTGGTGGCTAACGCCCCCGCTCGCTTGCGCAACGTTGAAAATACCCACAAATCTTTTACACCCCCGGCGTTTTCTCCTTGCGTTCTTCGCGTACTTTGCGGTAAAAAAGATTTAACCGCAAGGACACAAAGAAACACAAGGAAGCTAGGTACCTAAAGAACAAAGATATTCGGCATCTGACCTACCTGCAATGCCCTACCAGCAATAATAGGGGGGCGGATATGCTACAGCACGGTAGTATCTCGGCACGTACACGGGACGATAAACCGGTACTCGAACGACCGGTGCCGCATAGACGACTGGTCGGACTGCTCCGAACGGACCAATGCGATAGCCGGCATAAGGCAGACAACCCGGCGCAAAACTGCACGGACCACACGGCGCGGCTGCAAATGCACAGGGGCAACCGGCAGGTGCCGGAGCTGCGGCATCCTGAGCACTGGCGACATTTGCCGTTGCGAAGACAAAGAGCAACGCAGCGGCGGCAAACAAACAAAACATTTTTTGAGTCATAGTATTCTCCTTAAAAATGGGGTGACTTTTCGCGGCAGGAACAATCCTGCCCAAACTACCCCCTTATTCTATACTACTTAACCGGAAAAGTCAACCATACCCCCTGCATTTTTTCCAAAATTTCATAAAAAAAGTGAACGTCGTGCGTTTTTGGGGAAATTTTCCAAAGAAACGTCGAAAATTTCCTGTACGATACCGTCAAGCGTCTTGTTGTCGGCAACAACGTGAAGAGTGTGCTGGCAATAATAGAGCGTCTCTGCCGGTTGTATTTTCTTCGCAGCAGAAAAGCAATTTAACTCATAGTACGTTTCCCAGCCTGATTTTCTGAAATCTGATTTACCTGTGTATGTCCGTCCAGAATTGTATATTCGGATCAAATCATCCTCTGAGTCTGAATTTTTCGGCATATCAAACGTCCAAAGCGTTAGCGCTCCTAGTCCGAATTCGACCGCTCCCAGTATCGGCGGTGCCGTAGAATAAGGCATCGCTGCTTGACACTGTCCATAACCGTCCGCCCGAAGAAGTAATGCCTGCGGTAGACGCCGAGTCCGACCATGCGGAGTGCCGCCTAGATAATTGATCTCCACCGGAAAAGGTTCCTCTTCCCAAAGCGTCTGCGGAGTCGATATGATCACGAATGAAAAGGGATGCGCATTGTACATTCCCCGTTGCCGACTGGCAATGTGCGCCTTTTCCTGCGTTCTGACTAAATTTTCGGTACTGTATCCTACTGCCGACACGTCTTCCAGTTCGAGGGCATCGGCGACGGTGCTCCCGAACCAGTCGCCAAGATTTTGCTGGTTTAATAGTGTAATTGTCCGCAAAAAGTGCATCTCAACGAGTTTCCCGAGGGTGTCGTTCATAAGGCGAGTCCGCTGTAACACAATTTTTTTCTCTCTGATGCTTTCGACGGCAAAAGAGTAGACGAGCGGCGAGACCGTCCATTGATCTTCTCCTCCGATCTCTTCAGGTTTGTTTTCCTCGATGGCTTGCACGTTGATATATCCGAAACTGTTGCCTTTCAATCCATCACAGGTACTGGTCAAGATTCTTCCGTTCCATTCTGGACATACCGCAACGCGTCCGCCCCATTGGTCATACAATTCGATGACCGATGTCTTTTGAGCGATATAGTTCAGTGCATCGTAATAGGACATGTTTCACCGCCTTCGCAGGAATGACGGATTAGAGGACGTGTCCATTATACCGTAAAAGCGTGTCCGCGTTAACAGAGCAGCAACCGTAAAGGGGAGCAATCGATCTTTTCAATTCTCCGTTCGCGGAAAGTTTCCTCTTGTATTCCTCTCTTGCCGATACGCTTCGGGAATCGCATCGCCGGGTCGCCAAGAACCGGGACCCGGTTGCCAACCGCCACCGGGATTTTTCCCCTCCTCGGACTCGCCGCGATCCTCTTTCAATTTCTTGAGAACAATCTTGGCAAGTTCCGAAGGATGGTCGATCAACTCTTGAAGACGTTTCCACTGCTCATCGGTCAGCACATCGAACATCTTCGTTTTGAATTGCGAGGCAAACACTTGCCCACGAGACCGGATTTCTTCATGAATCCTCTTGAATTCAGGGTTTTCCCTAATAAGTTTTTTCTCGGCTTCATCAGTCTTGTCTTCGTTGCCGGTCAATCCCTCCTGTCCTTCACGCAATAGAGTCGAGAGCATCATCACGTTGTTTGCAATGTCTTCAAGAAGTTTTTCAAATGCAGGTTCGAGTTCTTTCTTGATGTTTTTCATTTCTTGCCGTTGCTCATCGGTCAGATTGAGGACTTCAAACATATCCGGCGAAATGATGGGCAACTCTCCCATAAGAGCCAACTGCATTTCCTTATACTTCTGCTTCTGTTCCGGGGTCAGACTATCGCTGACAACGGTGGAAAATGAAGTCATTATCAACATAATTTCACCTTCGTGGAGTTCCAATATTTTGTTCATTGTTTCCCCGTCAGGATTGTTCTGATCAAGCGATTCTACGAGAGTCATTCTCGCTTCCATCATTTCTCGAAATTCGGGCATGCTTACCAATTCGGAACTGATTTTGTCGACTTGTTCCTGAATTTGCTGGAATTGCTCATTGGAAACGTCCAAGGCAGAGCGGATGTCAGAGTCGTGGAGCATACTCATTAGCATATCGTCTGCTCCCCAGCCTTCCCAGTAGGCGCGGAGTTGCATTTTTACTTGCGACTTTATGCCTTGTTGTACAAGTGGAGAGTCGAAATCCAGCTGCGCGGAACCCGTTGCTGTCAAGAAGCACAGGCAGAATAGGGAGAGCAGTAATCGTTGCGTTTTCATAGAATACTTTCATGAGAAAAGACTAGGGTAATCATAACCGATTGCGGACAATAACGCAAGCCCAAAGAGCCGGAGTACCGGCTAAATGATTATGTGGTACAATGGGACGTACTCTAACGACAGGAGCAGAGCGATGCCAGAACAACCGCTGACTTATGAAGGCGTTTTAGAAATGATTCGAGAAATCAGTCGTGCAACGAAAGAGCAAGCCGCCGAGTATGCCCGTGAAAAAGCCGAGTATGCCCGTGAAAAGAAAGAACGCGATGCCGAGTATACCCGTGAAAAGAAGGAACGCGATGCCGCCTTTGACCGGCGGATGCAAAAAACAGAACGCATTGCAAGAAAAGCTAGCAGGAGTGTTTCCAAACTTGGCAATCGTATTGGCGACATCATCGAAAATAT
>Ga0099364_10002303_pt1 | contig 30563 bp, 22 predicted proteins | sample TergutTh196P3_FD_73070 | JGI IMG/M metagenome (GOLD analysis project Ga0099364, IMG submission 73070) | Microcerotermes parvus P3 segment gut microbial communities from Pointe-Noire, Republic of the Congo - Th196 P3 | ecosystem: Host-associated > Arthropoda: Insects > Digestive system > Gut ...
CACCCCTACCCCTCCACAGGAGGGGAACTGTTCCCCTCCGAGGAGGGGTGGCATTTGCTTTAGCAAATGACGGGGTGGTAAATTGAATTATCGGTCATGCTGAACTTGTTTCAGCATCTCAATAAAATTATTGTTAATTACCTCTGATTGTTCTAATTCGGTGGCGGGCTTCGCCTATATGTATTGAACGTGGATATTTATATAAGATATCGCCGTAATGCTGCTGTGCATCAAGATAGTTTTTTTCTTCTTCTGCGATATTGCCCAATAAAAACAACGCATTGTCGCCATATAATGGATAAGCATTTTCTGCTAAATAGTTATTTAATATCTTTTTTGCGGCGGCATTATTGTTTAATTTTGCTTCTGTTTCGGCAATTTTAATGATAGAAATCTCTGCTAATGGTTCATTTTCTGCGGCAATTTTAATATCATTAAAACCTTTAATAGCATCGTTATATTGTTCTCTAAACAGCAAATACTCTGCTTTTGCAAACGCCGATAAGTGTTCGGGATGCTCCTTATTTTGTTCCATAAAAGTAATTCGCATCAGTGCATCATTAGCAATATCATCGTCTAAAGAATCAATAAGTGCGTAATATAATTTAAGTGCGGAGTCAATAATTCCTTGATAATATAGTATTTCGGCTTGATGGTATTTGAGTTCATTTATATGTGTTTTAGCGTAATTAGTGTTTGCGTTATTCATAATTTGCTTGGAGGATATTTGTGCGTTCCCTTTAATTTTAACACCTTTGGATTGATTATTTGTTGGATTTTGATTTTCTAATACGCTATTTATTAGCGTATTTGCTTTATTTAGTTCGTTAGTTGCGATATATATATCAACTAATTGGTTAGTTGCTTCCAAAACGAAGTTAATATCCAAAGCAGTTTCAATAATATCGTTTAGCATTTCTATTGCTGCTTTATTATTTTTCATAATAGTTCGCTCGATAGTGGCGATTCTCATTTTAGCGTTTTCAGAGTTTTGCGTTTTAGGATATTCTTTAATTATTTTTTTATAATCTATAATTATTGGCTCGAAAGATTTCTTTAATTCGGCGTTATTTATATTTTTATTATAATCGGTAGAGGAAAGGCGTGCATCGGTAGTTTGAGTATATTCATATAAAGCGTTGTTATAATATGGAGTATTTTTGCCCATATTTTTAATATGCTGATATGCTTTTAATGCGATTTCAAATTGTTCATCTCGGCGTGATTCATTTGCAAAAGCAAATATATCTTTCCCTTTGCTATTATTTTTGTTATCTATTTTTACAACAATATCAAATGCTTCTTCATATTTTTTATTGCTTCTTAAAAACCAACTATATAGTATCAGAATAGCGATATTTTCATCTTTTTTAATTTCTCTATTGAACGCATTGTTAATAAAGTTTATAGCGGCGGTATCTGTCATCATAGCATATAGTCGGCTTTGCGTTTGCGATAAATTGCCTGATAAAGTGTATAAATAAAGCGTTTCTTTGAATCCGTCTTGATACATATTAGTAAATATATATGCTTTAACTAACGCATCAACAATTTCAGTGTTTTTAGGAAACTTTTGTTTTCCCTCAATTAAAACAGGAATAGTTTTTTCATATTGCTTTAATTGATTTAATGTTAGCGTTATGGACAGGTAGGTTTCAGGTTTGTTTCCATAATCTTTACGTGCTTTATCCCACATAGAATTAGCATCGGCGACTTGTCCAAGTTGCCAATATATTTCTCCTGCGAGAATATAATTTGTTGCTGAAGGATGACTTTTTATTCTTTCCTCAACAAAAGGCAATAGTTCTTGGAATCTATTTTCTTGTTTGTATATACGGGCTATTGGTTCGAAGTATTTTTCTTGTTTATTTGTTTTATAAATTTCTTCGTATATACGTAGTGCTTCTTTAAATTCTCTACTTTGTTCGTATGATTGTGCAAGTTGGAATTTATTTTCTTCAGGTGTTTGTGCTGTCAAGACATTAGCAAATAGTATAGCACAAATTATAGTTATAAGTTTATTTATCATTTTCATATTGCAAAAATACGAAAAAATATTTCAATGCTATATCGCAACAATGTATAACTTTTCCTTCATCATCTATTTTTGATTAGTGTTTCTATTGCTTCGTATTGTTCTTTTATTTTTGTATCTGTATCTAAAAGGTTCTCTATAGTAAGGCAAGCGTGTATAACTGTTGCGTGATTTCTGTTAAATTTTTCGCCGATAGTTTTCAATGATAGTTCAGTATGTTTGCGTGCTAATTTCATTGCAATTTGTCGTGCTAATGCGATTTCTTGTTTTCTTGATTTAGATTCAATTAGTTCTGCTTTTATGTTATATTGGTTAGATACTTTATCTATAATTTCTTCGATAGTGATATTTTGTTTTTCTGATGCTATTTTAGAAATTGTTTCATTGACTAATTCTATTGTTAATTTTTCGCTGCAGTAGGTCGTTCTAAAAGATAAATTAAGTAGCACCCCTTCTATTGCTCTAATGTTAGTGTTGATATTTAATGCTATATAATCTACAATTTCTTCGGGCAATTGAATACCTTCTATACGGCTTTTGAAATTAATTATATCTTTTCTATGTTTATAATCAGGAGTTTTTATTTCTACGTTTAATCCTGCAATAAATCTTGATGCTAATCTATTATCTATTGATTTTAAATTGCTGGAAGGTCTATCGGAAGTTAATACTATTTTTTTCCCTTCTAAATATAATGAATTAAAAATGTGGAAAAATTTATCTTGTGTTTCTTTTTTTCCTGCAAAGAATTGTATATCGTCTACTATTAAGAAATCTATGTTTTTATAAATGTCATTGAATGCAGTTATATTATTATCTTTTTTAGTTACTTGTGCTATAAAATCATTAGTAAATGTATCACTACTTATATACATTACTTTTTGGTTTGGGTAGTTCTGAAATACATAATTTCCGATAGCATTAGCGAGATGTGTCTTACCTAAACCCACACCACCGAACAGCACTAATGGATTGAAGCGAGTATTATTTAATTCCTTTGCTACTGCTTTAGCGGCATTGATAGCCGTTATATTGCTATCACCTGCAACAAAATTATCAAAAGTAAACATTGGTTTTAGTTTGCTTTGGTCTAACCTTTTATTAAAGGCATCGCTATTATCTACATTAGGTTGTCGTTGGGCAGGATATAGCACCATTGTAGGTTCATTACCATTAGAATCTATTACTACTACATCATATATTAATTCTACATCGTTATTTATGACTCGCTTCAATGTTTTATTAATTAAGTCATAATAATGTGTATCTAACCATTCTCTAAACCACTCGCTTGGAAGTTTTATCTTAAACTTATTATCTATATAAGATAGAGGTTGTAGCGGCTCGAACCAAGTATTATATGCTTGGCTATCTATATTATCTTTTATTACTTTCAGACACTCTTTCCAATATGTTTGGGGTGTGTGTGTTGTATCTTTTATTTGATTACTTTTTTTAGTTATTAGTTTTGTTTCATTTTTACTCAACAAATTGAGTTCTGTATTATTAAATTGCAAATCTTGCTCCATTGCGATATTATTCTAAAAAAATTAAAATTAAAAACTTTTATATTTTTACAAGATTACATTATAGCAAAATGTTCTTGAATTCAAAAATGCTACTTTTTTTCCAAACAAAAAAATCCAAAAAAATTAGAAAACCATTAAATCTTTTATTTTTTAGTATGTTAATAACTTTTTGACATTTTGTTAGAATATTTGTCAAATTATTTTTTTTATTTTTTTTATAAAAAAGTTGTTTTTTTATTTGTTTTTTTAAATTATTTTGTAACGTATTGAAAAATAAAAGGTTACAATTTTATATGTAAAATTAACATATTTAAAATGGATGCTATTTTGCCTTTAAAAGTATTATAAGTATTTGTTTTTATATATATTTATGTTGATTTTTAACAAAAATGTAAAATAATAGTTTATATAGTTACCTCTAAAAATGTTATGCCGAAATAAGTTCGTTAGGCAAACACTTTATACTAAAATTATATATAATCACAAAAGAAATATATTTTATTACACATAACACGGGGATTCATCCCCGTGTTAAATGTAGATATATAGGCAACACTCTAATATTTTTAGTTTATTTTTCTGATTACTTCTAAAAAGATAACAAAGAAGTTACGGAATAAATTATCTTCAATACGAATTTGTTTTAATGCAGTTTTTCGTTATTAGAATCTATTTTTTTTATAATTGTATTTAAAAATATATAAATAGGAATATCTAATAAAACAATAAATATTCCTATAATTAAATATATAATATCTTTAAGTATAAAATATATTGAACCAATAAAACATCCTGCTAAAAAATTGCAAACAATTATAGACCATATAGTAATTTTTATTTTTTTACGAGTTTTGGTCATATCTTTTTTATTTTTAGTTATATTTTGCAATTCTTCTAATATTACTTTATCGTTAGAGTTCATATCTTTTTTAAATAAACATATAATAACGGGACATAATTTTATCTAATCTCTATATTAATCCTAAAACGTAATCTAATTCTTTTATTAGGTCATCTGCGTCTTCAATGCCGACAGATAATCTAATTAGTCCGTCAGTAATTCCTGCTAATGCTCTGGCATCTTCGCCCATTAGTGCATGAGTCATTGAAGCGGGATGTTCTATTAAACTTTCAATTCCGCCTAAACTTACAGCAAGTTGTATAAGTTTTGTATTATTTATAACTTTTTTACCTGCTTCTATTCCACCTTTAACTTCAAATGTAATGATAGAACCCGAACCTTTAGATTGCTTTATGCCGAGTTCATATTGTGGATGGGACTTCAAACCAGGATAACGAACAAATTCTATTTTAGGATGTTTTTCTAAATATTCTGCAATTTTTATTGCATTTTTTAATGCTTCTTCTACGCGAAGTTTAAGTGTTTTAATACCTCTATGAACAAGAAAAGCATTCATAGGAGAAATTACTCCACCATAATTATTCATCATTGAACGAAAATGTGGATACTCGTCTTCATCTTTAAGAACAATAATACCTGCTACAACATCGGCGTGTCCGTTAAGATATTTCGTCATACTATGTATAACATAATCGGCACCAAGTTCTAACGGTTTTTGCAGCACAGGACTACAAAAAGTATTATCAACAGCAACTTTTATATTATGCTGTTTAGCAATTTTGCAAATCTCTGCAATATCGGTAAGCATCATTGTCGGATTGCAAGGCGATTCTATAATAATTAGTTTAGTATTTTGCTTAATTGCTTTTTTCACACTTTCTATTTCGTGTGTATTTATAAAAGATGTTTCCACTTGATATTTAGGCATAACATCTTGCAACAATGTGATAGTTGTTCCGTATGCTGAAGCAGTGCAAATAATATGTTCACCTGCGTTTAATAAAGAACCGACTAACGTAAATACGGCTGCCATACCGCTTGCACAACCGATTGCTTTTGCACCGCCTTCAAGTATAGCAACAGCATCTTCCATTGCTTCTACGGTAGGATTAGTTATGCGTGAATAGATATAGCCCTCGTCTGCACCTTGGAACAATCTTGCGCCATGGTCAGCATCTTTAAATCTAAAAGTAGCAGTTTGATAAATAGGTTGTATTACCGAACCGTAACAATCGTTTTTTGTTCCCGAATGGACGCATTGGCTTGCAATTTTATAATTTCGGGCATTTTCATTTGAAATGGACATATAATAATTTTATTTAATTTTATGTAAAAATAATGAAAATAAATGAAAAAAAAACAAAACACGGGGGCTTGCCCCCGTGTTAATGATGTTGTTTAGCACGGGGGCCTGCCCCGTGTTAATTTTTTCTCCACGAGGATGAATCCCCGTGCTATTTTTTTCTCCTGCTGAACTTGTTTCAGCATTTCTTTATTTTATGCGAGGGGATGCCGAAACAAGTTCGGCATAACAATCCTTTTATTCTTGTCATGCCGAACTCGTTTCGGCATCCCCTTATTTACAAACCTTACGGCTGTGGCTTAATTATCACCCTACCTTTTTTAACATTTACTTTGTTGATGCGATTTACTTTTCGTTGGACTATATCGAAAAAATCTTGCCATAAACTTATATAGTTCGGAGCATTTTCATAATTAATCTTTGCACCTTCGGGAACAAATAAAGTTATATTTGACGGATCCGATTCTGTGCCAATATCACCACCCAACAACTCACCAGCGACTGTTATTGTAGGAGGAATGGCAGCAAGAGTGATGCTAACTAAATTAGGACAATTCCAAAATATCGGCTCATTATCTATAGTCGTAACAGAAGGAAAACTTGCTGTTGTTAAAGAATTATTGTTCGCAAATGCACCTGCTCCAATGGTCTCTACCTTCGGATAATTTGCTTCTGTTATTTTGGTATTGTAAAATGCCTGTGTTCCGATGGATTCCACAACAGGAAAAATTGCTTTTTCTAAATTAATGCAATTGTAAAAAGCAGTATTACCAATAGTTTTTACATTCCTAAACGTTACTTCTGTAAGAGAACTACAATATGCAAAACCAGATGCCTCAATGGAAGTTACACGCGAAAACCTTTGCCCATTTTCTTTTAGAGAAGTGCAATAAGCAAATGCCTGACCTGATATAGAAGTTAGGTAAGGAAAATATGCTGTTTCTAACGAACTGCATCCTTGGAAAGCAGCAAATCCAATAGAAGTCACTGATAGAAACTCTACATTTTGTAATGAAGTACATCCCAAAAAAGCATAACTGCCAATATTTTTTGCATCTCTAAAACAGCGTATCTCTTCTAACGAACTGCATTCAGCAAACGCATAGTTACCTATAGAAGCAACAGGATGCCCTCCCGGTCCATCTAAATAACTGTTCCAACTTTGAGTTGTTAGATTTACACATTGATAAAACGCATATTCAGCTATATAGTTTACTCCCAGAAAATCTGCATAAAATAAAGATGGGCAATAAGCAAATGCATAAGCACCTATAGACAAATTTGCCCCTCTAATAATTGCCTGTAATAAAGATGGACAATCAGCAAATGCATAGGTCCCTATAGAAGATACTGATGGAAATTCTGCACTGTAAAGAGAAGCACATTGATAAAACGCATAGTTCCCTATAGAGTTTACTTTCGGAAAAAAAGGGTTTATAATATGTGAACCTCTAAAAGCAGATGCACCTATTGAAATTGCTGCGGGAAATCCTACAATTCCTAACGCACTACATTCAAAAAAAGCATAATCTCCGATACTACCTACCCTATTGCCATATACATGCGTTATGGAAGTATTACCATAAAACGCATTAGCAGGTATTGTTGTTACATTATCGGCAAAAGTTATACAGCCCGAAATTGCTGCACCTGTAGTTGTAGTGCCATCAGATAAGGTAATATTTGTAGTAGAACCTGTTCTTGATATTGCTACAATAATTTGCTCATTGATAGAAGATATAGACATTCCACCTGTAAATTGTGCCATCCAACGTGGTGAATTTGTTGCAAAATGCTGATTATATACATATTCGGATGCACACGGAACATGGACGGTTACATTAGATAATGTTACTCCGTTAAATACATTCGTGATAATTGTATTCAGTGGTCCATCCAAATAAGGTAGCCCACCATCCTGATTCGTTCCCAATTTTAAATCAGTTAGGGCAATACAACCATTAAAAGCATAATCATATATTATGCCATTGTAGTGAATTCCATTGTAGCCACCTAATCCCATATTTAGAAACTCTACGCTTTGCAAAGAAGTGCAACCACTAAAAGCATATGTTCCAATACTTGTTACTCCATTCGCAATTACTCCTGTAATGTTAGTATTACCTTCGAAATGATTATCAGGTATAATTGTAATTGACTCATCGAGTTGAATACATTGTGGAGTAGTTATTGATGCACTTGATGGCAGTGTTGCATAAACGGTTGGAGTGCTGCAGGGCTGTGCCATAACATTGGCACTAAAAGGAAGCAGCAAAAACACTAAAACTACTACACTCTTTGTAGTAGTGAGGAAGTTATTGTATAACTTCTTGGTCAGGTTTGACATACCTGAAAACAAATCCAAATTATGACGCATAGTCAATAATCCTTAAAGTTTATGAATAAAAAATGATTTCAAAAAATAACAGAATACAAAAATAACTTTTTTTAATGAAATTTCCAAATTTTATTTTTTTTATGTAAAAATATTTTTCCTGTCATTCCGAACTTGTTTCGGAATCACCTTATTTTATGTCGTGCTGAAACAAGTTCGGCAGGACATTTTTGAGGTAATCTATAGAAGAAAAAAATTGCTTCTGGTTATATTATTAATAGAACTATAAAAAACACTACAAAAACCTAAAAACTATTTTTTTAATTTTTAGGTTTGTAGTGCTTTTTTTATGCAAGTTTGTATAGTATTATTTTAGAATGCAAAACGCAAATCTATTCCTACCTGCAACGGACTTACACGCCAAGTATGTATGCTTGACAAACTTGTTATACCAAAATTATATGCTACCACAGGTGCGATATATAATTTTGAACCGAGTAGTATTTCATATTGGATGCCTGCTTTTACACCAAATCTAATGCTACTTGACTCTTCTATTTCGCCATCATAACGAAGAACGGTACGGTAATTATCTTCAAATATTGTGCCTTCTCCAAAATTATCTACGTTAAATTGGGCGTTATTAGGAGTCACAATTTTTGATTTTTGTGTTCTGTCCTTTTTAATTATATAATCCAACGCAGGACCTACAACGATACCTAATCCTATTGCTGGAACAGGATTGATTTTATACATTACCTCAAATGTAAATGCGTTGTAATCAATATCCATCGTATGCTCTAAGTTTGATGGGACATAGCCATCGGCAGAAGTAACATACTGGCTATATACCTTGTCTTCTACTGCTACAGAGCCAGGATACATATTATACAATAACCTGAATATTAGTGAAGAACTTGATGTTGCAACATCACCAAACAGATGTTCCAAAGTCATTCCTGCATATATTCCAAGCCCTGATGCGTTTTTGAAGTTAGGACAAGTTAAGTCCTCTTCGAATGTTGGAATATTCATACTATGACCCATTATGTTAAAACCGAAAGCAGGACCAAAATAAATTGGAGTTGGTTTTTTACTTGGGTCTAAAGGCGAAGCATATTGTATTTCAACGCCGCGCTGTGCGTAAACGCTGACTGAAAATACTAATAAACTTGCTATCAAAATGAAGAATTTATTTAAATTAAACTTCATAAATTTACTTGTATATATTGTTAAAAAATAATTTCAAATCTGTTATAAAATACAAAAATAACTTTTTTATTTCTAATTTCCAAATACTTTTTAGAAAAAATATTTTTATCTATTATGGTGTGCTTTACACAGTATAATATATATAAAAAAATAGTATATTGCAAAAAATATTACTAATAATTATGAAATTAATAAATACTTGCATCTTAATTTTCTTTTTAATGATAAACATTAATGCTAATTCGCAGCCAATCTTTAATGATATAAATAAGAAAAATAAAAAATTATTTGATATTAGAATAAGTTCAAATATAAATAATTCTTCTATGCGTTTTGATAAAAATGAAACCGAAATATTAGAAGATACATTGTTCTATACTGATATTTCTATCATTGATGATAAGACCGACACAACAGATTATATACTGCCTTATACAACAGATTTTAGTCAGCAAAAATATAATATTCATATTGGATATCTTGGTTTAGAAAACTTTTATTTATATGCAAAGTTTCCACTCGTTTATACTAATGTTATAGAAAAGTTTACTAAAAATGAAAATATGCCGCAAAGATTGACCAAAAATGAAAAATCTCATATATATTTTGAAGGAATTAATTTAGATGCAGGATATAATTTTGCTTTTGATAAAGCAGATATTAGTTTTATTTCGGGATTGTTTTTGCCTTTCGGTAAATGGAATGTACCATTATATTTAGATACTTCACAGACAATAAATAATAAATGGTTGGATTTAAAGAGAAAATATGAGTTGTATTTAGGAGCATTGATAGACATAAAATTGCAATCTATCCATTTTAATATTGGTTGTAGTTACAATCATAGAGGCGGCGATTTTACAGATAGATTATTAACAAATTTTTTAGTTGGATTGAATAGCATAGAAAATACAGAACTATTTGCAATGTTAAAATATAATATGTCGTTAGGCGATTATAAAGAAGGATATGCAATATCATTTTGGCAATATCCTTATTGGTCTAAAACATTGGAATTAGAATTAGGATTTAAGATGTTTTTTACGGATGATTTTTATATAAATGTTGGCTATGATATTTTAATAATGGGCAAAAATACATTAGCCACCCGAATTGTAAATATCAATATCGGCTACTTATTTTAGTTATTGTTTCCTGTCTATTATGCCGTATTTATTTCGGCATCTCATTATTAAGTTATACTTTTCGCTGTCATAGATTGTTGTTTTTTACATCATATAATGTATTTTAACTATTTACAATAAGATTGCATATATTAAAAAAAACATTATATAATGAAAAAATACGAATATAATTAAAATATTTTTCTTATATTTGGTGGTGTTCTAAATAAAATAACAACATTTTTTTATGCAAACAACACTAATAACAAATAATTTAATAAAAAAATATAAAAAAAGAACCGTAGTAAAAGGTGCTTCATTAACAATAGAACAAGGAGAAATAGTCGGATTGCTCGGTCCTAATGGAGCAGGAAAAACAACAACATTCTATATGATAGTAGGTATGGTAGAACCAAATGAAGGCGAAGTAAGTATCGTAATTGATGGCATAGAAACAAAAATAACTAATAAGCCAATGTATAAACGTTCTCGTCTTGGAATTAGTTATTTACCACAGGAAATATCTATATTTCGTAAGATGTCAGTAGAAAATAATATCAAAGCAATTTTAGAACTGCAGCCACTAAATAGAAAACAAAGAAAAGAAAAATTAGAAACATTATTAGAAGATTTTAATATCGCACATATTAGAAAAAGTAAGGGATATATGCTATCAGGCGGCGAAAGACGTAGATGCGAAATAGCACGAACATTAGCAACGGACCCGAAGTTTGTTCTTTTAGATGAGCCATTTGCAGGTATAGACCCTATTGCAGTAGAAGATATTATGGAGTTGGTTAGAAAATTAAAACAACAAGGGTTAGGAATATTGATAACCGACCACAATGTCCATGAAACATTATCTATTACTGACAGGGCTTATATTTTGATTGATGGCACTATTTTCATATCAGGCACAGCAGAAGAAATTTCTAATAACGAAGATGTTAAAAAACTATATTTAGGCGAAAACTTCAATTTAGAAAGATATGAAAATTAGTTGACCTTAAATATTTAGTAGATGTTGGAATAAGTTTAGTAGGACAGGACATAGAATTTTTTATGTTTAGAGATTAACAAATTTGCATATATTAAAATTATATTTTTTTTTATTATTTTTGTATTTCATTTATTAATTGAATGGTGTATTATGAAAAGTATAATTGTTGTAGAAGATAATACTGCAATAAGAAAATTGTTCTGCACTCTTATTAAAAAGCAGGGCTACGAAGTGACAGATTTTGAAAACGGAGAATCTGTTCTAAAAGGATTACCTAATCTGAAACCCGATTTGATGGTTTTAGATATTCTATTGCCTGATATTAATGGCACTGATTTAATTTCAAAAATAAGAGCAGTTCCGCATTGTTCCAATGTTCCTGTTATTGCTGTTACGGGCTTCGCAACAGAACAAGATGCTGCTAAATTTAAAGAGTTGGGCTTCAATGGATACCTGTCCAAGCCAATTAACACAACCGCCTTTATAGACGAAATTAAAAAACATATTAATCAATAAAAGGAGTAGAAATTGGAAACAATCAAAAAAAATACTTTTGAAGATGTAATAAAAACAAGTTCAAAGAAAAAAAATGTCATCTTTGACTTTTCTAAAACCTGGATAGCATATATTGTATTAATATTACTGGCTATCGGTAGTTATTTCATCAAAGACATTGTTGAAGGTAGAATGGCTGAAGAACTTAATAGCGAGTTCGAAAAAGCGTATCTATCTGTCACATCACGCCTCAATAACCAATATGATAGATTGTATCAAGTAATGCGGTCTACACAAGGGTTATATTATCAAGTAGAAGAAGTAGTAAGAGATTACTTCGAATTGAACGGGGCTGTTCCTGTGAAGAACTTTCCTGCTATAATGAGTTTTAACTATGCGCCGAAGGTGGCACATAGTAACTTGCCTGAATTTAGTTTTAATGCTTTGCGGCAGGGCTACAATAATTATAGTTTGCATCCTAAAGTTCTTCGCGACTATTACTATCCTGTAGTTCATATAGTTAATTATGAACTGAATACGCACAGGTTGGCATTTGATTATGCCTCGCAGGATGTAATGAAAAACGCTATAGAGTTAGCACAATCCAAAAATATGATGGTATCTACGGAGTTCTTTGATTTGCGACCCGATACCTTATCCTTTGCTCTCATAGCACCTATATTTAATAGGTATACAAACTTTACTTCACCCGAAGAACTACAGAAAAAGTTTTTAGGTTCTGTGGTTATGGAGATTAACGCTAATACATATTTCCAAAATGCTATTAAAGGAAATGAATCAGAATCCGACACAACAGATACTGACGTGTATTATTCTGTTATAGATAAAAATACTGCAGGTGAAGAAAATATAGTATTTAAATCTGATAACTACGATCAGTTTGTAAATACGAAATCGCTGCTTAATCAAGAAGTTATTATAAGTATAGCAAATAGAGAATTAGTTGTAAAGTTTGCTACCGTTCCGACTTTTGGATTAACAAAAGCAAATCTGCCTAATATAGTATTAATTGTTTCGTTAGCATTAAGTGTGCTTGCGTTTCTTTTGATATTAATACTATTAACTCAAAAAGCACGTGCAGAAGAGATTGCAGAACGGATGACCGCTTCACAAAGAAGAATATTAGATACCTCACGCGATATTATTGCTATTGCATCTAAAGAAGGAAATTGGTTATCTATGAACCCTGCATCTTTGCCACTATTAGGGGAGCCAAGCGACCAAGTTATAGGAAAAAATATCGTTTCATATTTATATAGTGATAAAGATATTAAGATATGGAACGAAGTTCTCGCTAATAAAGAAGAAAATCAAAGAGTAGATATTAGAGTAAAAAATACTACTGATGGTTTTATATGGCTTAACTTTAGTTTTACTAAACCTGCAAAAGAAAACCTAATATACGTCATAGGTAGAGACGTTACAGCAGAAAAATTAGCGGCTGAAGAAATAAAATTCCGTTCTAAACAAATAGAACTCGCTAATTGCTTCGAGCAAGAAGCATCTGCTACAAAAGTGAACTTAATGATACAATTAAGCCACGAAATGCGTAACCAACTAACAGGTATGATGGGCTATCTGCAACTTATTACCTCTGGGGCATTTGATAATGACGAAGAACTACAAGTATATGCAGGAAGTGCCTACGAAAGTGCAGAAAGTGCATTTACTTATATACACGATATAAGTGAAGCAACTATCGGAGACACAAATACTATGGCTAAAGTCGCTATACACAAAATGGAAGATACTATTAATCCTGTATTAGAAAAATACAAAAAAGACAGACGAAGTATCAACATTGAATATGCCGAACACGGAAAAGATTCATGTATTATAGTAGATAATGCTATTTTATTTGATGTATGGACAAAAATATTTAGAATCTTATCTATTGATAATCCTAATAATAAAATCCATATTACCGCTAATGAAAACAAATTAGAAGGTGTTACAGAAATAATAATTGAAGCACCTTCATTCCCTGAACTTGCAAGAGTAACTTCTATATATAACGATGCTCCATCAAAAGTTATAGAACGTTTGCGTGAAGACACCGAAGATATTATGTTAGATATAGCAATGATATCATCTTTAATAACACGTATGATGGGAACGTTTAACATAGAAAATATGGAAGATAACAAGACAACATACATTTTCATCACACTTCCATTAGTATTAAGAACCCGCGAATAACATACCATTATTCCATCAACAAACAGTTCCATTTTGAAGAAAATGGAACTGTTTTGTTGAGGTTATACAACAATCTATACTTTATTCAAATTTCTAATAATTTCTAATACTTTTTCTTTTCTTTTGCTTGTATATTCTGTATGATAAGATAAATTAGGTCTATCAAATCCTTTTACTAATAGGTTTGCATCCGACATATCTAAAGCCGAGATAATATCAGATTGAACATCAGGTGTAGCAGTGGCTGTTAAAGCAACAATATGAGTAATATTAATATGCACTAATGCCTTTGATATGCTTAAATATGAAGGTCTAAAGTCATGTCCCCATTCGGAAATGCAATGTGCCTCATCAACAGCAATAAAAGATATATTTAATTCTTTTAACAATTTCAAAAAGTGTTCGCTATTTAGTCGTTCTGGTGCTATATAAATTAGTTTATATAGTTCGTTTTTTGCTGCAATAATTCGTTCAGAATATTCTTCGATGCTGAGCGAACTATTTATAAAAGTTGCAGGATAATTTATTTTAAGGAGAGCATCACATTGGTCTTTCATTAGCGATATCAAAGGTGAAATTACTATTGCTACTCCATCCATTAGCAATGCAGGAAGTTGATAGCATAAAGATTTACCTGCTCCTGTCGGCATAACAACAAGTGTATTTTGTTTCTTTAGTATTGATATTATTACTTCTTCTTGCCCTACTAAGAAGTTTTTGTATCCGAAATATTTTTCTAATAATGATATTAATTCCATTAGATGCAAAATAATAAATTTTATATATAAAAAAAACAGCAAAGCCGAAGCCATGCTGTTAAAATTAGTTTATTTAATTATATAATGTATATATTAAAGTAAATACTAAAAGTATTCACCACAAAAATACACTTTTTTTATATAAATAAAATAATTAATAAAAAAAACAGCAAAGCCGAAGCCATGCTGTTAAAATAAAAACGTCGAAATAATGTTTCCAAAAAAACACTTTCACCACAAAAATACACTTTTTTTATATAAATAAAATAATTAATAAAAAAAACAGCATAAACGAAGCTATGCTGTTAAAAATTAGAACTTCTTAAGTTTGTCAACTTAAAGTATGTGCCACAAAAATACACTTTTTTCTATAAATAAAAAAAAACAGCATAACCGAAGCCATGCTGTTAAAAAAATATGATCTTATTAAAAAACAAATTTACTACAAAAATACACTTTTTTCTGTAAAAATTAGGGGATGCTGAAACAAGTTCAGCATGACAGCATTTTTTATTAATTGTCATTCCGAACTTGTTTCGGAATCCCCTTATTAAATTATGAGATACTGAAACAAGTTCAGCATGACCGATTAACTTGTCCGGTTATGCCGAACTTGTTTCGGTATGTTCTAATTTTATGAATATGCTGGAATAAGTTCGGCATAGTAAAATATGGAAGTTTTATTTTTAGAATACCAATTTTAACAATGCACAAAGATTTTACTTTTTACCTTCTATAATTACAACGAATTCTCCTTTTTCTACTATATTAATTTCGTTTTTTAGGAACGAAGATGTATTAAAACTTATATGCTCTTCATAAATTTTTGTAATTTCTCGCGAAATAAAAATATTTCTATTGCTATCTAACTCTGCAATTTCTTTAATTAATTTCAAAATCTTATGTGACGATTCGTATAAAATAGTAGTATTTTCAGCATTAACGACATCTTTTATAAAAGTTTGTCTTCCTTTTTTCGCAGGCGGGAATCCTATAAAAGTAAAATTATGGACTGCCATACCTGATGTTACGAGTGCAGTAATTAATGCAGTAGGACCGGGCAAGGATACTATTTTTATATTATTTTCTTTGGCAGATGATACAAGTTTATAACCTGGGTCAGATATGCAAGGCGTTCCTGCATCACTAATTAAAGCAACAGATTTTCCATTTTTTATTTCATTAATAATTTGAATTGTTTTAGTTCCTTCATTATAATCGTGATAACTGCGGAGACGATTTTTAGAAGAAATATCTAATGATTTTAGTAGCAAACCGCTACGTCTCGTATCTTCACAAGCAATTATATCTACGTTTTTTAATACTTCTAAAGCCCGTAAAGTAATATCTTTAAGATTGCCTATCGGTGTAGGAACTATATAAAGACACGGCGAAATATTATTTTTTAATTTTTGTTCATTGTCATAATTGTTTTGCATAATTATATAAAAATATATTTCCTATCATACCGAACTCGTTTCGGTATCTTTTATTCAACACAGGGATGAATCCCCGTATTATTTCAGCATATTTTCAACACGGGGATGAATCCCTGTGTTATATGTTTAAGTATAAATACTGCATTACATCTTTTTAAACCTTTCGAACACTTCGTCTATATTTTAAATTGTTCTATAATTTTTGCCTTTATTCTTTTAGCATTAACTTTATAGTTTTCTATTGTGCTGATATTAGCATTTGTAATCATTATTTGACCCTCAAAAATGTCAGATTTATCATATATATTTTTTCTTTTTGATGTTGATTTGTTTCTGTGCTGTGAAGTAAAATCAGGATGTTGTTGTATTACAGAGTTCTTCATAACCCAATATTTTATTGTATCTCTATATACAACCATCCATACAAATACATCACAGCAAGATGGTTTTAATTGTTGGAAATTCATCAAAAAATTACCTTTAGATTTAGATGAAAATGCTTTTGCTATTAGCGATTCATCGGTTCTATCTTTATCTTGTGCTCTGGATGCTTTTACTTCTATTTTAATATTTTTGTTTGAATATGGCAAATATAAATCGTATTCGCCTTTATAATTTGGGTCTATTTTTTTATCTGGTCGTTTTAGTGAAGGTTCTACTGCCATTAAATGACTTAGTCCCCAAGTATCTCCAAAAGTTCGTGGTGCCATTTCAAACAAATATAAATAAAGGTTTCTATTAATGTAATTGTTTCTTAAATCAAAATACATATCTAATGATAGTATTTTATTAGCCAATAAAACAGAAATAATATATTCATATTTATTAAATGGATAAACAGATTGTAAATCTTCCAGTTCTACACGAAAACTTTTAGAATTTTTTAATTTTTCGATAAGCAAATCAATTTCATATTCAAGAATTTCCATTTACCTCTACTTTAATATATTCAAATTCTTTTTTAGATATTAAAAATGTATCGCATATAATTTTATCTATTTGATATTGAAACAAAGATATATTTTTATCTTTGTTTGAAAATGTTTCATTGTATAAATTATAAATATGTTTGTGGTCATCTATAGACAAAACAGGCAATGGTAGTGTTTGTAGATGTGACTTTAATAATTTTTTAGAGTGAAATAATTTCCTATAAATAAAAGTATATATGTCACTATTAAAAAAGGCAACAATCGTTTCCATCGGATAATCATTTGTAATAAAAAGGTTGGCACTATTTAGCAAAAGGAAGTTTTCTTTATCTAATGCACATATAATTTTATCGCTTATAAAACGATAAACAATTTTTTCTTTTCTATAATACTTTTCTGATGCTACTTGTTGATACAAATCAGGTTTGAATTCCAAATAGTATTTTGGTTCTAAAAAAACATATTTATTAATATCTTTACCTCTAAAAATTGGTTCTGTATTTTTAGTTTTCTTTTCTAATAAATGCTTTTTATTATTGCCTGTAACGATGCCAAGAACAAATACTGTATTATTTTTTAATGTAATGTGTTCAGCATTATAAATTTTATTAATTATCATACTATCTTTTGTTTTGCTATTAGCACTGACAATATAATCAGGAGACCCAATGCTTTGTATAGCAATTTCATACATATTTGCATTTTTATTTTGAATAAGTATATTTTTATTTGAAGAATTGTTTTTCAGGTGAAGCAAAATGCTTTCCGAAACAACGCCCTTAAAAGCATTGCCAAGCAGTTTGATAGATATTTCATTATTTTCATTAAAAATATATTGTCTAATGTTTTTATGTGTAGATACATTTAAAAATGAATGAGGTAGGAAGAAATAAAGTTCTCCGTTTTTATTTAGCATTTTGGTAGCATTATATAGGCATATACTAAATGTTTCTGATGTTGCCAGTTCAGGATATAATTTATAAAAGTTTTCTTTTTGTCGGATACTAAATTTACTTCCCCAAGGAGGATTTGTAACTATATAATCAAAGTTATTATTATTTTGTTTTAAAAATAAATCTGTATTGTTATTTTCTGTCAAGTCCTGTTTTGATATATTTGGTTCAATATTTTTGTTGTTAAAAAACAATACAAGATTAATAAAACATATTTTTATTGCAAGTTCATCTATATCCCTTGCAAATATTTTAGAAGGGTCGTGTTCCTTTTTTATAATGTTCAATAAAATACTACCACTTCCACAACAAGGGTCAAGTATAGTTTTATCTTTTGGAATTTTTATTCCGTTTAATAGTCCTGATGGAGTATAATATGAACCAAGATTTGACTTTTGCGAAATACTTTGGATAGATTGGTAGAATGCGCCTAATATATCATCATCTAAATTTTTTATTTTATAGTTAGAAAAAAAAGTTTTAATTTTAGTAGGATTAGAACTTTTATCTATCCAATCAGAAAGAAATATATCAAACATAGAATCTTTATTACATTGCCAATTACCATCAATTATTTTGTTAGATAACAACATAGAAAAAGCAACAGATAATACACCATCATCTACAGATAAATTTGATTGTTCAAAATCATTTACTAAATTATATAATAATTGTTTTCTATTTTTATCTTCTATTCCTAAATAGCAAATAGTTTTTTTATTTTGTAGTGTTCTATTAGCCCTTGAATTAAGACGATATTGGTTGTTTTGTATTATCTCTACTATATTTTCAAAGGCAGTTTGGCTATAATTATTTTGAATATCTGGTGATGGTATCACTTTAGTTTTTATCCAATTATTAATTGTAGCCAATGAAACACCAAGTTTTTCGCTTACTATTTCTTTTGGTATAAAAACATTCATATTTGCTGCATTAAAAATCTACATCTTTTTAAACCTTTCGAACACTTCGTCTATATTGCCTGCGTAGGTGAATTCTGTTTCAGGAATTTCATCGCATTCGCCGTCAAGGATTGCTTTGAAGCCCGCAATAGTATTTTCTATTTTGCAATAACGACCTTCCTTACCTGTAAATGCTTCAGCAACAGCAAAAGGTTGTGAAAAGAATTTTTGGATTTTCCTTGCTCTTTCCACTGCTAATTTATCTTCGTCAGAAAGTTCATCAATGCCTAAAATATTAATAATATCTTGCAATCCTTTATACTTTTGGAGCGTATTTACACATCTTCGTGCTGTATCATAATGTAATTCGCCAATGGTTAAAGGATCCATAATACGCGAACTTGACTCTAACGGGTCAACAGCAGGATATAGTCCTAATTCAGAAATCTGACGAGATAGCACCGTTTTTGCATCCAAGTGCGAGAAAGTATTTGCAGGAGCAGGATCGGTTAAATCATCAGCAGGCACATATACTGCTTGAACAGAAGTAATAGAACCTCTTTTAGTAGAAGCAATTCTTTCTTGCAAAACGCCTAACTCGGTTGCTAATGTAGGTTGATAGCCCACCGCCGATGGCATACGTCCAAGCAAAGCAGATACTTCCGAACCCGCCTGAATGAAACGGAAAATATTATCAACAAATAATAACATATCTCTACCTTCAACATCGCGAAAATATTCTGCAACAGTTAAAGCAGTTAATGCAACACGAGAACGAGCACCCGGCGGTTCGTTCATCTGTCCAAATACAAGTGCAGTGTTCTTAATTACGCCTGATTCTTGCATTTCTAAATACAAATCATTACCTTCACGAGAACGCTCACCAACACCTGCAAAACAGGAATAACCACCATGGTGTTTAGCAATATTATGAATTAGTTCTTGTATAATAACGGTTTTTCCGACACCAGCACCGCCAAATAGTCCTGTTTTACCGCCTTTTGTAAAGGGCTGAATCAGGTCAATAACTTTTATACCTGTTTCAAACATTTCTTTTGTTGTGCTTAATTCAGAGAACGGAGGCGAAGGTTGGTGTATAGAACGTAGTTGTTTGGCGTTAATTTCACCTGCACCATCGATAGAATTGCCGACAACATTAATCATTCTTCCTAATACTTCTGGTCCGACGGGAACAGATATTGGCAAGCCCGTATCAAACGCTTCCATACCTCTAACTAATCCGTCAGTAGAGTCCATTGCAACCGTTCTGACTCTATCTTCGCCGAGGTGCTGTTGGACTTCACAGATTAGTTTAATTTGCTCGCCTGTTTCGGGCGAAGCATATTCTATTTTAATTGCATTAAGAACAGATGGAATAGAACTACCACTAAAATCAATATCAACGACAGGTCCTATAACCTGAATGACAGTTCCTTTATTAATTATATTTTCCATAACGATATATAGTATATAAATTACTTAGTAATAAATTAGAATTTATCTAATATTTTACAAAAATAAGGTTTTTTTATGAATCAGGATTTGTTCAGAAAAGAAATAAAATAATTAGGTTATGCCGAAATAAACACGGCACGATAGATTTAGATGTCATCATTAATTTTAATTTAAAGATTTTTTTTATTATGCCGATATTTATAGTATAATTTATTATTTTTGTCATAAAAATTGTGAGTTGCTAAATGAGTAAAACAAATATTCTTCTTGAAACAGGCACTAATGAATTTGAAGTAGTAGAGTTCAATATAACTTATAATCAAAACAAACCGAATAGTGCAAATAATGTAAAAAAAGTGCAACAATCCTTCGGTATAAATGTTGCTAAAGTAAGAGAAATTATTAGAATGCCAAAACTAACTAAAATGCCGAACTTACCTGACGTAGTTTATGGTATTTTCAGATTAAGAGGCGATATATATCCTGCTGTGGATTTATCTAAATTTCTTTACAACCAAGAAAATACAGATAATAATGTTAAAATGATTATTGCTGAATTTAATAATCTAAAAGTCGGATTTATTGTTAATGAAGTAAAAAAAATACATAGAATTACTTGGTCACAAATTGTTCCTGCCGATTCTATGCAGGAGTTCAGTACCGATAGCACATCTATTATTGGTCTTTTTAGAATCGAAAATAATAATGTTTTGATGTTAGATGTTGAAAAAATTGTTGCTGATATTGCACCTACTTCTGCTATTGACGATATAGAAGAAGGATTTGAAGCAGTGGCTAATACTCCAATTGCAATTACTGCAGAAGATTCCGCAATAATTAGAAAAATGATTACCGATAAAATGAATATTGCAGGATTTAAATTAGATCCTTATAACGATGGAATTTCTTGTTGGGAAAGAATGCAAAAAATTGCAGACGAAGTAGAAAAAGGTTCTACACTATCTAATTTCTGCAATATAGTTATAACTGATATAGAAATGCCAGGAATGGACGGCTATACGTTAACTAAAAACATTAAAACGCATCCTATTCTAAAAGAATTGCCTGTGGTATTATTTTCGTCAATTATAACCCCTGATCTACTACATAAAGGTAAATCTGTCGGTGCAGATGCACAAATGACAAAGCCACAAATTGGCGAACTATTGCAAGTAGTAAGAACTCTTATTACCGATAAATCTTCAGTTAATAGAAATCCCGTTATGTGATAGTTATAAAAGGAAACTTCTAAAAATAAAATTTTCCTAAACATAAATATGCCGCATTAAATACGGCATCTCCATAAAAAAAAGCGTTGCTTCAGCAACGCTTTTATATTTTGTGTAATTTAAGAAACTACCTTGCTATAGTTATAGGAATAACGTCTTTCATTTCATCTATTGTGTATTCAATATAATATACACCTACAGCAAGTTTAGATATATCTATCTGTCTTTGGTAATTGCCCGGCGAATATGTATTATTAGAAATGTTTTTAACTAAACTGCCTGTATTGTCAATGATATTTAATACTACATTGCGAGAAAGTTCGCCAATAACTTCAAAATCAAGTATAATTTCATTATAAGCAGGATTAGGTGATACATTGCACTTAAACATTCTTGCTATTTCTTCTGAAATAGATACATCCACTTCTGATTCAATTTCTAATGATAGTATTGGACGATTATCATCATTTGAACTTATGTGAATGTATCCAGGCCAATGTCCTGATTTTACAGGTTTCCAAGCTAGTTTCAAAATTTTATGTTGACCACCATTAATAATAGCACCAGTCCACTCATCAAGATTTGTTAAATTATATATATCACCGTCTGCATCTAATTCTATATTATATATTTCTAAAGGCAGATCGCCTGAATTAAAAATGTAATAATCTTTTGGTTTCCCTTGTGAATTTAGAGCCGCTGGTGCATCTGGAGTAAAGTTCTCATACATATCCTGTGGATCAACCTCAATTGTTGGAGGTTTGGTTGAAACTATATTGCCTTTTCCTTTTATATCTATATCAAGAATTTTATTTGTTTGACCATTAGAATAAATCTTGTATTTTAAATTATAAGGAACACCACTCTGAGGAGAAAACTTTAAAATTAATGTATCACTTTCGCCTGCTTGTATTTCATATTTTAACTCTCTTGCAACTGAAAATGAGCCATCTACATCGCCGTCAAATCCTGTTCCTCCTAATATTCGCAAAACATTTTCAGGTGCAGTAGCAAGATTAGATACTATTACAGTTCTTTCTACAGAAGTACCCCAATCTACATCTCCAAAATCTATATCATATCTTGATAAATCAATTTTTGGTTCTAATTTAGGTTTTACTCCGAACCACCATTCGGTTATATTTTCCATCAGAGAACTAAGTTTAGTCACTTCGGTAGGAAATATCTTTTTTACACAAAAGCCCGCTAAAAACAATCTTGAATTGTTATGTGTGGCTTTTACGGCAGCAGTGGAACTAAGATCATTGTCATAATAATATGCTTTTGATGCTTTACTTATATTGGTTATATTCCAATCTGTAACAAAGGACATATTCTCATCAAAAACACCAAAATTAGAATTATTTGCAACAAAACTAAGCGGCACATCTCTGTGAGCAATCTGCTCAGTGCTTGATGCATTCACGGCAAATGCATTACCCGAGTCGTTATTGTTTTTTCTCATTTTTAATTCTTGTTTGAACGATACGCCAAAGTTATTATATAATGTTGCATACTCTGTTTTTGCAGATGGGGATGCCATTGAAGTAGTAGCATAATATGGTGAACGGTTAGTAAATAATGCTAAATGTTTTCCTGCAGCAATAGCAGAATTTAAGAACTTTACTTGTCCTTCTTCCATATAATTGCCTTCCATCATCAACTCCTGGTCTTTTGTAAAAGATTCTATATTATTAATGTGCATAGTTCCAGGCACAACAAAATTACTACCGTATGGAATTGCAGGATCAAAAGTTCCTCTTTGGGTGAGAGAGGCGGCTTCTACAATATAAGCATCAAACATACTTGGAATAATTGCAGAGTAAAAATGCTGAGGGACGATAGAAATATTTTCGGAATACGAATTATTATAAAACGCTTCCATAAAATACGCTGCATTATTTGGCAATAATGCTATTACTCTTGTAGAATCTGTTCCTACAACTGCTAATATGTTACTAATAATTGGGTTCTCATTTTCTTTTGTGTTTGTAGGTAGAACACAAAAATCTATAGCCGCAGTTCCGCCATTGAAAGGTGCTTTTCCTGTTAATGTTACTACAGTATTCCCACCTGCTGGAATAGTTATATTCGGTTGTGCTATAGGATTAAATACCCAACCATTCATTGCCGATGTATTTTTATCTACATACACGGTAGCAGTAACTTGACTAGATGTAGGATTAGTCACCACAAATGATATAGGAACATTTTGTGTGCCTGCAAATACTTTTCTACATCTATGGTCTTGATTTGCAAATGATAAATCCAGTTTTATCGGGGTATGGATTGCAGGATTTACTACATTAACTACTTTATCTACTGCTGCATCAAGTAACAATCTTGAATTAAAATAGGCATCGGCTGGATAAATTTCCGCTATTGCTAATACATATAAGTATTTAGTGTTATATGATTTGTCAATAGGGAAATCAAAAGTGAGTGAACCTGTTCTTGCAGTACTTGGAAAGTCGACCATAGTTCCACCAAGTGCTTGACTCGTATTAGTAGTTTTTCTTGGGATGAAATATGCTTCTTCCTGACCATACCTATGATAACCTTCTACCAAGAATATCTGGAACGCAATGCGTGTTGCAGGGGACCCTTGTATTGTAACAAAATTGTGGAACGCACTTGCTACTGCCTGCGAAATAGAATAATCCACCTTGCCTTGAATAGAACCATCTTTGAACTCAGACGTTACTTTTAAAGGAACAGCAGCAGCAACGCCACCCATTTCTGCTTCCACATTATCAATGAGTTGTTTTAGTACGGAAAGTTGGCTCGCAACCCCTTCGAAGGATCTATTATACATCCCTGCAGGTGAATTGCCTAGTTCATTAGCAAAATACCATGGATTAAATACTATACGAGGTGCATTAGATTGATCTCCTGCGAAAGTATAATTAGTCCAAGCATAACGTCTTACTTGGGCATATAAAGGATTATACTTATAAGCACTATCTATTCCTACTGTAGTATTGCTTCCTTCATTAAAAAGGCGAATAGTAGAAATTAGTGGTATATTGTGTTCATCAAAATTCTGCCTTGCCCAATTGATATAAGCATTTTTATCGGCATTGTGATTTGGTGAACAAGGGTCTATTACTAAATCGTATAAGCGACCCATTTTAGTTGGTGATGCCTCTGCAGTATTTGACAACAACAACAAACATAAAAATAATGTAATGAAAAAATGTTTCATAACTTTACCTAATTATATATTATAAAAAATTAAACTCTAAATAACAAAAATTAAATTCTAAAATAACAAAAAAATAATTTTTTTTATGCAATATACAAATATTTTAAATAAAAAATTATATATGGCTACTTCTAAAATAAAAAAATCTGCATTCTGTTATGCAGAAATAAGCAAGGTATAACAAGTAGTTTTTATATCAAAAAAACTTATTTTTACAACACTTTTAATATACAATAATGAAAAACAAAATAAAAAATTATAATAAAACAGAATTAGATAATGGTCTGGTTGTAGCAAGTGAATTTGTGCCTGTGGTGGGCAGTTTTGCAGCGGGAGTAAGTATTAGTGTTGGTTCAAGAGATGATTATAAAAATAAAGAAGGTATTGCTCATTTTATGGAGCATTCTGCTTTTAGGCACACAAAAAACAGAACAGCAAAGCAAATTGCTAATGAGTTTGAAAATATTGGTGCTTATTCTAATGCTTGGACTACTAAAGATATAACTTGCTATTATGTTCGGGCTATAACGAATAATTTTAATAAGGCATTCGAATTACTTTCGGATATATCCTTAAATACAATTTTTATAGAAAATGAAATAAATAAAGAACGTTCTATTATAATTGAAGAGATTAAAAGTTATGAAGACGACCCCGAAGAAAACATTCTTGATTTGATAGATTCGCTTGTGTTTAGCAATAACCCGATGTCGCATTCTATAACAGGCACACAGCAATCGGTTTCTAATATTTTGCTTGCTGATTTAGAGGCATTTCAGAAACAATTTTATCAGCCCTCAAATATGCTTATTAGTGTTGCAGGTAATATAGAACACGATAAAGTTGTTGAACTTACTGAGAAATTATTTAATACACAAAATACAAACGATAAAACAAAAAATACTAATAAATATATTCAAAAACATAAAGATATTAATAACGAACTAATAGTTAATAAACCTATACAGCAGGCACATATTATGCTTGCTCACACTATTAAAAAGTTTAAAAATCCTAAAGAATTATATAAACTTGCTATTGCTAATATAATTTTTGGAGATGGAATGAGTTCGCGTCTTTATCAAGTATTAAGAGAAAAATATGGGCTTGCTTATTCTGTTAGTTCGTCCTATCAAACTTATATTAGTTCTTGTGGACAAATTAATATATATTCTGCCACCGATAAAACAAACATAGAAAAAACAACTGATTTAATATATCAGCAAATGACACTATTAAATAATTCTAAAAAACCCACCGAAAAAGAACTAAAACGCGCCAAAGAACAACTAAAAACCGCCACTATTATTGAAATGGAAAGTATGGCTTCTAAAATACATAATATAATTAAATATGAACTATATTTTGGCTATAGAGCAGATATAAATGATATTATTAATGATGTAGAAAATATAACCCTTGACGATATAGTTGAAATTAATGCGAAATATCTATTGCCTGACAACTGGCACAAATGCGTTTTAATGCCCGAAGAGAGTGGTAAGTGAGTTATGCTTTTCCTCTATCATAGATTATTAATTTTGAATAGATGGAATTTTAATTCGTCTTTGTTCTCTTTCCTGGCTGTATAGTGCAATTATTACAATACTTGCAATTCTATAAACAATCCTTTTTTAAACAATGCATCCATTATACGAATCGCTATGGAATGAAATTGCTTTATAAATAAGATAGAGTTATATTCAAAAAACTTTTAACAAAAATTTGAGAATTATAAAAAAAAGTTTATTTTTGTAATTAGGTGACCTCTAAAATGTCATACCGTGTTTTATGCGGCTGATTATATGCGAGTGGTTGCTGTGTCAAGCACGGTATAACAAAACACAGAATTTTCTGTTTTATAGGTTATCATTATAATTGACACACTTTTTACAATACAAAATATCAAATTACAAACAAGGATTGGATTGCAAAACAAACGAGTAATGGGAATAGATTTTGGTTTAAAAAATGTAGGTGTTGCTGTATCAGACGAATTGCATATAGCAATATCACCTGAACCAACTTTAATTTATACAAGTCCTAACTTCTGGGCTATCTTAAAAAAAATAATATTAGAAAAAGAAGTTGCTACAATAGTATTGGGTGTTCCATACGATGAAAATGAAGAACATGAAATGCGAAAACACATAGAATTGTTTGAATGCAGATTACGTTTATTATTAAATACAGTAGATTCTCCTATTTCAATAGAACATCAAGACGAAAGTTATACTTCTAAAAATGCTGTTATTACAATGTTAGAAATAGGCAAAAAAAAGAAAAATCGTTCCAAAAAAGAAAATATAGATGCTATATCTGCTGCTTTAATACTAAAAGATTGGTTAGAAGTAAATGGATAGAAGTTAAAAACATTATATACAAATATGTAATATATTACGGAAGAAACACATAAAATACTTTTCATACCGTGCTTTTTTCAGCATCCCTTTACTAATAAATAAGGGGATGCCGAAAAAACTCGCAGGACATTTTTATATGTATCTATATAAATTATCTTTCAAGAAAATATGGCAACCCAATTTTATTTGATTTTGGAATTAAATATTTTTGATATTGAAGTTATTAACTTGTTTTTAGAAATATCATTTTCTATATTAGCATCAACATTTTCTATATTAGCATCAACATTTTCTATATTAGCATCAACGCTTTCTATATTAGAATCAACATTTTCTATGTTAGAATCAACATTTTCTATGTTAGAATCAACGCTTTCTATATTTTGATAATTTTTTCTGATTCTAAATATACGACTTCTTATGCCAATTATACCTTTTTCTATATTAAAAATAGTTCGCTCTATTTGATTTATTTTATTTTCTATATTATATATTCCTATTATTGCGTTAAAAGTAGCATATTCTATTTTCAGCTCATCATCATCCATTTTGAATGTAACTTTATTTAACTTAAATGTATTGTTTTCTATGTGTAATACAGAATCTTTTAACTTAAAATTAATATTTTCTAAATTTTCTATACGACTTTTTATATTAAACAATTCGTTATCTACATTAAATAAACTTTCTTCCATTTTAAATAAATAATCTTCTGAATTGAATACTTCTACTTCCATCAAAGAGTTATTATCTTCTATTTCTTGTTTTCTTTTTTCATATTTAGATAATCGGATTTCCATTCCGATTTCACTTCCGTTTAGTTTAGATAGTTCGTTATAAACTTCTAAATACAACTCTTTAAATTTAAAATAATGTTCTTTAACTTCGAAATATCTATTTTTGGTGTCGAAATACTTTTTTCTGATATTAGTATATCTTTTTACAAATCCTCTTGGCATAATTTTATTTTAATTTTATTGCAAAAATAAGGTTTTTTTATGTAATAAAATTATAGCGACATCTAAAATATTATACCGAACTTGTTTAGACATAACATTTTTATAGGTTTTTCTTTATTTTTGTATATGTTTAAAGACGAAATATCTAATATAACAACCTTTAATCCTGCACAAATAGAATTCACCGAGCCAATAGCAACATATATTAGTAGCGATAAGGAACGCATCCCGCTTAATGATGAACGTGTTTTAGTTCTTATTCCTGCGATGAATGATATTACGAGTAGGTTATTTGCGTCTGCGTTTAAGAGTTGTGGTATTGATTCTGTGGCTTTGGATATTCATACGGCGGAGGCAATGAAATATGGTAGAACGGTAGCAAGTGGCAAGGAATGTCTCCCAATAATACTGATGGCAGGAAATTTATTACATTATATGAAAAACAATTGGGATGGTAAAAAACATTTAGTTTATTTTCAGGTTCAGGGTGCGGGCAATTGTAGATTGGGGCAATATCCTGTCTTTTTATCGCAAATGATAGAACATTTGAAGTTAAAAAATGTTGCGACTATGGTTCTGATGAATGAAGATGGTTTTGCAGGATTAGGGAATGATTGGTCTTTGCGTGCTATTCAATCGGTAATTATTAGTGATGTTTTGGAAGATATTCGGTCAGGCATTATGGCTAATGCTATTGATAGTAAAGCAGGGATGAAAGTATTTGATAACGAATTAACTAAATTGGAAAATGATTTTGCTAATAAGCCGAAAGAAGTTTATAGTTTGGTAGAGCGATTTGCTATTGCGATTCATAATAACGCTCCTGCTAAAACTATTCCTAAAAACTTTAAACAAATAGCAATGATTGGTGAAATATTTTGCAGAAAAGATGTATTTGCTCATAAATGGCTTAATAAATACTTTGCAGAAAATGGTTTTACTTTGAAGATTGCTTATATTAGTGAGTGGATTGCATATATAGATTATCTAATATCTATTGATTTGTTAGAATCGGATAAGTCAATTATGAAGAAATTTGAGCGTATGCTCCGTAATTTTTTCATGAAAGACACCGAAAAGAAAATTAAAAAAGCACTATCTAAATCAGGTTATTATGATTTTGAAAGAATGAACGTTGAGCCCGCTTTATCACACAGTAAACATATCGTTCCGCTTGAATATAAAGGCGAACCTGGACTTACACTCGGCATTGCATTAAATGATTGCCCTGAAAAATATTGCGGTATAATTAATTTTGGTCCATTTGGTTGTATGCCAACAAGATTTGCAGAAGCCGTAAGTGTGCCTGAAATGAAATTTAAATATAAGCACATCGCAAAGAAAAAAAATAATCCGAAATACATATCTAATTCTAATTTTGATGATGAAATGGATATTCCTTTTTTGACGATAGAGTCAGATGGCAATCCGTTTTCGCAACTCATTGAAGCACGTTTAGAAACATTTATGATGCAAGCAAATAGAATATTCGAAAAAATGAAATAATGTAAAGATATTTTTAAGAAATATCTAAAACTTCTTCTGTCGTGCTGAACTTGTTTCGGAATCCCCATATTTTATAAATACTTACATATTTTTATAAAAACATTTGGAAATTAGAAATAAAAAGTTATATTTGTAATAATTAATTTAAAAAGTATTATGAAAAAACTTATTATTGTTATTATTATCTCCGTTTTGATTTGCGGAATGATGCATACAAGTTGCAGTTCTAACCCAACATTACCAAGGATTGTTGTAATGGGAGAACCTGACGAATATGTGACCATCGCAGATGAAATGTGTGAAAAATTAGAAACCGCTTTCAAACAACTATCTAATGATAGTTTGGAACATTTTTTCAGCGATTGGAATGCTGCATTTTCTTTTGAAACTGATATGCAAAACAACGTGATTGAAGAAATATATAAAATCTACAAAGAGTTTTACCAACCTTTAGATGTAAAGTTGAACTCAGACAGCAAATATGCAGTAGTTCAAAATAATTTTCGTTTCGCCATATTAGACGAAGAACTCTTTGATAAGTGGCATTGGTTACTAAATACTTGTATTGAATTGCTTTCTGTTAAAAAACAATAATAGTGTATTATCTAACATTTCTAATGTGTATAAGTCAATTAATTAGTTTACACTTTTGTTCTTTTTCACGGAACTCTTTTGGGGTTAATCCCTGCAATGAAGAATGAGAACGATGGTCATTATAATAAACCAAAAAGCCTAATAATGCATCCT
>Ga0099364_10002304_pt1 | contig 30557 bp, 22 predicted proteins | sample TergutTh196P3_FD_73070 | JGI IMG/M metagenome (GOLD analysis project Ga0099364, IMG submission 73070) | Microcerotermes parvus P3 segment gut microbial communities from Pointe-Noire, Republic of the Congo - Th196 P3 | ecosystem: Host-associated > Arthropoda: Insects > Digestive system > Gut ...
GAAAAACGACGTAAACCCTCACTGACGTCACTCTTTGGCAGCGCGGAACACGGCGGCTTACTCCGTGCGTTGCCTCACAGTCTCCGATTTCAATTTTCAAGGCGAAGTCTAACACACCCAACGTCAGAAAGCGTCAGGAAAAAGGATGACGCTTTTTCGCCGGAGAGTTTTGAGCAAAAAATGAAAGCTGGGAGCGTAACGCAGTGGAGCGGCCGGATTAACCGGAGTACCGGCGAAATGATCCGGTCACTGCGCTGCGCTCCGTTCCCGGCTTTCATGTCTTGCGTGTTATTTTTTGGCGAAAGCGGCACTGAGGTTGTTTTGTTTGGAAAAATGAGGTAAAAATGAGGTTGTCATTTCAATCCCGAAGACTCTTCATTGCGCTGTAATACTAAGGAGCAAAGATTATGCAAAGACTTTTTTTTACCATCCTTTTTTGTGCGGCGGCAATCACAGCGGCAGCACAAGAGGAACCGTTGACCGTCAATCGAACTGTCCATGACAAGCCCTTCGTTTCCGGTAAATCGTTTCGGAACATCACGCTCGAAATGAGTCTAAAACCATTCAAAAAAAATGAGCCGGAAGCGATTCGTGCCGTCTGCCGTGAAGCGTTTCGGCAATGGGACTCACTGCTTCGACACGCCGATGCCGTTTCCGTCTTGCTCTGGACCGCCGACGGGAGCGAAATCCTCGACTATCGCGGCGATCCCCGGCAACGGCTCGAATGGGGACAGTACATCGGCAATCCGAACAGCGGGCGACCCGTCAATTCGGGACCGAAAAATCTTACCACCCATGAGCGCGCTTTTGATTACATGGAGAATCCGCCGGAGTTCACCTTCGGCGACCTAAAATTCATTGTGCAAGCCATCAAGGAAGAAGGGCAAAAAATGACAGGCAAACCGATCCGCGTCGGCGAAACCTTCGATCCCGGTCCAGAATTTGCGAAGTCGGAATTCAAGTACCTACGGCATCCAGAAATCTGCCTCGGCGGTTCTATGGGAAGAAATACGATGGTTACGTGTTACGCTGTCTTACGCGGCGACTCGGAAAAGTATGCCGGTTTTCCCGACGGTATTCCTGACGGCACACCGTTCGGAACCTTTTTCGGACGGCAATCGCAACATTTTCTGACCGATCTGGGATTCGATTATCTCTGGTTTTCTAACGGCTTGGGCTTCGGCTTGGAGACCTGGGCTGCAACCGGAGCAGTGTTCGACGGCAAACAGTTTCATCGCGACAAGGTATTCGATACGAGAAAAGCACTGCTCGAATTCTGGCGGCTGTTCCGTGCCGAGTGCCCAGAGTTTCGTATCGAGACTCGTGGTACGAACCAAACGACCGGTGCCGATATGGCTGCCGATGGTGTTGACCTGCGCGGAATCTACCGGGGCAATTTCAACATTCTTCCGCCGCCGAATTCGCCTTGGGCAGCGTTGAACGGCGACTTCGGATTCGAACTCGCCGGATACATGAGCCGCATCGCCGAACTTCCTGCCGACGAATATCTGTTCCGATATTACACGCACGATCCGTGGTGGTTGAACTCTCCTTGGCTCGACCGTTACGGACGGGAGCCGCACGACATTTACCTGCCGCTTGCAGTCGCAAGAATCGATGCCGAGGGGAAAGTCGCGCTGCCGACTCATCTGAACATCCTGACGATTGACGATTCCCTCGGCAACATGCCGAAACAAGTTCCTGATGAGGTAACGCCGCATATTTTAGCGGCACGGTATGATTCGCCGGACGCACCGGGACCGACCGTTTGGGTTTATCCTTTCGACGAATATCACGATTGGGCAGACACGCAACCGGAGCGGCTCGAAGAGATTTTCTTCGGCGACTGGTTCATCCGACAGGCGATCAATACGGGCTTTCCTCTGAACACGGTCGTTTCGACTGCAACATTTGCGGCGACGTTTAACAAGGATCCGAAACTCTACGCCGAGTCGGTTCTCGTTGCTGTTGTTCCGACACCAGACTCCGCCGTTGAAGATGCCCTAATCCGATTCGTGAAGGGGGGCGGCAGGTTGTTGGTTTACGGACCTATTCTCCACGCTGGGGAAAAGTTTCGGGAACTTCTTAACGTTACGGCGATGGAACCATTGGACGGCGAGTTCGAGTGGGTGTCGCCGTTGATACCGGATGCCGTTCGGCAAGGCAACGTGCCGGACAAGATTATGCATCGTTCTTTGTTCTGCGGCGGGGGGCTCGAAGCGGTTGTCAGGGATACCGCCGATCCGGCGACAAGAGTCCTTGCCGTGATGAAGCAGAACGACAAAAGCCGTGACGTTGTTGTTTCCCGAACCGTTGCCGACGGTAAAGTCGTGTATGTTCGCGGAACGAACTCTGCGGACTTTCCCGGCGGACATCTTCTTCGGATGGACAATCGGGAAAGGTTTGTCTATGGCGGCAGTTTGATGCGATTGGCATTACAGGAATTCGGTTACAGATTTCAAGTTGCCAAGCGGACGGTGAACGTTTCTGAACCGATTACTGCCATAGCCCGGAGTAGGAACGCCTTTTTCTTTTCGACGTATAGTCCGAATACGACAGCCGAATTGAAGTTGCATTTTCCGCAAGGGGCACCGATACTGCTCGGTTACGATACGATTTTCGAAGACGGTTGTTCTACGTATCGATTGCCCAAAACGGAACACCGTGAATGCCGCTTCTTCGTCCAACAGGAGGATTCCGGCGAAACGGTCTCTTGCAGGGAGCGCACGACGGAGGAAATCGAGATCACACGGCGTTTGGAAGTTACCGGCTTGAAAAACGCAACGGTGTACATTTATCCCGAACCGCACATTACACAGGAAACCCTGAACGTTTATTTGAATGCGGATCGTCCGTGGCGGACGGGCAAAATCGCCGTCGAACGAGGACCGGAATCTTTTGGACACTGTTTCGTCGTTCAGGACGTTTCCGGCAAACTGGTCGTTTCGTGGTAAGAAGGCACAAACAGGTCTATTGCCCTGGCAGAAGAAAAATGTGTTCGTTCTGCGGGCAAGTCCATACCAAACTACTGCGACGTGCCCGCGACCGCTTCGAGATCGGCAAAGGAAACAGAAGCATGCGACGACTCCTCGACCGAATTATCTTCACTCTCCTCCCAGTCCGCCGCCTTGTTCACCGGTGAAGCATGGAATGAACCCGACATTTGGCTCACCGCACCCACATCGACAATCAAACTGACCGTGCCGTCGCCGAGGATCGTACAACCGGAAAAACCATTCGACTCCCCAATGTACTCCGGCAAGCCCTTAATGACCGTCTGCTGCTGTCCAACAATTTCGTCCACGAAGAACGCAAACGACCGACCGCTGTCCTCTGCTACAATCAAAATACCGTCCTTTAATTTTTCCGCATCCGGTCGGCAACCGAACACATCGTAGAGCCGGATAATCGGCACCATTTCTTCCCGAAGACGCAGGATTTCCCGACCCTCCGGTGTTACCGTTACCTGACTCATCGTCGGCACCAGACTTTCCCGGATCGTCAACGTTGGAATCATGTATTTTCCTTCACCTACCCTCACGAGCATCGCATCGACAATGGCAAGCGTCAACGGAATCCGAAGGGTAAACGTCGACCCCAGACCCGGTCGGCTGGTAATGTCGATACGTCCATTCAGTTTTTCGATGTTTCGTTTGACGACATCCATTCCGACTCCGCGCCCGGAAATGTCCGTTACTTTTTCTGCGGTGGAGAATCCCGGCTCGAAGACCAATTTGTAGATTCGGTCATCCGACCAATCCTTCGCATCGACTCCGACGAGTCCCCGCTCAATCGCCTTCGACAATATCCTTTCCTTGTTGAGTCCGCGACCATCGTCTGTAATGAGAATCCAGACCTCGCCTCCTTCGTGCTTGCCTTCGAGCGTTACTGACCCGGTGTCCGGTTTGCCGGCGGCGATCCGTTCGTCCGGCGGTTCGACTCCGTGATCGCAACTGTTTCGGACAATGTGCACCAGCGGGTCGGCAATCTGCTCGATCACCGTTTTATCGACTTCCGTCTCTTCGCCGACGAGATTGAGTTTGATTTTCTTGCCCGCTTTCGTACCGAGATCATGCACGAGGCGCACCATTTTTCGGAACGTCGCGGAAAGCGGAATCATCCGCACCGACATGGCACAATCCTGTAATTCGTCGCAGATTCGCCGGAGTTGATGCTTCGCCCGATTGTAGTATTCATCTTCGACATGAGCAACGGCGGGACAGCGCGTTACCATTGATTCCGCAATGACCAGTTCGCCGACGAGGTTAATGAGGAGATCGAGTTTGTGCAGATCGACCCGAATATCCTGTTTGGAGGCGGACGTTTTTTGTCCTGTGCTGGTCGGAGCCGTTCCGCCGCCAGTTGCGGCTACTGCCGCCGCCGCTGCCGGAACCGTAACTTGACCCGCTACTTGGGGAGCGGGCGCAGTTCCTGCCGCCGCTTTTTTTGCTTCTTCCTCTTCCTTCTTTTTTCTGTCTCGTTCGGCAAACGCTTCGGCAATTTTGGCATCCCAGTCCACTTCCTCTTCTTTCTCTTTGCTGGGCGGCGCAGGAGCCGGCGGCTGTGCCGCCGGAACGGGGGTCGGCGGAGCGGCGGGTGGGGGTTCCCCTTTTCCCAGCAGCGCATTCAATTCTTGAATATGGCTCTCCAGGTCTTTGATGATACCGATGCCGCCGTTTTCAATATCTTCGACTCCTTCTCCGAGAACATCGAGTAGGTGCAACAGCGTGCCGACGTTTTGTTCGCTGGGCTTGATTTCATCATTCCGCAGGGCATCGAGCAGTGTTTCCATGACGTGGCTCAGATGCTCCATTTGTACGAGTCCCATGAATCCGCAGTTGCCTTTGAAACTGTGGATACATCGGAACGCATCTTTGAGCGGTTCAGTATGTTCTACATTTTCGTCCAGTACGAGGAGAAGTGCTTGTTCGGCGGCATCCAGTTGTTCGGTGGCTTCGAGGACGAATCCGTGCCGCATTTCGGGGGCAAGTTGCAGGGCGGCGAGTTCTCCTGGATCGGGTGCCTCGGGCGTGGGTTCCGGCGTAGGAGGCGGAGCGGACCCTGCGCTCCCGGTTTCCTCGGAGAAATCGAGTTCCGAAGCGGACACCGGCTGTTTGACCGGTTCGTTTGCCAATTCGTCAAAGGAAAAATCGTCGGGAAGATCGGGGGGTAACGATTGTGTTACCGGTTCTGGCGGCGGAGTAGCACTGCCCATGCCGAGTTCTCCGTCGTCCACGGGTTCTCCGGCGACGTGCTTTTTTAATACGGCAATCATGGCTTGTGCCGGCTCTTCAAAACCGTCATCTTTTCCAGTGGTTTCGATACGGGGCAATATATCGCGGAACAGGTCGAGCGTTTTACAGAGTGTTCCCGTGATTTGTACGGTGAGATTTGCCTTGCCGTTTCGGATTTTATCGAGGAGCGTTTCGGCTTCGTGAGTTACGGCGACGACGGTAGTGAAATCGAGAAAGCCGGCACTTCCTTTCATGGAGTGAAAGAGCCGAAAGATGGCGTTAATCATTTCGGAGTCGACCGCTCCGGCTTCGGTTGCGCCGTTATTGATTTCGATGAGGGTGGGTTCAATTTCGTCGATGTATTCGCGGGCTTCCTGGACGAATTCCAGGATTAACGACATATCCATAGCGGTGACTCCCGATGGGCAAAGGTGTGAACGAGTAATTATAGACGATATTTGGAGAAAAGCAAGATAATGCGCAATATCCGGGTGCGTCGGCAGTCCGGCGACACGTTTGCCGACCTTTTCCGCTCTAACCCGCCAACGTGTCGACGGTCTCCACACCCAACGCCAGTAACTCCTCTTCGGGAGATTCCAATCGGGGAAGCGACGAACCGGCAATCGTTTGAATCTGCGTAACAAAATCGGTCGTGTTCCGCAACATCATATCCAACTGCTCATCCCGCTTCTTCCAAATCTTTTGCATCGCCTCCTTCTCCTTTTGGTAGCCCTCCCGAAGTGTATTGAAGCCCGACACGACCCGCTTGATCTGCTCCACGAATTTGCCGTCCGTCAGATAATCGTACAACATTTGCATTTTTTCCCCTTTGTTGGTCTGCGACGTTCGGACTTCTCCGAGGCGTACCAAACTTTCCCGAAGAGCGACCACAAGTCCTTTCAATTCCGGCACGGAACAAACCCAAACGCCGTTCATCAGTCCGAGGTGTTCCCTATTTTTCGGCATCGTTTTCGTGACCAAGACGGCAAGGTCCGCCTTTTCCCGCTCCGCATCCGATTTGAGTTTTTCGATCCAGTCGTTTTGGAACCCTTTCGTGTTCTTGCTTTCATAGACAATGATTCCCGACACCGTCCCGAATCGATTGCGGACAGTCTGTTTGACATCCGCTCCGGTTTTACCCTTGCCGATTTCTTCGACTTCATCCGAAGGAAACGTCGTCCGCAGAAACTCTTCGATCATCAATTCTTGCACTTCTCCTTGCAGTTGTTGCGATCCTTGTTCTGCCTTGCGTTTCATCTCTTCGGCAAGGGTACGTTGGTCTTCCAGTTGCTTTTTCAATTCCAGAATGATGCCTTCGTGCCGCTCGGATTCCTTCTTGCTGATCGTTTCGGTTTCCTCTTTCAATTTGAGCGACAGTTTCTTTTCGTATTCCAGTTCAATGTCTTGTTTTTGCGAATCGATTTGCCGCTTGAGGCGTTCGTTTTCGATTTGCGCCGACTTCAATCCTTGGAGTTGTTTTTTCGATTCGGCGGCTTCTTCGGAGAGCGATTTCAGTTGCACTTCGAACCGGGATTTGGCGTTTTCTTCCGCTTGGTGAACGAGTGCTTTTTCCTTTCGGGCGAGTTCTGCCCGGGTCTTTTCGGCAACTTGTTTGTCGATTTCGGCAAGTTGATCTTTCAACGCGGCTTCTTTTTGTGCCAGTTCGGACTCCTTGCGTTTGAAGCCCGATTCCGCTTCGACAAGTTTGGCACTAAATTTTTGTTGCTCCTCTTGTCTAATGCGTTTTTCCAATGCATCGCTGACATCGAGTTCGAATCCGCAGTTTGTACAGTTGATTTTGGCGGCATGTTTCATGGTTGCCATTTTACTTTTTTTGACAGGATTTACAAGATTCACGAGAGACTGTCCCGGCGGATAAAAGTTAACAGTTCACAGAGCCCGTGACGTAAGTCAGGGGAGTCCCTTGCTTACGCTCCGGGCTCTGTGAACCGCATCTTCCGATGCGGGCTCTGGACACATCCGTCCCTTATCTTACTTAACCGTTACCTTTTCGCCGCCGAAGCGGACGGTGCGTACCTTTCCCTCAACAACGGCTTCAACCACCAATTCGTTACCCTCTCGCTTCCACGAAACGTCCGTTTTCGGAACAGATTCCGTTTCGGCAACTTTCCAAGGACGAACGACAAGCAAGAACTCGGCATCCGGTTTCTTCTCCGTTGTCTTTGCCGAAACGTGCCACTCGCGGATAGTAATTCTCGGTTCCGGCATCGGATCGTATTGATTCGTTTGAGTGATTTCCAATGTTTCGGGAATCAACACATCAAGCCGACAGGCAACTTTATCGACACGAATACCGATGTTACGCAGTGCCGTGAGCGGTTCGATCACTTCGACCGCAGCAGGATCAGTGATCGGCGTTTGCTTGAAGGTCTCTTCGATCCACGCCGCAAACAGTTTATCGTTTGCCGCCGACTTTCCTTCGGGAAACCAAGTTTCAAGCGGTTGAATGGGTCTCTTCGTATGGAGCCAATACTCGAACGTCGCTGGTCGAACCGCTTTGAGCCGATCATACACAATCAGAAGATTGGGCTTGAAAAAGGCAATGCTTCGGCGGTATTGCTCCAAAACTTTTCCGTCAGGATAATCGGCATTGTCTCTCGCGCGGTAAGCCCCGTGTGCATCACCGACGACGATATCGTAATCAGAATGGTTCTCGAATTGGACGATTTGTCCCACTGCCTCCCAACTTCGCGGAAGTTGACTGATGCCGTCGACGGTGATATTGTTAAAACTTCGGGTTGACCAGATCCATCCAGAATGATGAGGACTGCCGTAGTAGTCTCGGCGACCCGTGCTGATCAGCAAGTTTTCATTCCATGCCGAAAAAATGAACGAATTTTGTGCATCGTGTCCGTGCGAATGGGCACCGAACGGAGCGGAAGCCGACTTGAAAAGCACCTGGACATTATCGGTGCCGTCGAGCAGATTCGTGTTAAACACGGTTTGCCCTGTTCCGCGAAACCAGCGTGCCGTCGGAAGATCGGTCGGAGCCTTCGCCGGAATCTGTTGGCGATCCCGTGCCGCCGCCTTCCGAATGAACGTGTAGTAATTTGCAGGGGGTCGGAACGTCTGGTGAACGTCGACGAACCAACGCCAATACGGATTACCGGACTGCATGGCGACAATATCGGTCAGTTCCAACCAACTTCTCGACCGGACTTCCTGACACAGATCGCCGAGTTGATTGCCGACAGTCCCCGGCGGCGTGAAATACAGAGGATAGAAGCCGATTTGAGAATAATACGGTTTGTCAAACGCATTGATTCCGAACGCTGCTTTCATTGCATCTGCCCACCAACAGAATCGTATTTGATACGAATTCCAGTAACTCAATCCTTCGTGCCAGCCGCCGTCGTCATCGCTCCAAACGGGATAGGTCGCATAGAATTCATTCATCGCAAACCAAACCCAATCAGCCGCTTCGGGAATTTCACCGTGAAAGGCAAGACCGACTTCGCCGAGAAAATGCCAAGCCCTATTGGCATGCGACTCGTAGGGGGTCCAAAACTGTTTCGGAAAAAGATGATTGTGCATCTCTTCGCCGCGAATTTTCATAACGCTTCGGCACTTTTCTTTTTCCTCTTCGCTGAGATAGGCATTGAGGAACGTATAAGTCCGCGCAAAGTGATAATTGTAGGGCATTCCGGCTTCGTCGTTGTATCGGTATCCGGTTGCTCCCTTGGGATCCCATTCGGCGGTTGCCATCAAAAGTTTTTTGGAAAGTTCGGCGTATTTTTCGTTGCCGTCGAGATTCCAGACGAACGCCAGCATTGCCGCATTTTCGAGAACGTTGATCGTTTTGAGTCGGTTGCCCCACCAGATATCGAGTTCAGCCGGCGTGCGTCGTCCCGCCTGGTAGGTCGGCGGTTCCGTTGTGTCGGGAGGCTCATTCAGGAGAGTGTCGCAACGTCTGACGAGTTCCCTGTATTCGGCATTCAGTTCGTTTTTCGCCAGTTCCCGTAATCGTTCTATGCCTTCGGGACGCACGAAGATTCGGGGATGTTGTGCCGGAATACGTTTTAGTAGTTCGTCTCGTTCGGGCAACGGCATAGGTGGTGCCGTGTCGGGAACCTCAAATATCCTCGTTTGGCTCCAATTCGTTGCTGTACCGTCTTTGTCCCATCCTTTGTATTTCCAAGAGTATTTTCCCGGCGGAAAAACTTTGGGAGGCGTATGAACGTTGAACGTTCCGTTATTCGTTTGATAGACGGTTTCTTGTGTAGCGGCGTTTTGGACGATGAGTTCCCAGCGGACGATGTTCCGCATGGGTCGCCATGCGAAACTCGGCGGTGAAGTGGAGACCGTTTGATTGTCGGCGGGTCGGTATCCCCATTCGCCGGGTCTCACGGGGGCTTCGTCGAGTGTGATCTCCGCAGCGGTCAAAACCGAGACAATTCCGGCGAATAAGGACAGGAAAAGAAAAGAACGAAGCATGGTAGATCTCCTGAGTGTGTTAGGAACGATTGTTGCATTATAGCAAACATGATTCGGAAATGAAGAGAGCGGTTTCCAAGGGTACGTCGATGGATGTGTCCCTCCAAAAAACTAAAAAATAACCCTTGACATGCCGCTTTGCCCATGATACACTAGGCGGTTGTTGGGTTTTCGCCGGAAAATTTTGAGCAAAAAATGAAAGCCGGGAGCGCAATGAAATGGAGCGACCGGATTGTTCGGCGTGTTGTCCGGTCGCTCCGCGTTGCTGCGCTCTCGGCTTCCATGTCTTGCTTGTTATTTGTCGGCAAAAGCCTCATAGATACTTTTCATCACTTCAAAATCATAAGGGGGTTTTTTATGACCGTTTGCCGGAAAAAAATGTTAAAATGGGGGGGGGGGGCAGTCTAGGAAAAGACAAAAACGCCTTCACCCTCGTCGAACTGCTCGTCGTCATCGCCATCATCGGAATGTTGATCGCTCTTCTATTGCCTGCCGTTCAGGCTGCCCGCGAAGCAGCAAGACGGATGACATGCTCCAATCAACTCAAGCAACTGACGCTGGCACTGCACAACTATCACGATACACACAACGAATTCCCTAATGACGGGAAAGCGTCGCGGGCAGAGCAACATGACGTACAGGGTACAATGGGAAGTCACGTCAGACTCACCCCCTTTATCGAACGTACCGACATTTGGGCAATGGTCGACTTTACCCAGTCTTATGCGTGGGGCAACGGGAGCCCCACCCCTGTAACCCCGTCAACGACGATAGAGTCCAATCTTAAGGCAGCCACCATCAAAGTGGCTGCGCTCCAGTGCCCCTCGTCTTCCAATGAGACTGCCCGAGTGAATTGGCAGGCGGTTGCCATTGGCGGTCCCAGACCTGCTGCACCGGGACCGGAAAGGTCAGATGCCGCTTGTACTGTAACCCATTACTACGGAAACGGCGGCGGGGAGTTTACCGGTGCTCCTGTAGTTCGCGGTCCTTCGGGAAATTTGACGAGCGGTACCGGAATGATTTGTGCCAACGGCGTGATGAGTCCCGGTACGCCCAAGAAGTTCGGTTCCGTCGCTGACGGCACCACGAACACCTGGGCTTTCGGCGAAATGTCGTGGAATGAAATTTCTCTCCGAGGTTGGCATCGAGGAATCTATTTCCATGACGCGACCAACGTGAATGTTTTGTCGATTCGGATGTTCCGCAACGATTTTACGATCAATTTGGGACTCAAACGAAAGGCAGCCAACGATTGGTCGGGCGATAGCGGTAGTACCACTGGTGTTGTACGTTATTCGCAGATGAAAACCATCGGGTCTTGGGGCAGCCAGCATCCCGGCGGTTGCCACTTTAGTTTGCTCGACGGCAGTGTCCGTTATATTTCCGAGAACCTTGCCGGTGCGGTATTGGTCGCCTACGCCGCAATCGATGACGGAGAGCAGTACGCGTTGCCGTAAGACTTCCGCCGGAAAATGATAGAGCCACTGTTCACAGAAGCGATGTTCACAGAGCCCGTGGCGTAAGCCAGGGTCGTTCCTTGCTTACGCTGCGGGCTCTGTGATTGCACACATTTCAACAACTAGGAGACATTATTTATGACATTTCGTTCGTTTGTTTGTACATCATTTGTTTCGTTGCTGGCAGTGATCCTACTGTCCGGTTGTGCCGAGAAGTTACAGGGATTCAGCGGCTCTGTTACGCACGATGGTCAACCCCTCGCAGAGGGGGTCGTGATATTCACCCCGGATGCGACGAAAGGGAATCTTATGGGGGCGAGCAACATTGCTTCGATCCAGAACGGTCGTTATGAACTGCCCGCCGATCAGGGTATTTCCGGCGGCTGGTACGAAATTCGCGTCGAAGTTACGGAAGTGATCGACGGCGGAGAAGATGATACGACCGTCAGGAATGTGATTCCGCCGTATATTTTTTCCCATGAATTCAAACCCGACGATACGATATTCGACATTGACATTCCGGCGAATCGATAGCAGAGTTAAGAACAGAGCCCGTGACGTAAGTCAGGGAGTTCCTTGCTTACGCTTCGGGCTCTGTGAACGCTTCGGCTTGGTCGATGTTCTGCTATAATGACATAACCTTTAACCTTTCATTACACCAGTCATGAAACAATTTTACACATTCCTTTGTTTTTTTGCCTTTACGGGCGTTCTTCGTGCGGAAACTTACGACGTGGTCATCTATGGCGGCTCCTCGGCGGCAGTCGTAGCAGCAGTGCAGGTCAAAAAGATGGGTAAGTCCGTCGTCATCGTTTCGCCGGACAAACATCTCGGAGGACTCACCAGCGGAGGACTCGGTTACACCGACTCCGGCAACACCGGTGCCATCGGCGGACTCTCGCGAGAGTTCTACCACCGCGTTTACAAAAAGTATCAAAACGACGACGCCTGGCGTTGGGAGAAAAAGGACGAATACGCCAACCAAGGACAAGGAACACGGGCAATGGTTCACGACGACCAAACGATGTGGATTTTTGAACCGCACATCGCCGAAGAGGTCTTCGACGAATGGGTCGCCGAAATGGAAATTCCCGTCGTCCGTGAAGCCTTACTCGACCGGGAAAAAGGAGTCAAAAAAGAGGGAACGAGAATCGTTTCTATCACCACGCTTTGCGGTAAAACCTTCACTGGCAAGCAGTTTCACGATGCAACCTACGAAGGAGACTTGCTGGCGGCTGCCGGAGTGAGTTACCACGTCGGTCGGGAAGACAACTCTGTTTATGGCGAAACGTGGAACGGCAATCAGGTCGGCATTTTGCACCATCGGCATTGGTTCAGACCGGGAGCGGTCAGCCCGTACAAGGTGCCGGGCGATCCGAGCAGCGGATTACTGCGGTACATTTCGCCGGATCCGCCCGGCGTGCGCGGCACCGGCGACCATCGGGTACAGGCGTATAACTTCCGTGTTTGCATGACCCGGCATCCTGAAAACCGGGTGCCTTTCCCCAAGCCGGAAGGATACGATCCCGAAGATTACGAATTGTTGGTCAGAATCTACGACTACGGTTGGCGGGAAACTTTCGACAAGTTCGATATGATTCCGAATCTCAAAACGGACACGAATAATCATGGTCCTTTCAGTTCGGACTTCATCGGCGAAAATTATGATTATCCCGAAGCGTCCTACGAACGCCGCAAAGAAATCATTGCCGCCCATATCCGGTATCAGCAGGGTTTGTATTACTTCACTGCCAACGATCCTCGCGTGCCCGAAGATGTCCGCCGTGCGATGAGTCAATGGGGATTGGCGAAGGATGAGTTTTCCGACACCGGTCATTGGCCTCACCAGATGTATGTTCGAGAAGCCCGGCGGTTGGTCGGCGAGTATGTTTTGACGGAGCATGATTGCCTCGGGAGCCGTACACCGCCGCGTCCCGTCGGGATGGGTTCCTACACGTTGGACTCGCACAATGTCCGGCGTTACATTACCCCGCAGGGATATGTTCAGAACGAGGGAGACATCGGCGTTTCTCCTCGGCAACCGTACAGTATAGATTTTGGCTGTCTGGTGCCGAAGAAGGCAGAGTGTACGAATCTGACGGTTTCGGTGTGTGTCAGTACCTCGCACATTGCGTTCGGTTCATTACGGATGGAGCCGGTCTTCATGATTCTCGGTCAAAGTGCGGCAACGACGGCGGTCTTTGCGATTGAAGGCAACATTGCCGTACAAGATGTCAATTACGACACGTTGAAGGAGCGTTTGCTTGCCGACAAGCAGCGGCTGGTGTACGACCGTAGAAACGCTCCGGTACGCGGCATTGCGGTCGGCACTTTGCAGGGCGTTGTGCAGGATGACGTTGATGAGAAGGTTAAAATTGCAGGGAATTGGGAACCATCAACCGCTCGGCAACCTTTTGTGGGTCAACACTATCTTCATGACGGCAATGAAGATAAAGGGGAAAAGAGCATTACATTTTCCCTGCCGGTCGAGCCGGGAACTTATGAAGTGCGGTTGGGATACGTTGCCGATTCTAATCGTGCGAAAAATGTTCCGGTTGGTATCGTACATCGAGGCGGTACAGCGGAGGTTAAGGTAGACCAAACGCAAGTCCCGCCGATTGACCGGTTGTTCTTGCCGCTAGGCGAGTTTACGTTCGGCAATACTGCCATTATTACGATTTCTAACAAAGACACATCGGGACACGTCATCGTCGATGCGGTACAGTTGATCAAGAAGTAATGAGCCGAATTTTCGTCATTCCGGCTTGCGCCGGAATGACGGAGGCGAGTCCAGACCCATTGGAGATACGCACTAAAAAGTCAACACCCCGGAAAAACCGTAGAGGAATTGACCGGCTTTCGTCTCCCCTTTGAATGGTGTAGCACCATCGAACTTGTCGTACCGGATTTCCGGGCGAAGTGTGAATTGACTGATCGGCTTCCAATTTGCGCCAAATCGGAAAGAGTACACATCGTAAGTCAAGTCTTGAACATATCCGTAATCCCAGTTATAATTTCTGATCCACTCCGTCCCGAAGCCGAACTTCCACTGGCTGTTAACGGTATAGAATAACTCCTGATTGATTCCATAGCGTCCGCCATGCTCGCCCGCTTCATACGTTTCGTTGCGTAAGAGCCAAGCAAACGCATAGTCCCATCGCTTACTCAAGTTAACTCGGACGACTAACGAGTTGACGAAGTATTCGCGTTCGTTCTCTCCTTCATCCTTGCCGATCAGCGTGGAGTAATCAAGCCGAAGATTGGGGGAAAGTTTCCAGTTCACGCCGCCGAGGAACGCATTGTGGTTGTTATCGGTAAAGAACCGCTCTTCGCCATTCACCCAGCCGCTGAAAACGCTGAAATTCGGGTTGATTTCCCAAGTTGCCAACACGCCGCCGAAGTCAATGTAGGTCTGGTTCTCATACGAAGTGCTGTAAAAAAATCGGTTGGGCGCACACGAGGAGTCTAATCCCATCACGGTAAAAAACTTACCGGCTTTGACGCTGAAATTGCCGTATCCGGCTTCGGCGTACATTTGCGGCAGCGACGCATAATAGTCGCCTGTCCCCCAACGTTTTCCGGTCGAATTGCTCCGGTCAAGACCGAACGCTTGAAAGTGCCGACCGTCAACGCCATATGTGAATTCCACTCGGGCACTGATGTCGAAAATGCGGGTATCCCGCTTCTTTTCGCCGTACAACCAGAGTTGATTCATTTGGAACGAGGAATGTTTGACGTTTTTCAGATGTCCGGTATTTCCGGGTACGAGATCGTTATTGTTTGGATTTGATCCGGTAACATATGCGTCCTTTTGTCCATACTGGTTTGCCATAATACCGGCATCAATCCATCCGCCGAAGTCCCAAGCAGACCGCCCGGTTTCGCAACCGAGCGGTGCACAGGGATCACAAAAAACGCTTGCCCAAGAAGAGGCTTGCGTGGTAAAAACAAGCAGGGCTACACAGACGCATTGTCCATAGATTTTCGATTTCTTTTTCATTTTTGGGTGTTCGCGGCTAATAAGTCCGCAAAATTATATCAGAGATCGGCATTACTATATTGGACATCGTCTAGTATTAGACTAACGCTTTAATCATTTTTGCAGACGGTATCATTTATCGGCAACCTATCTCATTAGGCAAACGTGTCGGCGGACGGGTGAACAAACAGAGCCCGCATCGGAAGATGCGGATTCGATTCACCGGAGTTTCCACTCCGGGCTCTGTGAACTCGACGGATCGGCGGACTGATACTACCCTCGGCATCTTGACTTTTTCCTTTCCATCTGATTAAATGACTGATGGTGATGTTGCACTGTCGCGGTGTCCCTTTGAATACCATCCTCTTTCCATTGGAGAAAACATTATGAAACGACGCTGTTTCCTTTCTCTCGCCGTCGTTGCGGCTTGCTTGGGCTTCTGTACCCTTTTGAACGCCCAAGAAGTCAAACCGGCGAAAATTCTGGTCTTTACCCGCTCCCAAGGCTTCGAACACGAACCGGCAAAATTACTGGACGACGGCACCACCGGAACCGGCAGGGCATTGAAAACGTACTTTGCCGACAAGGACAAAAAGATTGAAATCGTCGAAACTCAAGACGGCGGCGTTTTTGACGGCGATATTAGCCAGTATGACGCTTTCGTCTTTTACACTTCGGGTAACTTGCTGAATGCCGGAGGTTCGAAGAACGACAAGGCGAAGCCAATGACAGAAGCGGGACTCCGTAAAATGATCGCCGCCATTCGAGCAGGAAAAGGATTTGTCGGCATCCACTCAGCAACTGATTCCCACTGCGGTCTGAACGAAGACGGTGTCGATATTTACACCAAATTAGTGGGGGCACGATTCACCGGACACGGTGCCCAGCAGACCGCCACCCTGACCATTGTTCCGCCGACGGCGTTTCCCACTCTCAAGGCAATAGAAGGGGGAAAGATCACGACCCGAGACGAATGGTATGCGATGAACCAATTTAACAAGGACATGCACGTTGTTCTGATTCAGGAAACCGAGGGAATGGAAGGGAACGATTACAACCGTCCGCCGTTCCCAGCGACTTGGATTCGCAAAGAAGGAGACGGACGAGTGGCGTACACTTCATTGGCACACGATAACCGATACCTCGCGGAAACCGTGCATTATATCAGCGACTTGATCGAGTGGACGGTGGGACGCTTTTCTGCGGACACGACACCGAACATCGAAAAAGTGACTCCCGGTTTCGGACAGATGCCGCCGAGTCGACAATAAGGCTTGCGTCTATACCGAATTTACCGGTTGTATCGTTTCCGGTCAAAAATTTTGGGTAATTTTCCGAAAAAATTCCCTAATTTTATTGCACAAGAACGTATTGTCTTGTATGATACACGTCGCCTTGACGGAGTTGCCCTTTCAACTCCGTGACACAAGGGTTTCAATGTCATTCAAGCCATGTCGGATAGTGTTTGTGTAGAGGTCGAGGAATTGGTGCGGAACGCCGAGTTACGGACGGAACTCGAACCCTTTGCCGATGAGTCCTTGAGCCGGGTGCGCTTGCAGCACCGGTCACTCCGCCACGAAAACGACTTCCTTGCCGGAATGCTCGACTGGGAAGTCTCGCCCGTCGAACCGATAGCACGATGGTTTATGCCGGAACTCCACATTCTCCCGCCGGAACGATTGAACGATGATCAACTTTCGCAGGCACTCGAAAATGTGATCGAAAAACTTTTCGGGAAAAAATTGATCCTCGACTTTACCGATCATCTTTCGGACAGGCAACTTTATACACTCATCTACCGGGACATTTTGCCGTCGCGGGAAAAAAATCTTCGCCATCGAAATGGTTTTGTCCATTGGGACTGCTCTTGCGGCGACGATGAGATTTGGCTGCGTTTTTACGCTTCTGATGATGAGCGTGAACAGTATCAAGACTATACCGGTGAAATCCTTCCGCCGAAGGAAGTTCCGCCGCACTATCGAGACTTGCCGCAATGTGCGTTTTGATTGAGGATGAGGAATTCGGGAAAATGATGTCCGCCGTTCGAGCGGTTATTTTCTATCTTGTTCCACTCCGAAACATTGCATCAATTTTTTGTGTAACGTTTCGTTTGCAACGGCACAGAACGGAGAGGGATCATCGAAATCAACAGGCGAACCGTCCGGCTTGGTAACGATACCGCCTGCCTCCTGAACAAGAACGATTCCTGCCGCAATGTCCCACGGATGACACGCAAACGCCCAGGCGGCTTCAAAACGTCCTGCTGCAACGTAAGCCATGTTCATGGCGGTCGAACCCGTCCGGCGAATCGACTGACACACGGCAACCGTCTTCAAAAAGGCGGTTAAATCCGGTGAGTCTTCCTGAATCGACGTGGGAAAACTGATGCCTACTAACGATTCTCTCAGCGTTTGTCCTGTGCTTGCATGTATCCGCTTGCCGTTCAAAAACGCACCCTGTCCTTGTGCGGCAGAGAAAAATTCTTCAGTCATCGGATTGTAAAATACACCGCAGAGAACGTCCGTACCTCGTGCCAACGCAATCGAAGTCCCGAAGAAGGGAACACCGTGAACGAAGTTTGTCGTCCCGTCGAGCGGATCGACGATCCAGCAGAATTCGGAGGAACCGTGTTGACTTGAAGAGGTGAGGTTTCCTTCTTCTCCGAGAAATCGGTGTTCGGGGAACGCTCCGATCACAATCGACTCAATCGTTTTTTGGGCGGCGATGTCTGCTTCGGTAACGAGATCGCGGACATTTTTTTTGTGCCGAACGCTGATAGTACCGAGCATTTCCACAAGAACTTTGCCCGCTGATCGGGCGGCTTCTTCACAAACGGAAAGGTAAGGCATGGACATGTTTCGGAATTCTAACACATTTCGGAAAATTTTCGAGGAGTTCCGGGTATCGATCTTGTGTTTCCGTTCTACCAGTCCACGATCAATCTCTTGACAGAAAGATAATAATTGCTTACAACGGAAAAATACTGTACACAGAGCCCGCGGCGTAAGCAAGGAACGACCCTGACTTACGTCACGGGCTCTGTGATCCTAACTGACGTTTCGGGCTCTGCGAACTTTTATCCGCCGACGGCTAAAACACAAGCGTTGTTTTGCCCAATTCACAAAAAAAATGATCCGACATTCTGCTATTCTCTCCGTTATTTTAGTGTTCATACTTGCCGTATCGGTCTCTGCACAACCGGCGGTCATCACCGCCGATCAGCCCGGCAGCAATGCCGAACGGTTTACCCAAATGTTCGACCGCACCGAAGGCTGGCTCGGTGCCGATGGAATCTATTCCATTCCACTGGACGGCAACGACCACTGGGGAAGTGCAAGCAAAGAAAGCCCTACGTTCTTCGTCTTCAGCGATACAATGGTCGGAAGCACCAACCCGGAAACGAAACAATACCGCAACGTTGGTATGGTCAACCACTCGGCGGCAATTCTGACGAATTACGAACCGGAACAGAAGACAGAACGGGGCGATTCCATTCGGTTCTACTATGGAAACAACGCCGACGGCAGCCGAAGCAATTTATTCGGCAAAAAATACTGGCTTCAAGACGGTATCGTCATCGACAAAAAACTCTACCTGACCGCTTTCACTCCCGACGCACGATGGAAACCTACACAAGTTGATCTGATTACCCTTCCGTTTGTGTCCCCCGGCATGCCTGACTGGGAGAAGGTTACGATACAGGAACGCTTCTCTCTGTTTGCTGAAAATGAGCGGTTTCAGTTAGCATTCGGCATTGGAATCCTCGACCACACAGCGGCGGATGGTTTCGTGTATGTCTATGGTTATCGGGACACGTTGCTGGGCGGCACCAAACATCTTATTGCGGCGCGGGTGAAGCCGGAGTCCTTTGCCGATGGGGAACAGTGGCGGTTCTGGAATGGATCGGATTGGGTGAAGGACCGCACCGAAACCTTTGAAGACAAGGCGGTTTTGGCGGATCGGGTTTCTACGGAATTGAGTGTAACACCGTTAGCGAAGGACAAGTTTTTGCTTGTTTTTACGCAGGATGTGATGTCAAACCGGATCGCTTACAAGGTGGGCAGTTCGCCGATAGGACCGTTTGGCGAGACGGTAGTGTTTTATCGCGCCCCGGAACCGGCGGCGATGGGCAATCCGATTTATGTTTACAATACGAAGGCTCATCCGCATCTTTCTGCACCGGGTTTGTTGTTGGTTTCGTACAATGTCAATCGACTTGCCAGTTTGCCGCGCACCACTGACGAGTACCGACCGCGATTCATCGAATTGCCGGTGAGTGCGATCAAATAATGCAACATGCACAATTTTGCTCTTCAATTATATCGGCTTTTTCTGTATCATTCGGCATGCAGAATGGAAAGGATCCAATTCCTCTAAATGCCGGCAAAACGCCGGACGAGAAAAACCGTTTTCCCGGTGCGGTTGCGTTCGTCGAAACATTAGACATGGACGACGATGCTGAACCGGCGGACATTTTATCCTTTGAATCGCTCCGGGAAGCATTTGCAACGATCCAGTCCGCCGAAAAAGAACTCGCCCAGTCGATTTCCGAGATCGAACCGTCGGCTGACAAAAAGCCGCTCTCTCCAGAGCAGCCAGAGTATGCCATCGATGACGACATGGACCCGGAAAACGGCGATACTTCGACGCTCTCCAATACTGACCCTCCCGCTGTGGTAGGGACTCGTCTGGAAACGATCATCGAAGCGATGTTGTTCGTCGGCAATCGGGAAAACCGACCGCTTGCTGCCGATCAAATTGCTGAAAAAATGAGAAATGTTTCCGCAAGCGAAGTCGGTCAGGCGGTTGCTCTTTTGAATGAACATTATCTGGAGCGGAACTGTCCCTATACAATTATTTTTGACAGCGGCGGTTATCGGATGGTGCTTCGTTCGGAATTTGAATCGGTTCGCGCTCATTTCTACGGCAAGATTCGGGAAACCCGCCTGTCGCAACAAGCAATCGATACGTTGGCAATCGTTGCTTACCGGCAACCGATCACGGCGGAAGAAATTCGGAATGTCCGGCGGCAGCCTTGTTCGGCGATTTTGAATCAGTTGGTTCGCCGTAATTTGTTGAAAATCAGCCGCGAAGTGCAAGACAACAAGGGAGTTGCCTACTACCACACGACTCCGCGGTTCTTGGAATTGTGCCGAATTCAATCGCTCAACGACATTCCTCGAGCGGACGAGTTGGACTATCGGTAATCCTTCGATGACGAACACTACATCGCAGCAAGGCAGGTAACCTTGGCAGATAAAAGTTAACGCAAGACAAGCAGAGCCGCAATTTAAAAATTGCGGCTCTGTTATCGTTTTGGCAAAAATCAGAACACACTCTCTCTAACGTTCGCGGTACGTAAGATTCACGGCTCGTTCATGCCCAGTCGGCGATCTTCCGACCATCTCAACTGTTTCCGTTAACACCGCAACGATTTTTTGGTAATGCAGAACCTCTTCAGACGACAATATCCGACCCTTGCGGTCTTTCAAGTATTTCTGTGCAGGACAGGCACCGCCGATAGAAAAGTTCCAAACAACAAGCGGAACTCCCTCAAAATACTGCGTTTCGTTAATGAATACCCTGCCGTTAACATATCGCACATTCTTTATCCCATCGCCGTCCGACACTGGAAACGCCGTGTGAATTGCCGGTACATCTTCAAGTAAATGCAACTTTCGCAAACGCAAACCCTTCTGAACATACCGCTCAAACTCCGCTCCATCTTTCGGATAAAACACACGAGGAAAATCAACTTTCAAAAACTCCTGATATTTTGTCCAATAGAGCGGATCAAAGAGTACACCATACACATAATCGAAAATATCCCGTGCGGAAGGCACGCAACCGATCCGCCGGGCAATCTCGTTCACGATTGCTTCGTTCAAGTTCAAACACCGTTCGCCGTTCTTATCATAACAGTACAAAGGAAACGCATACGTTCCGCGTCCGATGACGCAATGCTCGATAATCCCCTTCGCAATGAAAATCCGGTCAAATTTTTGCACCGTCGGTTGATTTCTTAATGTCAGTAACACCAAATTTTCCTGAAAGAGGTGCCGCATCAATTTCTTTCGGGCATCGCCGCGCGGAATGATCTGCGAAATGATCTCCATCGGATAATACGTCCATCGCCTATCGAACACACGGTACAGCACCGGCTTAATGTCCTCCTTACGGTACTCCAAAAAGTATTGCCGCTTCTCTTCCAGTTGCCAATCTTTCGTCTCTTTCGTCCGGTACTTGGCAAGCACCTGCCCGGCTTCTAGTTGGGTTATATCGTGCAGCATTGTTTCCACATCACTTCGGGTAAAATGATTCTTGACCAGCAGGTTATCCTTTCTGAATTTGATCCCGGTGCCGTACTTGAGGAAGAGTTGCTGGACACCAAATCCTGCGTCGTATTCTTTTTTGAGCGAAAAGTCTTTGGGAACAAAATAATAATCCGGGGCATGCGGAGTGATTTCCGTAAATCCTGACGTTTCAATGTGTTGCGTTTCCAAAAAACCGAGTTTTGCCGGGCGTTTGCCGTAGAGATCGGCATAAAAGATTTTTTTTTCACACAAAGGCACAAAGGACGGATTGCGGACAAAAATGTTGATCGAGGTTCCTTGTTGAATATCAAAAATGTTTTCGTCTTTGCTGCCGTCCGGGGCGGTTTCCTTCTTTCGGGTGTTGCCATGAAGGTTCAAAATGTAAACGCAGTCAAAGATTTCCTGCAAGGATTGTCTCATTCGGCGGTGAATCAGTCCGTCGAGAAAACCGTTGTTGGTAATGTACGCAAGGATTCCACCCGACGGAGCAACCGTAATGCGGTGCTGACCCAGTGCGATAAATTTAATGTAATCATCGGAAAGCGGCTGAATGTTCATTTCATTTTTCAGTCCTTCCTTGTACTTTTCGGTGAGTTGTTTGGCATATTCGCTTTGATTGACCGTCGAAACGTTGTACGGCGGATTACCCAGCACGACCAAAAAGGGAAATTGTCCGTGCGTTTCCTGCGGCTCCAGAGCATTTGCCCGATGAATATTGAAACGTTGGTTTTCTTCGAGCCGATAACCTGTTTTTTGCAGGAACTCCGCCAATTTCCAATGTGCCAGCCGATAGGGAATTTCCATAACTTCAAAGCCGAGCAGGCGGGGCAGGAGATTGTCGGAGACGTAACTGTTCCACGCATCGGGTCCCTGTTTTTCGTGGATTCGATAGAAGATTTGCTCAATGACCTCGAAGAAAAATGTTCCTGTTCCCATGGCGGGATCGAGGATTTGGACACCATTATCGGCAATACCGTCTGGGAGATTGAAAGCCTGCCGCAGAATGTCATCGACTGCCCGGACGATGTACTTCACGGCGGGTTCTGGTGTGTAAAAGACTCCGCGTGCTTTTCGCAGGTTGGGATCGTGCGCCGCCAGAAAATGTTCGTAGGAGTAAGTATCGGTATCCCCCTTCGGCAATACCGGGTCGTTCGGTGTGGTCATATACTACAAACGGGAACAAACTGGACATTTTATCTTTGCGTCCCTTGCGTACTTTGCGGTAAAAAAAGATTTAACCACAAAGTATGCAAAGCCTAATTTCATACCTTTTACAGTATAGTGCCGCACACGTTTACAGTTTAACCGCTTGTCCCGTCTTGGCGGACTCATAAATGGCAAGGATGATTTTCACACTTCGGCACGCCTCGGGACCGTCCACGACAATTTTTTCTTTGCCGTCAATCGCGGCGATCATGTTTGCGAACAACTTGGCATGTCCCGAAAAGTTAATCGCAGCCGGATCAGCCGCTCCTCCTCCGCCCGACTTCCGATTCGCCATCGCTTCCAGAACCGTTGCATCCGTCGGCAACGAATCCGCAAAGTCCCAGCGGATAATGTCCTCTTCTTCCAAAATTGCCGACCCCTTGGAGCCGCTGATCTCGACCCGCTTCAAATAGCCGGGATACGATGCCGTAGTGCCGACAATCGTTCCCAATGCCCCATTCGCAAACTTTAACGTCGCAACGGCAGTGTCCTCCACGTCAATTCGTTCATGTGCCAGCAGGGCGGTGTGAGCGGTAACTTCTGCGACGGGTCCCATAAGCCATGTCAAGAGATCAATCGTATGAATCGCTTGATTCATCAATGCTCCTCCGCCATCGAGTTCCCAAGTTCCCCGCCATGCTCCGCTGTCATAGTATTCTTGGGTGCGATACCATTTAACGATGGCATCGCCGAGGGTCAGGCGGCCGAATCGTCCTGCGTCGATTGCCGATTTGAGTGCTAGCGATGAATCGTGAAACCGGCTGTGAAAGATGGTTGCCAACAGAACATTGTTTTTGGTACAGGCGGCAATGATTTTGTTGCAACGTTCCAAGGTGATTTCGAGCGGCTTTTCGACGACCACATGTTTTTTTGCTTCGGCTGCGGCAATGGCGGGTTCGAGATGCGCTCCGCTCGGAGTGCCGACGGTAACAATGTCAATGTCCGCATCTGCCAGGAATGTTGCGAGAGAATGATAAGGCTTGCAACCTGGGTACTGCCCGGCGAGTTTATCTGCCGATTCTGGTTTAGTGTCGAAGCAGGCGATAAGGGTTCCGCCAGCGGCTTGGATAGCTTTGGCGTGAAAATTGGCGATCATTCCGCAGCCGATAATTCCGAATTTTTTGGTCATGGAGTCGAATTTGAAAAGTGTTTTTTAATGCTCCTGTAAAGTTTAATCGAAAAGTAACCTCTCGGCAAGAGTGCTGGGAATGAAGTGCAGAGCAGTGACCGGATTAACCGGAGTACCGGCTAAATGATCCGGTCGCTCCATTTCATTGCGCTCCCGGCTTTCATTTTGCTCCGTCCCCGGCTCTTTTTTTGCCCTTTTGAGGCAACCTAGGTAATTTGGTAAAACCCTGCGGATTGTGCCGATTGTAACGGGAAGACGTAAATTTCTTAAAATAACGCCCCCATAGTTCGATAATCAAAGAAGTAAGGGGAATGACTCCCCGTCCTTGGAGGGCTGTATCCCAGTTGGATACACATATCACCCAAGTGCCAGGGACATTCACAAACGCTAAGAGAGGAAAAGAGACAATGAGAAAGACAGTTTTTGGATGCCTCGGTGCCGCAGCGGTTGCTTTTGCCCTGCTCTCCACCCCGGCTATGGTACAAGCACAAGGGTTGTTCAGCAGGTCATGTGACCCATGCGACGCAGTAGGACTCTGCGACCCCTGTGACAAAATCGGTAACGGATGCTGCTTCGATAACGGAGACTGCAATCCCTGTGATGCCGTGTGCGGTCCCCAAGCAGGAAAGTGGTTCCTGAATGGACACATGGAAGCGGGCTTCTTCGCCAATGCCCACGGAAACACAAGCCGGTATGGCGCACGCGGAACTGGCAACAGTGCCTACGCCAATGGCTTCCGAGGGGCTAGACCAACATCGGGCAACACTGATCTTTTGCAAAACACCCGGCTCACTGGGGCGCAGATCAACCAAGTCTATGTCTCGATGGGTAAGTCGGTCGATGGACGACGCGGACTGGATATCGGCGGAACCGTCGATTTCACATGGGGAAGCGATGCGTATCTCACCCAGGCAGCCGGTACGGAATTCGCAGCCGGACACGGCGGTGCTAACTCCCTTGGACGTTGGGGAACAGGCGACTACTTCGCCTCCTTCGCCCAGGCATACATCGAAGCCGAATATGGTCGTTGGAATGTCAAAGCGGGTAAGTTTTATGCACCTTTCGGAATGGACAGTTACAAGTCCACGGATAATTTCTTCTATTCCTGGTCGCCGACGATGTTGATCTCTCCGACGATGGGGCTCGGTGCCTACGCCACCTACAAGGCAAACAGCCGGTTGTCCGTGATTGGCGGTTTTGTAACCCCTGACGAGGTCGGCGAAACCAGCGACAACAACTGGGTTCTCGGCGGATTCATTTTCCAAGCGACCAACAGACTGAATCTCAAATACGTCTTCGCCGCAGGAGAAAACAAATACGAGAACAACTTGTTTGCAGGAGGTGAACATTACAAAGGCTATGTCCACTCGATGACGGCGGACTACCAGATCAACAAGAGGACGAAGTATGTCTTTGACTGGACTTACTTCACTGCCAACACTGGTGTTCGTGATGATCGCCAAAACATGCACACCTACGCTCTGATGAATGAGATCATTTATCAGTACAACAAGCGTTGGGCGTTCGGCACCCGGTTCGGTATGCTCAAATTCGGCGAACTCGGCGAACTCATGACCGATGTAGAACCGCTTACGGAGTGGAATACGGTTTCTCTTGGAGCGAACTGGACACCGAACAAGTGGTTGGTCGTGAAGCCGGAAGTGCGTTACGATTGGATGACTCGGGGCGACGTTGCTGACCGGAAATTGTTCGACGGCGACGATAACGGTGATCCTCGTAGTACCAATCAGTTTTCTGGCGGCGTGTCAGCGATAGTGAAGTTTTAGTTAGAGTTATCGCAAAGAGCCGGGGACGTAGCGTAGCGCAGTCCCCGGTTTTGTTACGTGTGAGTCCGGGGACTGCGCGGAGTACCGCTCTGTCCCCGGCTCTTTTTTTTTTCTTTTTTTTGGCGCTGCGTCCCCGGCTCTTTTCTTTGGGACTCACTTGTACTCGGGATTGACCCAAAGGATGAGCGGATTTTTTTGGTTCTTAACGTATTCTATACGCGTTCAAAAAAGAGACTCCTCAAAACTGTAACGCACCGAACCAGAGTCCGTCCACCAAGTGCGCTTGCCGAACCGCTGATTCAACGCCCGACTCGCACGTCCCTTGAAAAATTGCAGCAACTTCGCTTTTGTGATCGTGCCGATAAATATCCCGGCGATGTGAAAATGATTACACATAATCGCCGTCGCCAGCAACGTTCCCCGAACTTCGCCGGCGGTGTTCAACCAACGTTCGAGAATAATTTCGGCATGTTCCGTATCGAACAAGACGGTCGTTTCTTTCATGTTGGTTCTCGCCAGGCGTTCCAACATCGGCGACGGTTGATCGAAGGGGGTGCCGTATTCATTATGCTTATCCACATAGCCTCGTTTGTCCCCGGGTAACCAGTTTCCGTATGTCGTAGAAGTCATCAAAACATAGGAGTGCCGCGAAGGATCGAATAGCATAATGTTCTCCTAAAGAGCCGAGGACAGAGTACCATTATAGCCTATTAAGCACAAAAAAGAGCCGGGGACGCAGCGTAGCGCAGTCCCCGGTTTTGTTACGTGTGAGTCCGGGGACTGCGCGGAGTACCGCTCCGTCCCCGGCTCTTTCTTTTGGCGCTCCGTCCCCGGCTCTTTGGGATTAACCGGCTCCAATGCCAGTCCGATTCTCATGCTCCGACGGCAATCGCTGTTGCCGTTGCATAGGATTTGCAATGCGAAATGCTAATCAGCACTTCGGCAATTCCGTGTTCGGCAGCCTTTTGTGCCGCTCCCCGATGTAATCGAATAGTCGGCTTTCCGCCGGGCTGAATGACAACTTCAACATCTGTCCAAGCGATACCGGCAATCCAGCCAGTGCCGAGCGCTTTCAAAACAGATTCCTTTGCCGCCCAGCGTCCCGCGAAATGTTGCTCAGCGATTTTTTTTCCCGAACAGTACCGGAATTCTTCCTCGGTAAACACATGATTCGTAAACCGCTCGCCGTGCCGGGAAAGCATCCGACCGATCCGATCACACTCGATAATGTCTGTGCCGATTCCAATAATTCTCATGTGTTTGATTGTCCGTGTGCACCCGGAGATTACGGCGGAGTACCGCCTACATCTCCGGCTCTTTGCGCATGTTATTTTTGTACAGTTCCGTCACGGATCACGAGTTCGATTCGGTTATTCTTTGCCCGACCTTCCGGGGTTCCATTGTCGGCAATGGGTCGGCTGCGTCCAAAACTACTAGTCCCAATCCGGGCAGCGTCCCAGCGGAGAGCGTTCACGAAAAAATCCATCACGACCCCTGTCTTAGTAGTCGCAATCTCATGCTTTTGCATCGGATTGTTCGGATCGCTCATCAAACTGTCTGTGTGTCCTTCAATATCCAAAACCGCTTGGGAATGGGAAGCCCGAATCTCAGCGGCAATCGCGCGGAGGGTTTCTTCCCCCTCCGCCGACAGTTGCCACGCATTCGACATAAAAAGAGATTCATCTGCCGCTTCGATTCGAACGTTCTTCAAGTCATCGAAATAGACACGGACTCCTTCCCGGTTAATGATCGGCAGACTCTGCGGCGGCGGTTCTTCGCTTTTGGAAAGGGCAGGCGGAGGCAGTATCTCCTCTTCTGCGAAGACTGGGGGCGGTACCCTTCTTGCCTCTGCCAACTGCGCTTCCAATTCGGTAATTTTTTGATTCAATTCGTCGATTGTCGATTGAGTAGAGTCGCCGGGCTTCGATTCGATTTTCGGCAGTTCTGCCTTGCCCTCATCAATGGGCATCGTGCGTATCGGCATCGGTTGCATAAGCACTTCCGGTATGATGGGACGAAAAGCCGCATAGTGGTCCGGCTCTTCCATTTTGGGCGGCTGGACTACTGGCGTGTGTGTTACGGGCGACGGAGGGGAAGGTTTTGGTGCCAGCCATTGACAACCGGAAAGCGCAAGGAGAGCGACCATGAGCAATGGTGCTGTGCATTGCGAAAGCCGAATGTCAGAACAGAAACCAAACATCGCCGAGGGAGAAAGAGAGACCTAACACCGCAAGTAATTATACTCAATGAAGTAAGAAATTTTAGGGCAACGAAGCCAAAATAATGCTTTTTTTCCGTTTCCGTTCCGATTGTAATGATTAAGTAAAATTTGACCATCAATCGCCTCTTTGGCGGCACCGAACGATCCGGTCGCTCCACTGCATTACACTCCCGGCTTTCATTTTTTGCTCAAAATTTTCCGGCAAAAGCCTAACTTCTCTCTTCTATCACCTTCTTCACCGAATAGCACGTATCCGTCCGAATCGTCTTCGACACGACAAGTTCCGAAAGCATACCTAATGCGATGAAGAGTAAGCCAATCAGAACCGGTGCGAGAAGATAGGGCGAAAACAGCGCAAACACGAATCCTGTTACGATCTTTGTTGCGGTAAGTTCCACTCCGATACTTTGCGGAAGTTGGCAATACATGTAAAAAAGTTGGATCGCTTGCATACAATAACCGACAATTCCCAGTGCAATCACCATCATTCCAATCGTCCCCAGGAAGTGTTGCGGACGCTGACCGTATCTCGTTAAAAACCAAACGGTCAGAAGATCCAAAAAGCCCTTGAGCAATCGGGCGAAGCCGTACTTGGAATGCCCAAACTGCCGGGAGCGGTGTGCGATCACTTTTTCGCCGACCTTGTATCCGCGAGCACCGGCAAGTACCGGAATGAACCGATGCCGCTCGCCGTAAAGGGAGACTTCGTCCAGCACTTCCCGGCGGTAGCATTTCATTCCGCAGTTATGATCGTGTAGTTTCACGCCTGTCATAAAACTAACTGCCGCATTGAACAGACGTGAAGGAAAAATTTTGTGCCAAGGATCATAACGGCGTTGCTTCCAACCGCTGACGACATCGAGACCGGTTTCCATCTGGCGGAGGAAGTCGGGTATCTCCTTGGGGTCATCCTGCAAGTCGGCATCGAGTGTAATCACAAAGTCCCCTTTTGCGGCGTTGAAACCGGCTTGCAGTGCCGCCGCTTTGCCAAAGTTTCGCCGAAATTGAATCCCGCGAAACCGAGGATCGTCAGCCGCTATTTTTTCGATGGTCGCCCAACTCTGATCGGTCGAGCCGTCGTCCACGAAAATTATTTCGAGGTCGTAATCATTCTCGTCGGCAACGGCACAGATTTCCCGATGAAGTTGTTCAAGACTCTCCTCTTCGTTGTACAAGGGAATGACAAGCGATAATTGCATTGTTCGTATAGTATCGTTACCGATAAGTCAAATGTATTGTGGGCTATGGCATTGGAAGCGTCAAGCCCTTTGCTAAATCTTTTTGCGTCGAAAACCTCATCGTCCGCAAGCACAACCGCAGGAGGATTTACCCCCTTTCAGTGATCCGCGTGCCGACTCCAGTTGACCCGCACTGCCGAGCATCGTGTTCTTGTGAATAATGTACTCCGCATACGCCTTCATAAAGGTTTTGCCCGCCGGTCGAAGATCAAAATCCTCCGGTGTGTCCCGGAAATGCTCCCGATGGATCGCACACCAAACAAGCCGACCGTCGGTGTCAATGTTGATCTTCGTAACGCCCAATTTTGCTGCCGGCAGGTACTGCTTTTCGTCTACACCGCTTGCATCTTTGAGTTTTCCGCCAGCATTGTTAATGCGTTCCACCCAGTCCTTCGGTACGCTGCTACTGCCGTGCATCACCAGCGGGAAGTTTTTGGGAGCCACCTTTTGGATTTTTTCCAGCACGTCGAAGTGCAAGCCTTGTTTGCCGGAAAATTTGAATGCTCCGTGTGAGGTTCCAATCGCTACTGCCAACGAGTCCACGCCGGTTTTTTCGATGAACTCGGCGGCTTGATCGGGATCGGTTAACTTAACGCTTCCCACGATGTCTTCTTCAACTCCGCCGAGTTGTCCGAGTTCGGCTTCGACCACGACCCCCTTGGCGTGTGCCTTGTCCACAACGCGTTTGGTAATTTCGATATTCTTGGCAAACTCTTCGTGCGAAGCGTCGATCATGACGGAACTGTAAAATCCGCTGTCGATGCAATCGTAGCAGACTTCTTCGGTGCCGTGATCGAGATGGACGGCAAAAATAACTTCGGGAAAAACCTCGTCGGCGGTCCGGATCAGGGCTTCGAGCATCCGTTTGTCGCTGTACGATCTTGCTCCGCGGGAAATCTGGAGAATAAAGGGTGCGCTGGTCGTCCCGTCGAGGGCATCGTCATTGCTCCCCTTTTTGCCGAGGTTTCCGCGGAACAAACCGATGGTCTGTTCGAGGTTGTTGATGTTGTATGCTCCGATGGCGTATTTACCGTAGGCGTGTTGGAACAAATCTTTGGTGGTAACGATCATGTAAGGATTCTCCTGATTTTTTGTTTGTGTTTGAAGGAACAGAAGTTCGCCAGCACATACCATTGTACCGCAATGTTTTGTCTATGTAAGCGGGGTTCCGTTCCAGTGACCCCAGTCCGTTGACATGTTTGAAAAAAGAACAGAAATTTATCCACAGATTACACAGATTTTCACAGGTTCCGGTTTACGCCGGAAGGTAACACGCAAGACATGAAAGCCGGGAACGGAGCGCAGCGCAGTGACCGGATTGGTCGGAGTACCGGCTAAATAATCCGGTCGCTCCACTTCGTTGTGCTCCCGGCTTTCATTTTGTTTGTTTTTCGTTTTGCCGCTCGTTTTAGAATGAAAATTGGATCGGAAAACTGAAAGGCAACAAAGTCGTTTGATTTAATAAGGCAGTGAGCAATGGAAAACGACGTAAACCCTCACTGTCGTCACTCTTTGGCAGCGCGGAACACGGCGGCTT
>Ga0099364_10002305_pt1 | contig 30556 bp, 23 predicted proteins | sample TergutTh196P3_FD_73070 | JGI IMG/M metagenome (GOLD analysis project Ga0099364, IMG submission 73070) | Microcerotermes parvus P3 segment gut microbial communities from Pointe-Noire, Republic of the Congo - Th196 P3 | ecosystem: Host-associated > Arthropoda: Insects > Digestive system > Gut ...
CAAATCCTCTTTATTGTACCCTTGCTGCTCATCCTTCCGCTTTTCTTTGGTTTGGAGGGGGCGCTCTACGCCGGCCCTATAGCGGATACTTGCGCAGCGTGTGTTTCAGCAATTTTCGTCTTCAGCGAGATGAAAAAAATATCCGCGCTACAACGCGCAACCACATGTGATTTATTTCGCGAAATAAAGGAAATGCAATGAGCTACACATATCCGCCTACTAAGGGCAAAATGCCGATGCAAATCCTAATAATTTACAATCAAAACTTCATCCGTAGAATCCGTCTTGTCTTTCGTGTGGTAATTTGAATTTGAGTAATTGTAATCCAAGTGAATCGTCCGATAATTACGCCGATTCAACCACTCAATTAGAATCGTATTCGTTTTGCCTTTACTGCGTAGCACATTCGACAGGGCAAACCTAATACGCCGCTCGTTCAGAGAATCAAGCAACGCCAATAAGTCCCGTTCGCATTGCTCGTTCCAACCGTTCTGCTCGTTATAAGTCGCACATGTTATAAGATACGGCGGGTCGCAATAAACAAGACTGTTTTCCGTCAATGCGGAAGTATCAAACACCCGGAAGTCAACACAGGAAAAAGTATAGTTCCCCCCCTGCAAGCGGTCAATAAATGTACAGAGCTTTGATTTCATCTTGTCGTTGAAATCGCGCTTACCGACAGGAAGATTAAATTCGCCTTTTGAATTAAAACGAATCTGATTATTAAACGCATAGACTATCAGCACATACAGCATTATGTAATAACCGGAGTCCTCATTTCTCTTGTTAAAATCCCCTCGAAGCTGTAAAAACGGTTTGCGATTGTATTCACCAAGCCCTGCCGAGCTTTCACAGCCGTAGAAATCATACCCGTTTTCCGCAGAACGCGAAAGACCGTATTGTGTGATAACATCATCTATCATATTCAGCATGGTTTCCTTGCTGAGACTTTTGAAAGCGTTGTACAGATAGAGCAGATGAGGGATATTGTCATTGAAAATTACTCTTTCAGCGTTTACGTTCACACCTACATTGCATCCGCCGCAAAACAAGTCTGCGAATGTGTCAATGCGCTTCGCGAAGTGAGGTAGTATTTGCTTCAGTAATTTGAATTTCCCACCGGTGTAATTAAGCGGTGATTGAATTATATCGCGCATTTCGATTTGCAAATGCAGAGGAAAAGCCGCTCCTCATGTTCGTCAATATCAGATTTGCCTGCCGAGAACGGCTTGTAATCCTGCGTGAATACCTTTACTTCGCCTTTGGCGGACAAAACGCGCATGATGTCCGAATCGTCGATTTTTGCATTAGAGCGCCCATTGCCTTTCTGCGCCATGTTATTATAAGACAGTAATATATATCGGGCATTGATGCTATGAATCAAATCCTCAAATGCCTTTGCCGCTTTGTTTGTGCAATAATCGCTTTTGAGGTTTGTCCTATCCATTTTACGAGCAACGCCTTTTACTACGGGCTTTTCCCAACGGGCGATGTTTTCCAAAAGGTGGTACGCATCGCAATACTGCCGCGAGTTATACGGCGGGTCTATGTAAACTAAGTCAGCAGAAATACGCCACGCAAGCTCGTTTGTATCCTCGTTATAGCAAACATTTTCGGTGTTCAGATTATCATCGGGTAACGGTATAGAGAGTTCCAGATGTTTTTCAAATAGAGTGCCTTGCCGGAAAGCATCATAATGACCGCAGGTATTGGCAATTTTATCAGCAGCATACAGCAACGATGTAATAAGCAAGGCACGTTCACGCCCGTTAATCTCACCGAGCGCAAGGCGCGTTTCGATATCCTCACGAATAAAACCAATCTTCCGGCAATCGGCCATACTGAAAAATGTATCTGCGAAAGTGACACTCATATAATTATCGCCTGTCACCTCAAGCCTGTTGTAATAAGCTATTATCTGCTTAATCTTCTCCTGAGAATAGGTCTGCGGACTAAACCATGCAAGATGGCTGATATAGTTGCTATAAAGGTTATCGTTTGTAATAATCTGTTTATCCGTGAACGCAGATGCCACCGCACCCGTTCCGGCAAAAATATCCGCAACAGAGTTCACGCCATCGCAGTTTTCCGTAACCACCGACGTAATGAACGGCAGGAGCTTATACTTGTTGCCGAGATAGCGGCGGTTGTTGATGTAGGCGGCCTTTGATTTTGCGTTGAAGTCAGCCATGTAGTATTTTTCCTTTCGTTTTATCTAACAATTTCTCAAGAGCCGCTTCAGTATTTGGCATAGCTCAAATCTACTTGTGAACTTTGAATGGTTTATGATAAAATTACATCACAAAAAGAGCGGAGGGGACTGTTATGTATAGCGAATGGCTAAAGGGTACATGGATGCTGGATTCATTCACCGCCACTGACGAAGAAGGCAACACAATTGAGTATATGGGAGCCGGAGCAACCGGGTTTATTTGCTACTCCGGCGACGGGTGGATGTCGGTACAGGTTATAAAGCCGGATAGGATGAGATATGACGTTCCGGACGTGGAAGGCGGCACTGATGGACAGACGCTGTCTGCCGCGCGCGGAATGTTTACATATGCCGGTAAGTATACAGTAGATGAAGAAAACGCCGTTGTATATCATCATCTGGAGTTCAGCCTGATCCCCAATTGGATCGGCAGTACGCAGAAACGGTACATCACCAAAGAAAGCGACACGATCCTGGTTCTTAGCGCCGACCCGGTCAGAATGGGGCCGGGAGGCAAAAAGAGAAAAGCATGTTTGCGTTGGACTAAAGCTAATCACGTGTGATTTAAGAAATAAGGAAATGCAATGAGCTACACATATCCGCCCACTGATATATAGCTGACCTTTTCATATATCAGTTTCCACCTCAGTCAGTTCAGCGTCGACACGTCTCTCCATGTAGCGGATGATTTCCTCAAGAGAATTCTGTGCATGCGCGGCGTCGCCTGACACGACGGATATTCCGATGGTCAGAATTTGGTGCAAATCGTGCGTATCCACCTCTGCGGCCGACACGTTGAAACGCTGCCGGGTTTTGTCGATAATGCTCCGGCAGACCTGCCTTTTGTCCTTGAGGGAGGTTGCGTGGGGTATATGAAATGTCAGTTTCGCAGACCTAATATGCATGTTTCACCAATCCTACGGCTCACCCGAATACATAATGCTTTTTGACAGGCTTGGGGACTTTCCATACGCAGGACAGTCCTTCAGGAAACATAACATAGTCACTCGCCCCAAAGCGTACGCTTTTGCCATCATATTCAACCGTTACCTCGCCGGCCAACAACACACAGGTTTCCTTACTGTCATAAACACAATATACTCATTTATACATTAAATGTAAAGAGGCATATAACGTAATTTCAAATAATTCGAGGGCATTGACAAGTAAAAAAGACGCTCCGGTATGAAGCGTGATATTCATGAGCTACAGATTAAGCATATATCGAAAAAACTCTTGCGATTATTCAGACAAAAGAACATAATACAGGGATAGGTGGCCGAGGAGAAAAGCATTGAGTTTTTAACGACAAAACAAGCAAAGGAGCAGGCAAAAGATGGCAAGAGCTAAAAAAGAAACCGCGCCGCAACCCCTCACAGTTGGTAAAGATGTTGACGACGGGGCAATGAGTGATAAACACGAAATTATTATATACCAAACCGTGGACGGCCTGACAAAAATCGACGTTCGCATGGAGGGCGAAACCCTTTGGCTGACCCAAGCGCAGATAGTTCAGCTATTTCAATCAAGCAAATCAAATATCAGCGAACATATAAGCCATATACTCGCCGATGGTGAGTTGCTTGAAGATTCAGTTGTTCGGATTTTCCGAACAACTGCCACAGATGGCAAGGACTACAAGACAAAACACTACAACCTAGACATGATTCTTGCTGTCGGATATCGCGTGAAGTCATCAGCCGGTACGCAATTTCGTCAATGGGCAACAACCGTACTGCATGAATATCTGCAAAAAGGCTTTGCCATGAACGACGACCTGTTAAAAAACATGGGCGGCGGTTTGTATTGGAAAGAGCTTTTAGAGCGCATCCGCGATATCCGCGCCAGCGAAAAGGTTATGTACCGGCAAATCCTCGATTTATATGCCACAAGCCTTGACTACAACGCCACTATGCCTGAAACGATAGAGTTTTTTAAAATCGTGCAGAACAAGCTGCATTATGCTGTCAGCGGACATACCGCAAGCGAAATCATCTTTGACCGCGCTAATGCAGAACTGCCTTTCATGGGGCTAACCGTTTTCAAAGGCAAGCGTCCTATAAAAAGTGAAGTGACGATTGCGAAAAACTACATGACCGAAAAGGAGCTATTCGCCCTTCGCCGTATGGTCAACGCCTTTTTTGATATGGCGGAGCTGAAAGCGTCAACGCAGGAACCGATGTATATGCGCGATTGGCTCGAAACACTGGACAAGTTCTCGCAGGACTTTGGCATGGGCGTTTTGGAAGATTCGGGCAAAGTTACACATGTTGCCGCAGTCAATAAAGCGCTGCGTGAGTATGACACATACCGGGCGCAGCTTACTGATGAATTGACCGCTGTTGAGAAAGCGTATCTGCAGACTTTGCAGGATATGCAGAAGAAACTCAAAGCCGGAGGTGACGGCGGTGAGTGAGTGGTAAACAAAGGCTTTAGGCTCAATGTGTACAAAAATCGGAAGCGGCGCAACTCCGACAGGCGGACAGGAAAGCTATAAAGACGAGGGTATATCCTTGATAAGAAGCCAAAATGTCGGGGGCTTCGTATTTTTATATGACGGTCTCGCATATATTGACGATGAACAGGCTCGATAATTGAATAATGTGATTTTTGATAAGAGCGACACACGAATTAATATTACAGTTGATTCAGTAGCGCGTGTTTGCTCTGCCCTTGATAGTATTGTCCCTGCTTGTGTGAATCAACACGTCGCCATTATTCGCGCAGATGGTGTTCAATAAGACAATTACTATACGAAGTATTCACTTTTGGCAATGAAATAGCATTTTGTTAGTGATGTCATCGAAGATTTCACTGACAAGGATATGGATAATATTCTTTTTTCTGTTTTATAAAGTGGACACCCTGTTGTCATACATGATAGGAACATATTTGAGAAATTGCTTGAAAAAAATTATATATGTTCCCAAGAAACACGACACCCTGTTGTCGTGTTTGGTGTCACTAGCCGACGGCTCGGAAGAATGGTACAAGGACAAAGGCAAATATTGTTGGACTTCGATGATTCGACAGCCGGAGTTTGTCACCGCTGATGTTTTTGACGCGGCAAAGACCGTGTTTATCAAGAAAAAACCGCACCTCGATACCTCACAAGCGCGGCTCGAAAAATTCACCGAGGGTCTTTGCGTTCAAGCAATGCACATCGGCTTGTATGACGATGAACCGCGCACAAACGCCGCAATCATGGAGTTTATCGCTGATAATGGCTATGTCAGCGATATAAGCGAAACCCGCCGTCATCACGAGATTTATCTGAACGACCCGCGCAAGACTGCACCTTCGATGCTGAAAACGGTGATAAGGTGTCCGGTGAAGAAGCGTTAAGCCATAAAACCAAAACACTAGCCTTACGCCAATGTTTGCCCAGGCAAAAAAATTCCTAAAAACTTTACCGAGCCTGATAAATGCGATTAATAAAGGGGAAAATGCAAAATAAGAATTTTTAGTTAATTTTAAAAACCCTATTGACTCTCGTGTTGCACGATAGTTGATAATATACGCATATGTCAATTGCAGAGCGGGAGTCAGTCAAATGCCAAAGCAGGCACCTTGCGCGGAAAGGTGGATGACAAAAATGAGTAGCAATGAAGCAATAAATACTACGCGTGCTCAGAAGGGCGCCGGGCGGTTGGATACGCGCGGTGAGCTAAACGTCTTGAAGCACAAATATGCAAGGCTTCAGAAAGAATACGATAAAACGCTGTTTTTATACAGGCAAGCTGCGGCCATGCGTGAATACAACGAAAAGGAAAAAGAAAAACAGCGGCGCTATAATAAGATGCTGCGAGAGAATTGCCCGGACGATATCGTTTTACTTGACAAAAATCTGACCGTCCTGCTTTGCACATCCTCCGTAAATATCAGATTCGAACGCGAGGTTGTGGGAGGGGCGATACTGGATGTCGTTAAGGACGCCTTTGGTGAGGATTTCATGCGGCAGTTGGAAACAGGCTTGGTGGATGTTTTAAGAGCAAAAGAAGCGTATTCCTTTGACACAAGGCTCTATAACCGTTTGATGATAGATGGGGATAAGCAGGCATTTTACTTCTCCATACGGCTTTCGCCCACCTTTGACGATAATGAGGAACTCAGCGGGATACTGATACTGGCACATGACATCACGCAAATGCACAACGCGAATGTGCAGGCCGAAGAAGCAACCCGCGCAAAGAGCAATTTTCTTGCTAATATGAGCCATGAAATACGCACTCCCTTGAATGCCGTCATCGGCATGACCGGTATCGGCAAATCCACCGCAGACATAGAGCGCAAAAACTATTGCTTCGAGAAAATAGAAGAAGCGTCAACCCACCTGTTGGGCATAATAAACGATATCTTAGACATGTCAAAAATAGAAGCAAACAAGTTTGAGCTTTCCACGGGGGAGTTCAACTTTGAGAAAATGCTGCAAAGAGCCATAAGTGTAATTAACGTCCGAATGGATGAAAAACATCAGGCTCTATCCGTATTTGTTGACAAGAACATACCTAAAACCTTGGTTTGTGACGATCAGCGCTTGGCGCAGATTATAACGAACTTGTTAGGGAATGCCGTAAAATTCACGCCCGAAGGCGGCTCCATATCCCTAAATGCAAAACTCCTGGACGAAAGCGATGGCGTCTATAAGATTCAAATTGAAGTAACCGACACCGGGATTGGGATAAGCCCTGAACAAAAAGCCCGGCTTTTTAATTCTTTTCAACAGGCGGAAAGCAATACAGTCCGCAAGTTCGGAGGCACGGGGCTTGGCCTGTCGATTTCAAAGAGCATAGTCGAAATGATGGGGGGCGAAATATGGGTCGAATCCGAGCTTGGAAAAGGTTCAACCTTCTTTTTCACGGCCAATGTTAAAAAGAGCGCGGCAAAAAAACAGGAATACAGGCTTCGCCCCGCAAATCGCAAAACCCTCCGCGTGCTTGCGGTTGACGAAGACCCTGAGGTTTTATCATATTTGGATGAAATCATCAAAGGCTTTGGTATAAAGTGCGACACGGCCATATGCGGCGAGGACGCGCTCAAGCTTTCCGAGCAAAATAACAATTATGACATTTTCTTTATTGATTGGAAATTACCAAAAATAAACGGCGCCGAGCTGGAAGGATTGTTAAAAAGCAAAAGGCATAAAGATGACCAACTGATCGTAATGATGATTTCTTCCGCCGACTGGAGCGTGTTAGAAGATGAAGCCGCCAAAGCAGGCGCGCACAAGTTCATACAAAAGCCCTTATTCTCATCCTCAGTATTTGACATCATAAACGAGCATTTCGGAAAAAAGCAGCAAGCGATGGAGGTGCATGAAGATATCCCCGATTACAGCGGAAGCTGCATTCTGCTCGCCGAAGATATTGAAATAAACCGTGAAATAGTGCTGTCGATGCTTGAAGACACAAAGCTTGAAATTGACTGCGCGGAAAACGGCAGTGAAGCCGTCCACATGTTTTGTGAGACGCCGGATAAATACAAAATGATATTCATGGACGTTCAAATGCCCGAAATGGACGGTTACGAAGCCGCGCAATACATACGCTCGCTAAATTTGCCGCAGGCTAAGAAAATCCCGATAATAGCTATGACAGCAAATGTATTCAATGAAGATGTGGAGCGCTGTCTTGCGGCGGGTATGGACGGACACATTGGCAAACCGCTGGATTTTAGTAAAATTATGGAAGTATTGCATGAGTTCGTGGGAGTACAATGAGTTCCATGAACAATAAATTGCATATTGTGCGCCGGCTATGTTATTATGTATGCTAATACTAAATAATAATGGAGGTCGAGCATGAATATAAGACAGCGGCTTTACACGATTGCGGATTTAGCCTTGGGAAAGCACCTGCAGCTCATGACTGACAGTCAGGTAGATTCATATGTCGAACTGCTGAATTCATTTGTCGAAACCTTTCCTGAGGAGGAGGCAGAGCTGAAAGCCGCAATGGAAAAAAGAGACGTCGAGTCTGTCATAAGACGATTATCAAGCATCAGAGAAACCCTCATAAACATATATGCCGAAGAACTGGCGGACGAATGTTGGGCGCGCATAAAAAGCTTTGACAAAGAAAGGCCCGAGAAAATAGAAGCATATGTTATATACTTCATCTCGACGCTTGCAGCGTTATCCATTGATATACAAGTAGCGTTCCTTACAGAAGGGGACGGCAGTGCAAATCCGATGCGCGTGCAAGACGAGCAGGGGGCCGGTGCCGTCAAAAGCATACTGGCAGTTGACGATGACACATATTTCTTAGACACGTTCAAGGCCGCCCTGAAAGACGTCCCATGCAGAATAATAGGGGTCACATCCGGGCTTGCGGCGCTTGGCGCATTAAAGAACCTTTCACCGGATCTATTCGCTTTGGATATCGAAATGCCCGGAATGGACGGGATAGAGCTTGCGAAGGAGATAAGGGCGCTTGGCCACAAGGCTCCGATTGTTTTTATAACAGGCAACGCGACGAGGTCATACGTGTCAAAATGCGTAAGCGCGGGTGCGTCGGATTTCATCATTAAGCCTATAAACCCGCAGAATGCTGCGGGCAGAATTAGCAAATTCCTTGGGTGACGCCCGTGAAAATGCTTAGATTCCTTAAACATGAATCGCGTTTGCTGGCTCAATATCTGTTAGTGATCGTCGTTTTTGCATCCATGATTAGCATAAGCAGCTTTTTTGCCTTGCGTATAGTCAACAAAAACCTCAGCCTCTATGGAGAAGAACTTACTATGTTCTCGGCAGAAACCTTGACGGCATATCTAAGGGCGCACCAGATAGCCTTTGAAAATGTCGCCTATGCCGTTGAAGATTTGTACTCGCTCGGGTCGGATGCCGCTGCACTGGAGCATGAACTAACAAGGGCCTCAGTGCATCTTATGGAAAGAGAAGACGGAATATACAGCGGCTTTTTATACATCTACGGGTACATCGGGAACGAGTTTATCCAAGCATTCGACAAGATTATCACACAAGGGCATGACATGACGGTTCGCCCGTGGTATACGGGGGCATATGAAAAAAACGGCGAGACCAATTTCAGCGACCCGTATAACTGCCTATACACCGACGAGCTGATAATATCACTTTCAAAACTATTGCGGGATAACAATGGCGACACTTTTGGCGTACTGTCCTTCGATATTTACTTTTCCTCTTTCAGCGACTATGTAAGCCAAATACGATTCATGGATGCGGGTTACGGCGCTTTGCTTGATTCCGAGCTGCGTGTCATGGCTCACTCTCAGGAGTCGATCATAGGCATGAAGCTGGACGAACTTCATAGCGAGTACGGCGATTTTGCCCATGTGGCGGATATCCTGCGCGCAGGCAATGAGCTCAGCGTATTCAGGACCGGTTCGTATACCGGGATAGACAGCGTCTTTTTCAGCAGGAAGCTCTTTAACGGCTGGCATCTCTACATAGGAATACCGGTACGCGATTTTTACCAGGACGCAAACGCCATGCAGCTTGTGCTGACTGTGACGGGGTTTATTTCAATGCTGCTGCTTTGCGGCATAATGACATTTATGCACTCCGCTAGAAAACGCTCCGATGAAGCAAGCAGGCTCAAATCCTCTTTTCTTGCGAATATGAGCCACGAAATACGCACGCCCATGAACGCAATAATCGGCATGTCGGAGCTTCTTTTGAACTCGCGCCTTGCCGAGCGCGACAAGAAGTTCGCCAATGATATATACATATCGGCCAACTCGCTGCTCACTATTATCAATGAAGTATTGGACATGTCAAAAATAGAAGCAGGGAAGTTTGAACTTAACCCGGTGCATTATGATTTTCGCGAACTTGTGGACGACATTGTATCCATGTTTATGTTCGTTGCAAAAAACAAAGGGCTTGAGTTCGTATTCTTGAGCGACGGAGAGATGCCCGAAGCTCTGTACGGTGATGATATAAGGCTGCGGCAGGTACTGACGAATATTTGCGGAAATGCCGTCAAATTTACAGAAACCGGCTCCATCAGATTCAAAGTAACAACATGTGAAGACGCCATTACCTTTGAAATAGAAGATACCGGAGTTGGTATACGCCAGGACGAGATCCCGAGAATATTTCATGTCTTCGAGCAGTCCACAGCGGAAAAAAGCAGAAAAATCACCGGCACGGGTCTGGGTCTCCCGATAAGCAAGGAGTTTGTCGATATGATGGACGGCGACATCCATGTGATCAGCGAATACGGGAAAGGCAGCGTTTTCACAGTAACGATTCCCTTAGTCGCAGGAGACCCCGGGGAGATAAAGCGCTCCGAAGATTTTTGCGGAACATTCTCCATAAGCGCGCCCGAAGCAAAGATATTGGTAGTAGACGACAATGAGTATAACTTAAAAGTAGCGGTCGGACTGTTGGAGTTGTTCGGAATTGAAGCGGTAACCGCATCATCGGGAAGGGAAGCCGTAGAGATGGTGCTCAATAACAAATACGATCTTGTTTTTATGGATCATATGATGCCGGAAATGGACGGCATTGAAACTACGGCAGAGATAAGAAAACACGGGGATAGGTATAGAAAACTGAAAATCGTCGCACTGACGGCGAACGCGATTCAAGGCGCGAAGGAAATGTTTATGGAAAGCGGCTTCGACGGATTCGTCTCAAAACCGATAGAAATCCCCGCCTTAACAAAAATATTGGCAGAACACCTACCGCCTGAGAAAGTTTCGCAGAATACTGAGTGCAAACTGGATATTGCCAAAACAGAAAACAGTGAAGAACAAGACGAGTTCATAAAAGCACTTGCCGGCGCGCCGGAGATCAACGCGGAAACCGGCGTGCTAAGGGTAGGCGGCAATAAAGACATGTACCGCAGCAATCTTAAGCTTTTTTATGAAAAGCTGAAAGCAGACTGCGAGAAAATGACGGCATTTATGCAAGACGGGGACTTAGACGGCTTTGCCATAGCCGTACACGCAATGAAGTCCGCTCTTGCAAGCATCGGCGCTGCAAGCTTATCAGATGCAGCGCTCAAACTGGAAGCAGCCTCAAAAAGCGGCGGCGCCGAATACTGCACGGAACATTTTCCGCCATTCATAAAACGCCTAACGACCCTGCACCTGCAGTTGGAAACCGTTTTTCCGCCTGATAAGGCCGTTTCAGAAAGAGAAACCGGCAACCCTGAACATCTTGGCGAAAGCATAAAAAAAGCGCTTAATGCAGTTGATGACTACGATAATGACGCAGGCATAGAAATACTAAACGAGCTGGCCGCTTTTGATTTCGGAGAGGAAGCAAACGCAATGCTGGAAAACGCGCTAATGCTGCTAAAGCAGTACAATTACGACGAAGCGAGATCAGTACTGGCTCAAATAGCCGGTTCTCTATAGCAGCTAAATCCGCTCTTGACGAGAAAAGTCCGGTTGATATATACTGCTCCCAAGGAAAATCGCTGTTGCGGAATTATTCAAGGAGGCTACCTTATGAAAAGAACCATTATCGCAGTACTAATTATAGCAATGATAAGCCTTGCGGCGGGGTGCGGTTCGGGGACGGGCGGAACTGCCTCGGTACCCGGACAGTCCACAGGAACGCAACCCGGGACAACGCCGGCAGGGCAAACGCCACCCGCGCAGACAACAACGCCGCAGGAACAACCGCGGACTGAAACATTGGAGGGACAAATGGAAAAGACAATTAAAGCGACTATCACCATGGAGGATGGAGGCGTCATCGAAGTGGAACTCTATCCGGATTTGGCGCCACAATCGGTTCGAAATTTCGTATACCTTGCGCGCGACGGCTATTATGACGGGCTCAAGTTCCACCGTATCATAAAAGGCTTTATGATACAAGGAGGTTGCCCCACTGGTACCGGCACCGGGAATCCGGGCTATTCCATAAAGGGCGAGTTTGAATCAAACGGGTTTTCAAATAATTTAAGGCATACTCGCGGAGTGTTGTCAATGGCGCGATCCGGAGATCCGGATTCAGCAGGCTCCCAGTTTTTTATTGTACACAGGGATTCTTCGCATCTTAATGGAGGATACGCGGCATTCGGTCGTGTGGTCAGCGGTTTGGACGTAGTTGACAGTCTGGCAGACACGCCCGTTTTAGATGGCAATGGAACAGTTTCCAGCGAGAATATGCCGGTTATCAGGTCAATAACTATAGATGACGATATCGAGCTGCCGGAGCCGGACAGGTTAACACGTTAACCCTAAGCAACGACACATTGAGAGGAATGACAGTTTATCATGAAAAATGACAGCAATAAGCAGTTTTACACCGGCGCCGACGCGCTGAATGACGCACTGATAGAAGCCGGCGTAGACTGTGTGTTTCTCAATTCGGGCACGGACTACCCGCCGATAATCGAGAGTTGGGCGAAGCATGAAGCGGAGGGGAAGAAAAACCCTCGCATTATAATCAGCCCGCACGAGTACGCAGGCATGAGCGCGGCGCAGGGATATGCGCAGATTACGGGAAAAGCGCAGGCCATGTTCGTGCATGTTGATGTCGGCACAGAGAATCTGGGAGGCGCCGTACACAACGCTTTCCGCTGTAGGACGCCTGTATATATACTTGCCGGGCTATCGCCCTATACTATGGAGGACGAGCTTCGCGGAGGGCGCAATGCCCATATACAGTTCCTTCAGAATATTCCGGATCAGGGAGCGATTGTCCGGGAATACACAAAGATGAATTACGAGTATCGCAGCGCGAAGAACATCCAGCAAATGACATACCGCGCCCTTCAGATAGCTCACAGCGAGCCTATGGGGCCGGTATATATGATGGCAGCGCGCGAGGTTTTGGAAGATGAGGGCATTGATGTACATGCGAACATTCACCAGTGGGGCTCAACTTCGCCGGCAGCAATGGACGCAGAATCGGTGCATACAGTGACACGCGCATTAGCAGAAGCAAAAAAGCCGCTCATAATAACATCCTATTCAGGCAGGAACACAAAATGTCCGGCTGAACTGGAAAAACTGGCGGAGGCCCTGGCGATACCTGTTATAGAAGCGGATCCCCCGATAAATATGAATTTCCCCGGCAGCAGCCCTCTGCATGCAGGTTTTGACGCGCGCGGATTCATTGAGCATTCCGATGTAGCGCTGATAATTGACTGCGACATGCCGTGGATACCGGCGCACACAAGACCTAAAGCAAACTGCCGGGTATTCTATATTGACGCAGACCCGCTCAAGGAGCATATTCCGCTGTGGTACATAAAAGCGGAGCGCTTCATCAAAGCCGATGCATTTACTGCGCTCAGTCAAATAAACAATGAACTGGACAAAAGCCCGCAGATTTTCAACCCGGCACTCATTGAATCGAGGCGCGAAAAAGTCCATGATATCCACAAAAAGATGAGGGAGAGCTGGGTATATGAAGATGGGGGAGAGGATTATATAACACCGGAGTTCCTGACAAGCTGCATTAGCAAGGTAATTGACGACGACACCGTATTGCTAAACGAAGCGATTTCAAACAGCATGTATATCGGGCGGATGCTGCCGAGGAACAAGCCGGGGACCCTGTTTGCCAGCGGTGGCAGCTCGCTGGGCTGGAATGGCGGCGCGGCAGTCGGGATGAAACTCGCGTGCCCCGAAAAGGATATTGTAGCCCTCACAGGGGACGGGTCATACATTTTCTCCTGCCCAACGGCGGTTTATTGGATGGCCGCCAAATACGAAACCCCGTTTATGACGATCATTTACAACAATCAAGGGTGGAATGCACCCAAGCAAATAACGGCGCGGCAGCACCCGGAGGGTTTTGCTGTTAAAACAAACAGTTATTGGACAAGCCTTGCCCCGGCCGCGCAGCTTGACAAAGTAGCCGAAGCTGCCGGCGGCGCTTTCGCAAAAACAGTATCAGCCCCCGGGGAACTGGCGGATGCTTTGTCTCAGGGCAGGGATGCAGTCAGAAATGGGAAGTGCGCAGTTATAAACGTTATGCTGCCGCCGGTTTAATATTCCGAGGAGGCGCTGTAATGGACGAAATACTGAAAATGTTGCAAAAAGACAGCAGGCAGACAGTAAAGCAGATTGCGACCGCGCTTGGCAGTGACGAAGCGAAGATCCGTGATCGGATTGCCGGGTATGAGGCGGACAACGTTATTATGAAGTACACAACGCTCATCGATTATGATAAGCTCGATGAAGACAGCGTTACTGCAATGATTGAGGTGAAAATCTCGCCTCAGCATGGCGACGGTTATGATCGCATTGCAAAGCGCATATACCAGTACGACGAGGTGGAGAGCTTGTACCTCATGAGCGGCGCATACGACCTGCTTGTGACTATGACTGCGAGAACGATGAAAGACGCCGCCCAGTTTGTATACGAGCATCTTGCGGCAATCGAAGGCGTAACGTCGACTGCGACGCATTTTATTATGAAAAAATACAAGGAAAACAATTGCGTATTTGCGATAAAGCCCGAGCAGGAAGAGAGGGTGCTATTCGTATGATTGATTATGATTCGGTTTTGTCATGCAGCGTCAAATCACTCGAACCGTCAGGGATAAGGAAGTTTTTCGATATTTTAGAAGAAATGGAAGACGCGATATCCCTTGGGATCGGTGAGCCCGATTTTGTCACGCCGTGGCATATCAGGGACGCCGGTATTCATTCGCTTGAGAAAGGGTTCACGAAATACACGGGGAATGCTGGGTTGACAAGGCTTCGCACGGAAATCAGCGAATACCTCCTTAGGCGGTTTGAGCTATCGTACGGGTATTCGGATCAGATAGTTGTAACCGTAGGCGGCAGCGAGGCAATTGACTTGGCTATACGCTCGCTTGTAAACCCCGGCGATGAAGTAATAATACCCGTACCGTCATTTGTCTGTTACGGCCCGATAACAACGCTGTCGGGCGGTACGCCTGTATATGTCGAAACGATAGTCGAAAATGAGTTTCGCCTCACAGCCGACGAACTGCGCTCCGCCATATCCAAAAAGACAAAAGCGCTTATTCTGCCATTTCCCAACAACCCGACAGGTGCGATAATGGAACGCGCCGACCTTGAAGCTATAGCCGAAGTACTGCGCGGGACGGATATAGTCGTAATTACCGATGAAATATATGCTGAGCTGACTTACGGGCAGCATCATGTTTCGATAGTGAATATCAAAGACATGTATGAGCGCACGGTATATGTGGGCGGTTTTTCAAAAAGTCATGCGATGACAGGCTGGCGCATGGGGTATGTATGCGGGCCTGCCGATATTGTCAGGCAAATGCTGAAGATTCATCAATACGCGGTCATGAGTTCACCGACGACGAGCCAGTATGCCGCGATTGAAGCTATGAGCAAAGGCGACGGCGATGTTCAAAGCATGAGGCGCGAATACGATCAAAGAAGAAAACATTTGCTCGCCGGCTTGCGGGAAGCCGGCCTCGATTGCTTCGAGCCGCGCGGCGCGTTTTACGCGTTTCCGAGCATAAAGAAAACAGGGTTGTCTTCAGCAGATTTCTGCGAGAAGTTCCTTCTCAGCGAGAAAGTAGCGGTAATACCCGGCAGCGCGTTTGGCAAAGGCGGAGAGGGATTTATCCGTATGTGCTACGCATCTTCGCTTGACAACATATCAATTGCAGTGGAGCGGATCAGCCGGTTTGTCAAGTCTCTATGACAGGTTAAGATAGGTAATGGAAAGAAGATGATACATTGAAATACATACTCGTCATCGGCGATGGAATGGCGGATGAGCCTATAGCGGAGCTTGATGGAAAAACCCCTTTGCAATATGCAAAAACGCCGGCGATGGATGCGCTTGCCTCCGCAGGAGTGCTGGGCAGCGTGCTGACAATACCAAAAGGGCTGCCCGCAGGAAGCGACGTCGCGATTCTTTCCATATTCGGCTGCGATCCGCAGGACTGCTATACCGGGCGGGCGCCGCTTGAGGCGGCGGCGACGGGCATTATGCTCACGCAAGGCGATGTTGCATACCGTTGCAATATGGTCGCGTTTGAAGATAAACCCATACCATTGGAGGACAAAAAGCTAATTTCGCATTCGGCGGGTTCAATCGAAGGCGAACAATCTGCCGCGCTGATAAGAGAGCTTTTTGAAACGCCGGGATTCAAAGAAGCTGCAGAAGGAGCCGGGATGGCTGTATATCCGGCATTGTCTTTCCGTCATATAGCGGTGCAGAAGTCTGCTGATATTACCGGACTGGAGCTGACGCCTCCGCACGACCACCTTGGGGAAATCGTAGGGAAAATCCTGCCGCGCGGCGGCAAAAACGCAGAAGTTCTGGAAAGACTGATGCGGCTTGCGCACGAGTCCCTTGATACTAATCCTCTGAACATAAAGCGCCGCGCAGAGGGAAAGCTTCCCGCAAATGGCATTTGGCTCTGGGCGGAGGGGACGGTCGCAGGACTGCCAAACTTTGCAAGCAATTACAAAAAGACGGGCGGCGTTATTTCCGCTGTGCCGCTGTGTCAGGGAATAGGGGCGCTCATCGGGCTTGAAAGGGTTTTCGTGGAGGGGGCGACAGGAGAACTGCATACGAATTATGAGGGCAAGGCAAATGCCGTGCTTGAAGTGCTGAAAAGCCACGATTTCGCAGCCGTACACATAGAAGCGCCGGATGAATGCAGTCATGACGGAGACCTAAAAGGAAAGCTTCAAGCCATAGAATGGATTGACAGCCGCATTATCAAGCCGCTGATTACGCACCTTCACAAAACCGGCGAAGACTACAGAATGCTTGTTATGTCTGATCATAGGACTCTGATGTCCACTCGCGGACATGACGGCTCTCCCGTACCATATGCCCTTTATGATAGCCGCTTCGACAGGGGGACCGGTTTTGCATTTTGTGAAGCTGACGCGGAGCGTGGCCGGTTTATTGCGAAAGGGACACAACTTATGGGCATATTGTTTGGTGAGGCATAATGATTGAAAATGCCGTTGCACACGCGAAATTAAATATATCGCTCGATATTGTTGAGAAAATGGCAGACGGCTACCACAGCTTGAAAACTGTGATGCAGAGCATCAGCCTTGGCGACGAGATAACGGTGGAATGCGTTCCGGGCAAGGGTGTGAGCGTCAGAACCGATTTGCCTTACCTGCCGGGCGATGAGCGCAACATCGCGTCAAAGGCTACGGCGGCATTTTATAAGTACACAGGCATTGAAGGGTTTCAAACAAGAATCAATATAAGCAAGAAAATTCCGGTTTGCGCCGGTCTTGGCGGTGGAAGCACAGACGGGGCTTGCATATTGCGCATGCTTGACAAGATATTCAAAACGAGCCTTGGACATAAAACGCTTGAAGAAATAGGTGGGAGTTTTGGTTCCGACGTACCATTTTGCGTCGCGGGCGGGACGAGGCTGTCCGAGGGCAGGGGGGACGTACTGAGCGATATAGCGCCGATGCCGCATTGCTGCGTAGTTATATGTAAGCCGCCATTTTCCTGCTCGACTTCGGAGCTTTATAGACAAGTAAAATGTGAGAAAATAAAGGCAAGGCCGGATACTGAGGGAATAGTAGCCGCGCTCGGAACAGGCGACTTGAGAGGCGTCGCCCGGCGCATGTACAACGTATTTGAGGATATCTTGCCAAGAGGTACGCGCGATATTGCAGAAATAAAATACATAATGCATGACAACGGAGCGCTTGGCGCGACAATGACCGGATCCGGCCCGTCGGTATTTGGGATTTTTGACGACAAGGCCTATGCTCAAAAGGCCTATGGGCAACTGAAAGCAAGCTACAAAGACGTTTTTATGGCAGAAACGGCGGAACGACTGCAAGAGTAACAATTATGGAGGTCTACATATGAAAGTGTTATTGGTAAACGGAAGCCCAAACAAAGAAGGCTGCACCTATACAGCGCTCAGCGAAGTAGCGGGCGCGCTCGAACAAAACGGCGTCGCGACGGAAATGTTCCAAATCGGCACTAAGCCCATACAGGGATGCATCGCATGCAGTAAATGCCGAAAAACCGGCAAATGTACATTTGACGACGATATATACAATGAGCTTTTGGGGAAGATGCTGGAGGCGGATGGAATCGTCATAGGGTCGCCGGTTTATTTCGCCGGTGCAAACGGCACGCTTTGCGCATTGCTCGACAGGGTGTTTTTCTCGGCCATGGGCCGCTTTGCGCACAAACCGGCAGCATGTGTGGTTAGCTGCCGCAGGGGCGGTGCGGCGTCAGCGTTTGACAGGCTTAATAAGTATTTCACAATCTCGCAGATGCCTGTGGTGTCATCGCAGTATTGGAATGCCGTTCATGGATTCAAACCGGAAGACGTGCGTCTCGATTTGGAAGGCTTGCAGATAATGCGTGTTCTTGGTAATAATATGGCGTGGCTCATTAAAAACATCAAGTCGGGAAGTCCGCCGCCGGAGCCGGAAGAACGAAGGATGTTCACAAGCTTCCCGGACGGCAAAGCCTGATGCAGAAATAGCTGTCCGAGCGCAAGGTTGGAGAGCAGTAACGAAACAATCGGGGTGAAGCTATGTTCTGTTCCGAATGTGGTGGAAAAAGCTATGAAGGCGCTAGATTCTGCACAGAATGTGGAGCGGCTATAAAGCGCGGCTCCGCCGTTGCTGACGATGCGCCCGCCGCGCATCCAACGTTAAGCGCGCCTCCGGCAGACACGTTCAAAACCGGGCGGCCGCCATACGGCGAGGCTCACCGGCCAATGTATACGATTCCTGCCGACGCTCCATTTTACGCCGAACCGGTTCAGCCGGTATATACGCCCCCCGCCGATCGTCCGGCTTTTAGCGAGATTTCACAACAGATGTATACAGTATCCGACGACACTCCGGATTATACCGGATCGGAGCAATCAGCATACACGCCCCCAGCCGGTACACCGAGCTACGACGAACCAAGCCGGTCAACGTATGCGCCCCCCGCAGGACATCCGTCCCATGAGGATCAGCATTCGCAGATGTATCAGCCTTCCGCCGGTTTCCCCTCTTATGGAGCTGCACCCCCGCCGATGCAAAACGGCGGAGATAAAGGAAAAAGCAGGATATGGGTGCCGATAGTCGCAGTCATGATTATTTTAGCTTTAGCCCTCGGCGCATTGTGGCGGTTTACTGAAATTCTGCCATGGAGCTATCACGGCGATATCGGGCAAAGCCTTTCGGCACCGCAAAGCAGCCGGGACAATGATTTGGGCGAAGACAATGACAACGTCAGAGAAGATGATGAATATCCATCTCAAGCGCCGCCAAGTCCGGAATCACCCCCGCCGGAAACCGAAGCGTCCATATTGCCGGAAGAAACCGCGCCGCCCGAAACAGCGCCGGTTGAAAATGAACCGGTTGATGCTGCGTTTCCCTTGTTATTTGAGCTTCCGGGCTATGGCGGTGAAGTTCGGGTAAACGATATGACGGAATACGAGTTCATCCCCGCTTACTCCTGGGTATGGGTGTTTACAACGTCGGACAACGGCAGAAGCGACCCTGTCTTATCGCTATATGACAGAAATGGGTACGAAATCGACTATGACGACGACGGCGCAGGGGACTATAACGCGAGGCTGGTCGCATTTTTGGACGCAGGGGAAACGTACTATATCAGCGCGGAATTCTACAGCGGAGAGACAGGAAGCTATACGCTGACCGTAGCGCCTTTATCCGAAATACCGGAAAACAGCAGGGATACTCAAGTCAATGGTGATTCCGTATATGTTTTTTTACCAAACCAATCAGGTACATGGGAGTTTCGCACATCCAGCGGCGGCGATAACGATCCGGCGATTTTTGTTCAGGATATTTACAGGGGGTTCGTCGGCTATGACGATGATGGCGCAGGTAATTACGACTCCCTGTTGGCCGTAGAACTTGACGAAGGCGAGATTTATATTGTCTATGTCAGTTTTTATAATGAAAATGGCTCCACTTCATTGACAGTGACAATGCAATAACGCGGACATTAGAAATTCACTCCGCACGGGTCTGGCCGCGCGGGTTTTCTTAAAAGGGCAGAATGTGAGTATAGAGAGGAAGTGATGCCTTGCTTACGTTGATACTGGGACGTGCAGGAACAGGAAAAACAATGCATGTGATGAACGATATAAGAAAAAGGGGAGACATGGGCGAAACCGAACTGCTGCTTATCGTACCTGAGCAGTATTCGCACAGCGCGGAAAGGCAGCTGAGCGATGTTTGCGGCGATAGGCTGTCAATGTATGGCGAATCAATGAGCTTTACGCGTCTGTGCGGACGCGTTTTTTCACAGATGGGCGGCGCGCCGGCATATATGCTCGACAGCGGAGGACAGATACTCATCATGCACCGCGCCATCGAGTCCGTGATGCCGAACTTAAAAGTATTCGGGACAAAGGGGCAACGCGTGCAGTTGCTTGAAAAGCTGCTTGAAACGGTAAATGAGCTAAAAAGCCTGAAAATTTCCCCGGAAACACTTGAGCGGATGGCTGCGCAGACGACAAATCCCCTCCGGGATAAACTGCGTGACCTTTCGTTGGTTTTTGACGCTTACGAGGCATTATTGCATGCGCATGGATGTGACAACTCGGATAGGTTGACTATGCTTGCAGACATGATTGAAGATAGCACGCTTGGAGATGCAGGGCATATTTACTTCGACGGGTTTAACGATTTCACAGCGCAGGAACTACGCATAATTGAGAATCTAATGAGGAAAGATGCACAACTGACTGTTTGTCTGACTTGCGACCTTATAAGCGATGAAGAGGAGATTTTTGAGCTGCCGCGCAATACAGTAATGCGGCTCAGGCGGCTCGCGGATGAATGCGGCATCGAAGTCGAAGTACGCAGGAGCAAAGAGCGGGGAGGTGAGAGTGGAGAGGAGAGAGGAGAGAGGAAAGAGGAGAGTGAACATCGATATGATGCCAGAGCCGTAGAACTTGTACATATGGAAAAACACTTTTTTGGGTATACAATAAAAAAATTCCCTAATCAGTGTAACGCAATAAAAGTATATTCTGCGCCGACGCGGCACGCTGAGTGCGAGTATGCAGCTTACACAACATGGCAACTGGTTCGCGAGGGGTACAGATGGCGTGATATAGGAGTTGTGGCCCGCGATTGGGATGAATACGGATCTATATGCGAAAACGTCTTTGAGAAATATGACGTGCCGTTTTTTTCGAGCGGCAGGTCTGATATACTTAGCAAACCGCCTGTCGCGTTGATTGACGCGGCATTGGAAATAGCTGTGTCCGGATGGGAGTATAAGCCGGTGTTCAGATACTTGAAAACCGGACTATTAGGAATTACAACGGACGATTGCGCCGAGCTTGAGAATTATGTCCTCAAATGGAACATCCGGGGTACGATGTGGGCGCGAGAATGGACGCTGCCGCCGTATGCGCGCGGCATAGAAAGTGATAGTGCGACGCTGGAGCGCCTCAACAGGCTTCGCAGCTACATAACCGAGCCGCTTTTGGTTTTACGGGACAGGATAAAGGATACAGCGGAAGCCGGCGTCAAACTGCGCGCGCTGAACAGTTTCTTAGAAGATATCAAGTTTCCGGAGCGCCTGAAGGAAAAAGCTGACTCTTTTGAAAAGCGCGGAGAAGCACGTCTCGCGGAAGAATATGCGCAGTTGTGGGAAATAATCATTAATGCGATGGAACAGTTTCATGGCATACTTGCTTCAGCGCAGATAAGTGCGGCTGAGTTTAAGAAAATCTTTACGCTTGTATTGTCTCGTTATGACGTCGGCGTGATACCTGTGGCGCTTGACAGGACAGCGCTCGGAAGCATGGCTATGAGCCGCCGCCGTGATTTGAAATGCCTGATCGTCCTCGGCGCAACGGACGGGAACATACCGCAGTTGGCAAAACGTGGTGGAACGTTGTCAGACAATGAGCGTGAGGAGATATCAATGCTGGGCGTGGATATGCCTGCCGGGGTTGGGGAGCGGTTTAGCCGTGAGATGAATATGCTTTATTCGACTCTGACGCTGCCGTCACGCAAACTCGTTATAATATACCCCTCCGGCGGGGAAGAACGCCCTTCATTCATAGTTAAGCGTATGATAGCAATGTTTGGGATTGACGTGGTAACACTACGTGAAGAAGAGTATATGGCTGCGGCAATGACGCCGCGATTTGAACTCGCGCTTTTGAAGGCAAATATGCGCGTTGAACGGGGAGAACTATCGGGGAGCTTTGCGAAAAACCTTTATACGCAGCAATTGCAGTTGTCGGCATCGAGCGTGGACAGATACTATTCTTGCCCTTTTCAGCACTTTTTGAAAAACGGTCTGCGTCTCGCCCCCAGGATACCTGTTGGATTTGATGCGCCGGAAGCCGGAGTTTTTATACACTACATCCTCGAAGGAGTATCGCGTGAAATACAGGCGTCCGTCGGGTTGAAAAATGCGGATGAGGAGTTGTGCCGCAGCCTGACCATGCGTTATATACAGCAGTATGTGCGTGGCGAACTGTTCGACTTTGAAGGGAAGAACGCACGCTTTATATACCTGTTCCGCCGCATGGAGGAGGATGTGATCCGTATAGTGCTCGACATGCTTGAAGAAATGAAGAAATCCGATTTTGAACCGCTTGACTTCGAGCTGGACTTTTTGGATCTGTGTGGCAGCAACCGGCAGCCGGTTGCCAATGGAGAGGATGAAACTACCCTCCGGCCTTCATTTTCCGCGTTAGAAGCCGGGGGTGTTACGCCGTTGACACTCAGGGGCATTATCGACAGAGTGGATGGTTGGGAGCGCGGCGGCAAACTCTACCTTAGAGTGATTGACTACAAAACGGGCAAAATGCCATTCAATCTGCCGGACATTCTCTACGGCAGAAACATGCAAATGCTTATTTACCTGTTTGCGCTTGAGGAGTATGGCGTTGCGAAATACGGCAATAACATTGCGCCGGCAGGCGTATTATACATTCCGGCGCGTGTTTCTGTCCTAAATCTCCCTCGTAACACAACCGAAGAAGAAATAATTAAAAAGCACTTAAATGAGCTGCGGCGCAGCGGGCTTGTCCTGGACGATCCGTTCGTCCTTGAGGCAATGGAAAAAGGGGACACGAAAACATACTTGCCCGTCAGGGTAAAAAAAGGCGAAATCACCGGAGACAGCCTTGTTAGCCCGGACCGGATCGCGCTCCTGTCGAATCACATAATCCATATGCTGCACCGCGCTGCCGGGAGTATTCTAGACGGAAGAATTGAGTGCGTACCTTATTATCAAAGCGAAAATAGCAACGCGTGCCTATACTGCGAATACCTTGCGGTGTGCGCGTTCGATGAAAGCTCAGGAGATCGCCGCCGGTTTGCAAGGAAAATGAAAACAAGCGAGGCTTGGGAGAAACTGGGCGAGAGAAAAACTGAGACGGGGGCAGATTATGGACAGCGATAAAATCAGCTTTACTCCGGAGCAGGCGGCGGCGGTAAATCACAGGGGCGAAGCGATGCTCGTATCGGCAGCGGCAGGTTCAGGAAAGACAAAAGTGCTTGTTGAACGCTTGATGAGCCGTGTCGAGGATGGAGACGATGTAGATGAATTCCTCGTGATAACATACACCCGTGCGGCGGCAGCGGAACTGCGCGAGAAAATATCCGACGAAATATTGAGCCGGATTGCGGAGAATATGGAAAACAGGCGCCTTCGCCGGCAATCGATGCTATGCCGCTGTGCCGAAATAGGAACTATACATTCATTCTGCACCGGCATTTTACGCGAAAACGCACATATTGCGATGATTTCACCGGATTTTCGTATTATTGACGAGAATGAGAGCGAGATAATAAAAGCTGAAGTCCTAAATGACATTTTAGACGAAGCGTATGAAACGATTGATAAATCAGACAGTTTTCGTGCGCTGATCGATGCAGTGCCTGCCGGACGTGACGATAAGCGGCTTACCCGGATGATGCTAGATATGCATGCTAAACTGCAAAGCAATCCGAACCCACGCGAATGGGTAAAAGCTCAAGCGAAAAGATTGTCATTGCATGGCATATCCGACATATCCGAAACAGTATGGGGCAGCCATCTAATCGAAAAGACGCGCACAAACGTACTGTATTGGCGCGGAGAAATAGCGCGGTTGCGGGAGGGGATGAGCATCCATCCGGATTTTGAAGCAGCATATGGCAATAGTATCGACGCAACCATTACCGGCTGCGATGCGTTTCTATCGGCATTGGACAAAGGCTGGGAAGATATGCGATATAGCAGCGAGATAGAATTCCCCCGCCCGAAACCGGTTAAGGGGTATGATGACCTGAAAAACACGCGCCTGAAATGCAAAGCCGGATTGAGTAAATGTACCGATGTATTTCAGTGCAGCTCCGATGAGCATATTGAGGATATGAAGGCTGTCGCTCCTGCATTAACTGGGCTGATGCACCTAATACTGGCTTTCGACAGCGCTTATTCGGCTGAAAAGCGAAGCCGGGGCATTGCAGATTTTTCTGATTTGGAGCATTTGACGCTTTCTCTGCTCGTTGATAATGAAACGGGCGAAAAGACAGAACTCGCATACGCGTTATCCGGGCGATTCAAAGAGATAATGATCGACGAATATCAGGATGTAAACGAAGTCCAGGAACTCATATTCAACGCAGTTTCGCAGGAGGGAAAGAACATCTTCATGGTCGGAGACGTAAAGCAGTCGATTTATCGCTTCAGGCTTGCCGATCCGTCAATATTCCTGGCAAAGTATAAAAGCAATGACCCCGCTTTGGTACTGCTGTCAAAAAATTTCCGTTCGCGCTCAGGGATATTGGATTTTGTGAATTACATATTTGACAGGCTCATGTCTGAAAAGTTCGGAGAAATGGATTATACCGAACGCGAACGTCTAATCCCGGGCAGGGGGGATACCGGAGACGCGCAGCAGGCCGTTGAACTGGATATTATTGACATGAGCGCGCCGGAAAGGGACGAAGACGAGGAAAGCCCAGCTAAAACACAGATGGAGGCGAGGTTCATTGCGCAGCGGATATCGGAGCTGACAAACGGGGAATGCACTATCCCTGACGGCAAGGGAGGGGCGCGATGTATTGAATACTCAGACATTGTGATTTTGCTGCGCTCGGTTAGCGGCAAAGCGTGGCAGTATGCCGGCGCATTATCAAGGCTTGGAATACCGGCGGAAATGTCATACTCAGAGGGTTACTTTGAAACCATCGAGGTGTCCGCTGCGTTGTCGCTGTTGTCGGTCATTGACAACCCGTTGCAGGATATACCGCTCGCAGCGGTGCTGCGCGGCCGGATATATGGTTTTACAGCCGACGAATTGGCGGCGATACGCATAGGATCGCAAGGCACAGATTTCTATGCAGCGCTGATAAAAGCAGCCGGGACTAGCGAAAAGTGCGCTGCGTTCCTGGCTGACATCGATGCGCTGCGCGCCGTGGCAGCGGATATGTCAGCCGATAGGTTTATATGGCATGTGTACAATAAGACGGGTTTGCTCGGGTACGTTGGAGCGATGAACGGAGGGGAAAAACGGCGAGGCAATCTGATACTTTTAGCTGAGCACGCCAAACGGATAGAACAGAGCGGATACAAAGGACTGTTCGGGTTTTTGACGTATATTCGCAGCCTTCAAAGCAAAGGAGCTGAACTTGCCGGACGTGATTCCGGGCTATCGCAAAACGCCGTGCGTATTATGAGCATACACAAATCAAAAGGGTTGGAATTCCCGATCGTAATACTGGCCGATACATCAAAGCAGTTTAACTACAAAGATATGCAAAAGCCGCTCGTTATGCACCCTGAGCTTGGTGCAGGCATCAAGCGGATTGACAGGCAGCGCCGAATCGAATACCCTACGATTGCTCGGATGGCGGTGCAAAGCAAACTAAAAGCAGAGATGCTGGCGGAGGAACTGCGCATACTATACGTTGCCAGGACGCGCGCAAGGGAGAAGCTGATAATTACAGCCACCTATAAAGACGCGGCAAATGAAATCAAAAAGTACTCCGGGATTCCGGGAGGGAAAATCCCGCCCGAGGTACTTGAAGATATAAGGAGTGTTGCAGGGTGGATATTTGCAGCTCTGGCGCCGCAAGCCATCCCTGAAAACGTCATTTCTGCCTCCGAGCCGCAATCCATGCGAAAAACCGTCATTGCGGCCTCCGAGCCGCAATCCCCTAAAAAGATCGTAACAGCAGATAAAACCCGCAATGATGAGCAGGGTGATGCACAGTCACCCCATTCTCTGGATGTTCGCCTTATCCCTGCAACCGAGACTATAGAAGAACATGACTCAGACCTCCCGCGCATGGAAAAACCAGTCTGTATGCAAAAACCGCCTATGGTCGATAGCGCCACTGAAAATCTGCAGGATTCTTACAGCATTGAGCATTTAAGCGAGCAGTATTCATTTACATATCCGCACGCGAATGCGCCGGATTTGCCGTCAAAGATGACGGTGACGGAATTAAAAGGGAGGCATGCCGACTCCGGCATGGCGGAAAATGCCGGGAAAGCAGATTATTTGAAAGCGCAGGAGGCAAGGGAGCGGCGTTTCACGTTTGGAAAACCAAAATTCATAACGGAAACGCAGGGGCTGACAGCCGCCCAAAGCGGAACGGCTCTGCATCTGGCAATGCAGCACATCGATTTTCACAAGTGCGTTAATACCGCAGGGGTCAGAGATGAATTGCGGCGGCTTGCAGAAAGGGGATTTCTCACGAATCAGCAAGCCGAAGCGGTCGATGCGAAGAAAATCACGCGCTTTTTTCAATCCGATATCGGAAAACGCGTGTTGAAAGCTGACGATGCAAAGCGTGAGTTCAGATTCTCGCTGCTTTGCTCTGCGGAGGACTATTTCCCGGGAGGCGGGGATGATAAAATACTGCTGCAAGGCATCGTCGACTGCTTTTTCGAAGAAGATGGCGAACTCATAGTAGTTGATTTCAAAACAGATGCCATAACAGTGGATACGCTTACAGAAAAAGCAAAGAGCTACGCATCGCAGCTCACTGCATATTCAGATGCGCTTGAGCGTATAACCGGAAAACATGTCAAAGAGCGCATTATATACTTTTTTGCACAGGATGCGGCCTTCACAGTCTGACCATTCTATTGCCGTACGTCACTTGCTTCAAGCCTTGCTTGCCTCGACTAAAAGCTGTTGCTTAACATCCCATAGCTTTTTCGACAAATCAACATAGTAGGTTTGCGGATTCTCAAACCGCTTTATTTCATCCCACAGCAAACTGACCTGCTGTTCGCAATATGCCTTTATTTGTTCTATGCCCGGCGGAGAATAAACAAGCAGGCCGTTAAGGAATACGGGAACCGGGAGTTCTTTTACTGTAAAGCCCGTAAGAGTTTTAGTCTTCCATGTGGCAAGCGGATCAAAGATCGTGTGCGGGCTTTTCTCGTCGATGATCTCGTCATAAACGCACAGCTCATCGGCTATGGCTTTGCCGCTGTCATTATCATATAAACGGTATAACTTCTTGAAGTGCGGAGTAGTAATTTTACTAAGACTCTCGCTGACTTTGATTTTTGGTATTATATGACCACGGTCATCTTCTATAGCGGCCAGTTTGTATACACAGCCAAACACAGGGTCGCTTTTTGCTGTAATAAGCCGTTCACCCACGCCAAATACATCTATCTTTGCATCCTGCATAACGAGGTCTTTTATCAGATACTCATCCAGAGAGTTCGATGCGACTATTTTGCAATCGTGCAAACCCGCTTCATCGAGCATTTTGCGTGTCTGCTTTGACAAATAGGATATATCGCCGGAATCCAAGCGTACGGCGCATTTAGTGAAGCCGCGAGGCGCCAGTACTTCTTTGAAAGCTCTTATTGCATTGGGGACTCCGCTTTTAATAGTATTGTAAGTGTCAACCAGGAGCGTCGTATTATCCGGATACAGCTCGCAGTATGATTTGAAAGCTTCGTACTCGGAGTCGAACATTTGCACCCAGGAGTGCGCCATAGTACCGCTGGCGGGGATGGTGTAAAGCGTATCGCTCAGAGTGCAGGATGTTCCTGCGCAGCCGCCGATGTAAGCTGCCCTGGCGCCTATCACAGCCCCCTCGGCGCCTTGTGCGCGGCGTGTCCCGAACTCCCAGACGGTACGGCCTTGCGCTGCCCTGACTATACGATTGGCTTTTGTCGCGATCAAAGATTGATGATTCAAGGCCAGCAATATGAAAGTCTCTATCATCTGTGCTTCAATGATCGGCGCTTTCACAGTCATAAGAGGTTCATTCGGAAACACGGGCGTGCCTTCAGGAACCGCGTATATATCACCCGTAAAACGGAATGTCTCTAAATAAGACAAAAAATCCTTGCTGAAAATTTTCTTCGAGCGCAAATATTCGATATCATCATGGCCAAAACGGAACTGCTCAATGAACTCAATTACCTGCTCCAACCCTGCCGCTATTGCAAAGCCTCCCTGATCCGGCACTGAACGAAAAAAAACGTCAAAGTATGCGTTTCTTTTATAGTAACCGTTGTTGTAATAACCGTTGCTCATGGTAAACTCGTAGAAATCACAGAGCATTGATAAATTCATGTGCTTCATTGACACTTACCTCTCTGATTTTATTAACACAGCTCCGTAACTGCTCAGAACCGGTGAGGATGGCTATGTTAAATTCCCGCAAAGCGCAACCAAGGACGGTGGAGCGATCGCGAGTTGGCGCATGGAGGCGCCACCGAGCGATTGCGGGAACTTTAACATAGCCGTCCGAGCGCAAGGTTCTGAGCAGTTACACAGCTCCTATGAATATAGTGTCCATAGGAGCTGTGTTCAATTGTTGCGACAGTCTCATCCGCCGAGTACAATTCGGCACAGGTGCAGCGTGCCGTTTTGTGTAATCGCGCTGTCCAGCCTTACAGGCTTTCCGTTGAAAAGCGGGTACATAAACCTGAAATTCTTCTCCGGCACGGTTGCGCCGCACTGGTTTTCGCACGTAGCCAGCAAACTGCGGACGGTTGTGCCGTCTTCGATGCTATACTCGCCGTTTACTAGGCCGGGTACAAGCTCATTTGCCACGAATTTCACGTCTACTGTAAGCATATGACGCTAACTCCCATACAGTTCGGTGATAACATTCTCCAAGCCGCCGATATCCTCAAGTGCGGCCCTTGAAGGAACCAAAGTATTCAGATCCCAGTCCATAGCTTTGAAGAACAAATCCGCAAGCTTCTCGTTTTCGATAGTGACGCCGGCGTGCGGCCCGTCAGTCATCGCCGGTTTTCCTATAATGCGCCCGGATATCGTGGCATCCTCTCTTTTTAGACCTTCCCGCAGATTGAAAGCGTGACGCATTGTATACGAGCGCAGGCCGACCTTGCGCTCCTCGTCGCCCTCATAGTTTAAGCCTGTCAACGCAGTTAAAAACCTTGCCTTTATACCGGGCGGCATGGCCGCTTCCGAGAACTGGCAAAAACCGGACATGTTCGTGATTTCCGCTTCAATGACTCCGGCGACGTCGCGCTCTGCGTTGTCGGGAGAATCAAAGTTGTATTTCACTTCCGGTGGGAAATGCGCAGCGGCAAGAAAACCTTGTCCACCTTTGACATGCCTTCCCGGGGTCGGGTCATATTGATACGTCCTCGAAAGCCCCGGAGACAGGCGTGGGTCATGTTGAGGAGCTTCAATTCCGCCGGCGTGCATGACGTACTCAAGCCCTCTGTTATAATGCTTTGCAGCGGCAAGTGCGCCTTTATTAAGTATGCGGCCCATTTCCGTAGTCTCTTTGCACATCGCTTCAGCCATTTTGGCAATAGCGTCGGCATTACCCCACTTGAGGTCGATACCACCCATTTCCTCAATCGTGAATAAGCCGTTTTCGTAGCACTCCATAGCCCATGCAATCGTACCGCCAAATGAAATAGTATCAAATCCGTACTCGTTACACAGGAAGTTGCACAAGTTCACGACCTCAGGGTCGCCGGCGCCGAGTCCGGAGCCGAACATTCCGTTCGTTTCATATTCCGGGCGGCCTGTCTCTTTGATTGGATACTTTCCGTCCTTTATCTCGTACATAGCGCCGCATCCTAGCGAACAGGTATTGCAGAAATACCTGCTTTTTTTATAGCGCTTGTCCATCTCTTGCGAGGTACACGCATGGATTTCTTCTTCTGTGAGATCGGATGGGACGCCTCCCCAATTTCGAGTGCTGGCGTCGCCGCTGAACACTGAACCCGCATATATGCCGCCCGTACCGAAGTTGTTGAACAACGGCACCATCGTATCGGCAAGAGGACCGCTCTTGCACCATTCGGTGACTTCTTTATTCAGCGCGACGATATCGTCTTTGCTGTGTATTTCTAACTTTGCATCGCCTCGGCAAACGAGCGCCTTGAACTTCTTACTTCCCATAACGGCGCCGGATCCTCCGCGTCCTGCGGCGCGATGAGTATCGTTCATGACCGCTGCCATGTTTGACATACGCTCTCCGGCT
>Ga0099364_10002306_pt1 | contig 30554 bp, 31 predicted proteins | sample TergutTh196P3_FD_73070 | JGI IMG/M metagenome (GOLD analysis project Ga0099364, IMG submission 73070) | Microcerotermes parvus P3 segment gut microbial communities from Pointe-Noire, Republic of the Congo - Th196 P3 | ecosystem: Host-associated > Arthropoda: Insects > Digestive system > Gut ...
ATATGTTTGCGGTTGTTAGTGCGGATGAGGGAAAAATACGCTCGTTTTCCAACAGAATTGTTGGAATAGCGGAAGCTCTCGAAAAGAAAAAAGCTACGTTAAATGATGTCAAAAAGAATGCCGAACTTCTTGCCCGTGTACAGCAAGCGGAATTTTGGGAAAAAGCAACGTTCCCGCAATTAGATGAAGTGCGAAAAGTTATCCGTGAATTAATGTACTGCCTAAAAACTGAAATGCGAACCAGAGAAATCAACATAACCGATGCGGTGCTTTTTGAACAGGAAGGTACACGTTTTACTGGCGACCCCAATCTTGAAAGCTATTATCGCCGTGCAGCTAAATATGTTGAGGAAAACGCAGACAGACCCGCATTGAAAAAACTGCGTAACAATGAGCATTTAAGCGATGCTGATTGGAGCGAACTTGAACAGATTTTTTGGCATGATGTCGGCACGAAAACAGAATTTGAAAAAGAGGCTCAGCCTTTCAATTTTTCGCTCGGTCGGTTTGTTCGCTCCCTTACAGGACTTGAAGAGGATACGCTAAACACGGCGTTCTCGGACTTTCTTGACACGGGCGTCTATAACGAATGTCAAATACAAATGGTGAAATACATTATTGATGGTCTGAAAGCATACGGAACTCTCCAAAAAGAAGAAATGACAGTTGACTTTTTTGGCGAACTCCAAGTGTTTGAAGTGTGGGGAGAAGAGCCGCATCTTAGCAAATGGCGCAACCTACAAAACGTCATTAATTCGATAAATAGCAACGCCGAGCGTGTGGTGGCATAAATGCGAAGTGCTGTCTTATCAAATGAAGACCCCGAAAATGCCGACAAACACGGCATTTGCGGGGTTTTTGACGGGCAAATAAAAAGTGTCCTTTCGTAATCATAGCTTTATCCGTTATTATGAAAGGACACTTTTTTAACCCAAAAAATTAGCGGCTACGACTTTTACATCGTAACCGCTATTCTTTAGGGAACTCCCCGATAAAGGTGAAGTGGATATCTATCTGCTGTGATTGCTTTTTGTATTTATGTCCCGATGCTTTCACCGCCTCGTATACCACAATCTTTTCTATGAACGTCCCCGTTATCTCTCCTGTTAAATCTGTAATTTCGGTGTAGGCTTCGCAGAGATTTAGGAATTTTCCTATGTTATCAGCCTTTCCTTTTTCGGCATTAATTTCAATGCGCAGAGTTTCAGCTTCGGCGGTCAGTGCGGATTGCTCGCCTTCGTAGGTAGAGAGCATTTTGTTGAAACGCTCATCGCTAAGTTTTCCAGCCACATGGTCTTCATAAATTCTGTTAATAATGGCATCGAGTTCAGTTATGCGTTTTTCATTTTTAGCGAGCCGAGCTGTTTTTTCTCGAAGAGCCTTTGCCATCGCTTTATCCTTTTCAGCACGGATAGTTTCGATAAACTTTTTCTTATCCTCACGGGCAAACACCGTCACCGCGCGTATCTCATCAAGCACAAGCTCCTCTAACAAATTTCGGTTGATTGAATGCCGCGTACAAGCGTGTCCCGTTCCGGCACATACTGAATTGGCGTAATTGCGGCAAACGTACATTGAGTGGTTCGCCTTTGTGTTGTTAACGACTCGCAAATTATCGTTGCAAGTTGAACATTTTAGTAATCCGTTTAGAACGCCCAAGTCACCAGTTTTTGTGACTTTGCGGCGAACACTCCGTAGCCGTTGCACTGTTTCAAAAACCTCGACTGAAACAAGCGGCTCGTGGTGGTCAGGAAAAATGCTTCACTCTTCTTCGGGGCGGATAACGCGGGTACGGTTTTTGTATGACGGCGTGCTGTACTTTTGCAAAATGCGCTCGCCTAAATATGTTCTATTCTGCGCGATTTGCTGTACCTGTTGTCCCGACCATCGGTGAGGGTCTTCGCCGATATCCACGCCCTGTCGCCTGTTCCATCGAGTTATTGAAGTGTCAATTTTGCGGCGGTTGAAGTCAGCCGCTATTTTCGCCACACCGTCCCCACCAATTATGCGGTTGTAGATTTCCCTCACAAGGTCAGCCGCTTCCTCATCAATAATGAATTTTTGGTCGTCGTCCGGGTTTCGCATATAACCAAAAGGCGGTCTGCCGATTTTCATGTCACCCGCCTCAGATTTTGCTTTCTTGACGGCACGGATTTTTTTCGATGTATCGGCAACAAAAAATTCATTAAAAACATCACGCATTATCGACATCATATCAAAGCCTTTTGCGGTATCAAGGTTGTCTCCAATAGCAATCAAGCGAACATTGTGTTCATCAAATGTTCGCTTAAGAAGCCCGACTTCCAACACGTCACGCCCGATTCTGCTTTGGTCTTTGATAAGCACTGTAGCCACTTTGTCCTGCCGAACGAGGTCGAGTAATCGGTTAAGTTCTGGTCTTGAAAATACCGTGCCGCTGACCCCATCGTCCGGGAAATGCTCGCAGTGGGTGAAACCATTTTGATTTGCGTATTTTTCGAGCATAAGTTTTTGATTTGCGATTGACATTGATTCGCCGTTTGCCAAGTCATCCCTGCTTAACCGCTCGTATAATGCGGTTATTTTTGCTGTTTGTTCAAGCATAAAAAGCCCTCCGTTTTTCTTTGTTTCGTGCATCTTGCACCATTACTATATAGCCATAGAGTTTCACACATAGCAACGGTCATGACAAAGAAAAACCTTGATTTTCCGGTCTTTTCACTTCGCTTGCGACTCGTTCCTTGACTAACCGAAGAAGTTTTTGTTCAGCGGTTTCACGAGCATCTTCTTTGAAAAATGAATTAACGATATATTCCACCCCTCTAATGCTTTTTCGAGTTTCACGAGCGGTGGGATGGTCTGTTGTTTTTTCCATATCAAACCCTCCATACCGAGGGAAAATAAAAACTCCCCTCACTTCTTAATGGACAGTGAGGGGATAAAATCCGTAGTAAAATCGTCATATTTATTTTTGAAATATCCCCAACGCAAGATAGTCCGTATTCCATATATATTGCTTGAACGGATTGTCCTATGTGCTTTTTGCATAAAAAATGAGCCGAGATGCATTACAACGCCTCGGCTCATTTTTCGTCATTTATACTTCACGGTATATTGCAAAGAAATCCACCCCGCGCCGGATTTCAACCGCCCCCAACCACTCTTTTCCTCAACGATTGTATACACGCCTTTATCCTTGATTGTGCCGACCACGGCGTGATTCGTACCCGCACCCTTGCGGATATTAAGAACATTCGCCGTCACCTTAACAGTATACGGTTGAAACGCCGAAGCCGCCGGAGTTGCGGAACTCGCCTCGATTGTTTTTACAGTCTCGGAAACAACCCAACCATACACCTTGCCGCCGTCTTCGCTGATGAGGTGATATTGATTGCGCGCTTTCATAGCCGTTTGAGTAACCCTGCATCGTGATCGCCCGCGAGAGTGCGCGGGAGTGACCGCTGTTGACGAGGTATAAACCCCGCCACTCGTGAATTGCACAATATCGCCGACTTTGAAATCGGTTGACGGAGCGGTAGGTGTTGTAGATGTCGTAGGTGTTGTCGGAGTTGTAGACGTTGATTGAACGCCAAGCCGCTTATTCACTTCTGCACAAATTTGCGGGAATCTGTCTAACAGAAACTTCCCCGGACAGCTTGTCGCAGCGAACATCGAATGATGCGTCAACGAGCCATTCGGCGTACCGTCAAAAGTCAACTTTGCGATTCCGTTCCGCTTGCAAATATCGGTACACAAATCAAGCAGAGCTTTATACGCTTTATCCCCGACCGGCCAGTTGCCGCCTGTAGCGGAATTACTCACCTCAATCGTGACCGCCTGATAATCATTCGTCGGACTGGAACTCGTCCACGCCCTGTTTTTCTCATCAGTCATAAGCCCGATAACGCCGTCGTTGCCGATACCATACTGCCAACTCGCACTGCATTTAGGATTATGCCCCCACGCCTGTAACGCCGCTCCGCTGATAACACCTGCGGCATGATGAATCGTGATTTTCGTGATTTTGCGAGTGTAGTTGCCGGAACCATTGATTTTGCTGTGAGCCGTGTTGCGGATTGTCGCTAATCCGCTGTTTGTAAAGTTACTCATCGTCTGAACCTCCCTTGCCATTTTCGCTTTCCTCAATCATAGTTTGAGGGATTTCGGTGACTTCCTCACCGATGATGATTTCGAGTTTTTCAGCCATTGTCTGTGTCCTCCTCTTTCCGGTCGGATTTATTTTCCGACCTGTTTTTAATTTGAATCAGTGCGTTTTTAAGAAAATCCGGCACGGGAACGCCCAAAATAACGGCGTTCTCGATGAGACTGATTCCTTCGTTTCCGATGTACCAAAAAATAAGCGCGGTTCGCAGCGCCTGAGTTTCGCCGAGCAAATGAGTGTCAAGCAAATGCCCGATTCCCACTAAAATGAAAATCACCACTTTCTTGGCGATGCCTTTCGCGCCTATTTCGCTGGACAGTTCCTTTTTGACGAACGCACAGGCGATGCCGGAAATATAGTCCGCCACGGCACAGGCGATTAAAGCGTACAACGCCCCATCAAAACCGCCCAAATACCACCCCAAAAATCCGCCCACCGCCGCCCCCGCAATGTGAATGTAATCCCATATCTGTTTCATTTGTTTCCCTCCTCGTAAAATATTTTTTTTGCAAAACAAAAACACCCTCAATCGAGAGTGCCTGAGTTCTGCCTTTTGGTTATTTTGTTTCCGCCTCAAGTGCATCAAGCAAAATGTCCAAAGCCTCGGCATCCTTGCCGGATAGTTTGATGTCGCTGTTTTCGAGAGTATCAATTAATATGCCGAGTTTGTCTTTGAGTTCATCGACATTAACGGATGTGACCTCATCAAACAGTGCCGCTTTTTCTTGGTGAAACTCGGCGGCGGTCTCCGGCACAAGAGTGAAACTGCCGTTGTCCTCGACAAGATTACCGTGTTCATCTTTTTTGCCGTACTTTTCAAGTAATTCCCTCTCGTCATTATTAAGCTCCCCGATTTTGGCAATCAACAGCCGATTCAGTTTTGTCCTTGTGCGACTGGCTTTTGGCGGTAATTCTGCTTTGTCGAGAAACTCTGCCGCATTGATTAAATCAAGGTTTTTTAATCTGAGCATCGTTTTCTAACCCCCTTTCTCTTTGGATTTCCGATTGCAGTTCAGCCTGTAAATCATTCTGAACCCGCCTGACCTGCGTTTCCAATTCTGCTTTTAACTCGACACGCAATTCCTCAACCGCCCGCTCCACCAATTCGGACAGTGATTCCTCAGCAACAGCCGGCTCTTCGTGGCTGACAGCTTCCTCGGATACAGGAACACACGCCGTAGGATGCGGCGACATAATATACTGCCGCTCGTCTACCGTACTTTCAATTTGTAAACTGATTTTCTCTCCCATGAAATCCTCCAATCATGTACTCCATGTAGTCATTGACGGAAAACTTGTATCCCACCAACTTGACAGCCCGCCGGAACTTGCCGGAAGATATATTCTCCGACCCGAAAGCAACGCACAAATCGCTCGGATTGTGTTAAAATCCACCCAGTTTCCTTGACTGCCGAGAATCAAACTACTGCCGCCGAGTGCGACACCCGCCTTGCTGTTGGTGGTTACCCGCCCAAGATAACTTGTCGAACCGAACGTCCAAAATCCCCAGTTGTTGGTAACCACAGTCGAGCCGGAAGCTGCCGACTGCCCGCCCTTAATGAACACCGCATCATCGAAGTGAAAACCTTTCTCCATGCCGTTTTGGAGTCTGCTCCGATAGTAGGTCAGTTTAGTAGTGTATGAGGAAGCGTTGGCGGTCTCTCTCCACGCCCAGCACATATAGTTTCCGGCGTTTTCAAGGTCAAAAACCAACCCGCGCCAAGTCGAGTTAGCCGACATATTATTCGTGCCGATTCGCCCGATTTTGATATTGTCACGAGTAAGCTCCAGCCCGCTTGAATTAAGCTGTGCCGTGAGATTAGAGCCGCTGTAATAACTGATGGTCGTGCCTGTGATTCTAATCGATGCACTTCCCGTCAAGGTCTGCAGGAAGTTTGCGGATATTTTGTCGGCGGTTATGCTGTTCGCACCGATTCTTGCCGCGTTCAATATGCCGGTAGTGATTTTCGCCGCATCTACCGTGCCGATTTTTGCGTTAAGAATCGTAGCATCGGCAATCATGGCGTTGGTGATAAAGCCATTTGCAATCGTGAGCTTCGCCGAAGTAATCGAACCCGCCGCAATCCTGTCCGCCGAGAGAGTCCCCGTGTTTATTTTCCCTGCGTCGAGGTTGGCGATTTTAGCGTTGTTAATCTGTGCATCGCCGATTTTCACAGTAGTAATAGCGGCATCAGCAATTTGTGCCGTCCCAACAGCTAAGTTCCCGATTTTTGCGTTGGTGATGGCGGCGTTTGCAATCTTAGCAGTTGAAACCGCAAGGTCGGCAATCTTCGCCGTGCTGATAGAGGCATCAGCTATTTTCGCCGTGTTCACCGCAAGATTGGCAATCATAGCGTTTGTAATGACGGCGTTGTCAATCGTTGTCTGCCCCGTGATTCGGATTTTATTTCCGGCAATCAGTATACTTTCGGGGGAGATGTTGATTTGATTGATAATCTCGCCCTTCGCCACACGCAGATTTATAAAGTTGTTCTGCATCAGAATTGTCGACGCAGAAACAGGCCGCACCGTCATATTGATTCGGGTGTTGCCGCGAACGACTATGCCGGTGAATTCATCGGGCGGACTGCTATGATTTCTGTTGGCTATCCGCAAAGTCGCCGCATTTGCCGGAGCAGTAGCGACGTTGGTTGTGTTCATCGTTGCACTTATGAAAGTGCCGGACGAGTTGTACCAGTAATACTCAAACGCAAGAGCCGTGCCATCAGCAGTCTGCCCGACAAACTGCTTACCCGGATTTACGGGAATGTCATGTGTTCCTCTGATTGAATTCGTATCGTTAATATGAGTCCCGTTAGAGTTATTCCAGCGATTTATTTCCCATCCTCGAATCAGCGGTGCAGGCGCGATAAGTGATTCCACATTCAGCCGAATAGTTGTCGGGAGTAGATTTATAGCCGCCTCCGCTGTAGTCACCCGCCCGCTCAGACTGGTGATATTGCTTGCGTTCAGCGATATTGTGGTAGCGTGTTGACTAATGGTGGTTTGCAGGGTTTCATTAACGGTTTTCACTTCCAACGCCGTCACCAACGAGTGATTCAACCCATTATCAAGAACAGGCGTGGAATAGAGAATCGAGCCATCGCTGTATGTGGAAGCCACTCGTGTCCAGTAAAACCGTCCGTTCACCCAAACCGGCACGGTATCACTCCAACTGCCGCCCGATTGGTTTGTGTTGGAAGTCGAAAGATAATACTGCTCCCTCACGCCTGTGATTGTAGGAGCAGGGTCGCCTTTCAAACCGACCGGTGCGATTAAAATTGAGCCGTTGCTGTCGTTTATTCCCGTCAATCCGGCTGTTTTAGCTCCAATCGACCACGAATGGGCGGTCGTGGTATTGCAGAACCAACCGCCGCCGGAAGAACGTGCGTCATCGGCAACTGCACCGCCGCCGTAACCGCCTCTTGAGATGTTACTTTGCCGTGTGTAATATCCCCCGATGGCGTTATTTGTGAGGTACTGCTGTATACTGCCGCCCGTCGCTTGACTGGTTGAGGCCGTGCCGTTAAAAGTCGTGGCGTTTGGCGAGATATAATTACTCAGCGAATACCAAGATGCACCCACGCCGTTCATGCCGTTTTGCGGCGTTGTGCTGTAGTTTAAGTCGGTTGTGCCTCCTCCGCCAGCGGCTACAAGCAGCACCTCGAAATTTTGTCCATCTTTTGTGAACTGGTATCGGGCATCGGTTATTGATGCAATATTTCTAAACACAAACGTACCGCCACCTCCGGGACCGCCGGAGCCGTCTGTCGGGATTGTTGCGGCATCTGTGCGAGTACCCATTTTCCCAACAATGACCGTGAGAACATCTCCTGCAATTAAATCGAACTCAGCGGATATTTCCGCACCTTTACCGCCCACGAAGCCCGCGTTGGCGGGACGATTTCTGCTGTCAGACTCCATGCCTGCCGCTCCGCGGGCGATGATTTTGTATGTGCCTGAATATTGAACAACGATTCTCTGTGCAGTGCCTGTTTGTCCGGGGAGCAGTTCCTGAATGCTGATTGGCATACCAGGTATGCCTTGTTCGCCTGCCGCTCCCGTTGCCCCTGTTGCTCCCATCATGCCCACGCTGTAGGATGTTGATGTTGTATTGTCGGTGTAGGTGATGATTGTGCGAGTCCATAAAAACTGGCTTGCGGAAACGCTCGGAATTGTTGTTGACCATGTTCCCGTTGGTATAGCCGTACCGCTTGCGCTTGATTGGTAGGTTATGGCTGTGGAGCTTATACCTCTGCCTGCCGCCCCGGTAGCTCCTGTCGCTCCGACTGCACCAGTTGCCCCAGTCGCTCCCATCATGCCTACGCTGTAGGATGTTGATGTCGTGCTGTCGGTGTAGGTTATGATGGTGCGCGACCATAAATATTGACTTGCAGTCACACTTGGAATAGTAGTCGCCCACGTTCCTGTGGGGGTTGTTGTTCCGCTTGAGCTTGCTTGGTAAGTGATAGCTGTGGAACTGATGCCTCGTCCGGCCGTTCCTGTAGCTCCCGTTGCACCGACTGCCCCTGTCGCACCCATCATACCGACACAAAATGAAGTGCTTATCGTGCTATCGGTGTAGGTGATAATCGTCCGTGTCCACAAAAACTGGCTTGCGGAAACGCTCGGAATAGTCGCCGCCCATGTCCCTGTTGGAGTAACTGTCCCGCTTGTGCTTGCTTGGTAGGTTATAGCGGTTGAACTGACACCCCTGCCTGCCGTGCCTGTTGCACCCGTCGCTCCTGTTTGCCCGTTAGCACCAGTCGCGCCCATCATATCAACACAAAATGAAGTGCTTGTTGTGTTATCGGTGTAGGTGATAACGGTTCTCGACCACAAGAATTGACTGGCGGAAACGCTCGGAATTGTCGTAGCCCACGTTCCGGTAGGCGCAGTTGTCCCGCTCGTGCCGGCTTGGTAAGCGATAACGGACGATGCCACACCTTTTCCTGCCGTGCCTGTCGCTCCGGTAGCCCCGGTAGCACCGATTGCGCCTGTTTCGCCGTGCTTCGCAACGCTAAAACTTGTAATCGTGTTATCGTCTTGCAGGGTTATAACCGTTCGAGTCCACAGAAACTGCCCTGCAGTGGTGGTCGGAACTGTCGCTTGCCAAATGGTCGGTGCAGTCACGCCGCTTGTCGAAACGGCATAACTTACCGCTGTGGATTTTACAGATTTATTGAACGCATTACCCGCCACAGTATTTGCCTGTGCCGCTGTGGTGTTCGCTGCTCCTGCCTGTGTAATGGCATTATTTGAATTTGTCAAAGCAGACGTTGCATTATCGAAGGCTTGATTTGCCTTATCCACCGCTTCGCCGGATTCGACTTTCGCCTGCTCCGCCGCCGTTTGAGCGGCTTGCCCCACGGATAAGGCGTTCTGCCCGGCAATCAGAGCCGCGTCCCCTGCGGCTTGTGCATCTTCGGCGGCTGCCTTTGCTTCCTCGCCAGCGATTTTCGCTTGTGCGGCGGCAATGGCGGCATCCGCACCGGCGGCAATAGCCGCTTCGGATTTAATTTTCGCCTCCTCTACAAGCGCCTTTGCTTCTTCGAGTTCAAGGCGCATCTGTTCTTGAGTGAGGTCGTTAACAAGCGGAAACCACTGTGTCACGCCGTCCCGTGTCTCGTAAATCCAGAGTTCCAGTTTATCGCCGTTTTCTTTGAACCACACATCACCCTTGCGAGGATTGGCGGGAGTAGCCGAGCCGTAATAATTCGTATTCTTACCGTTCGCAGATTGCAGCGCAAAGTTCGCATCATCCCGTGCCTGTTCAATGCCCGTTTCAATCCGTGATATGGTTTTCGCCACATCTGTGAACTTGGGTGCGTAATTGCCAAGCGTGATGCCGATATATGAGCGAGTAAATGGGTTATATTTATACCCCACCATCCGTGCCGAGATGTCGAATCCGTCTTCCTCATGAACAACCTTGACCGTGTCGCCGATGGCAATGCTCTCTAAAGCTGCAAATTCCTTATATTCCTCTGTCTGCTCTAAAGGCGCGAACTGCACGTCATAAGTCGCATTCGGCAGGTCGATTTTGTGTTCGCTGTATTCCTTTGCCGCCAACGTCCGCAGCATTGCAAGAGCTTCCGGCAGAGGAACTGCATCCTCGTCCTCGGCATACTGACCGACCGCCGCTTTTACCTTGTCATATTTGATTACTCGAATTCGCGGCGTGAGGTAATTCCCGATGAGCGGGCTGTCGATATATTTTTCCGGCAACAGAAGTCCGTCAAAGCCCTGCGGCATGATTCGTGTGACCACCGTGCCGAAATCCACGTTTGAGCGGTATCCCGTGAGGTTTTTCTTGTCACGAATATATACGCCGTTGTCGCTTCCACGAACCCTGCGAAAAGCCACATGGAAATTGTCACGCAGAATTTCACCGCCCCACCGTGACAAAAAGCTGTTAGAAAGGTCATCTTTGAGGAGAGCCACGACCATGTTTCGGCGAACTAATCGTGACGATGCGTAAGTTCCGATATCCGAACTGCCGGTGAAAGGATGCGTAAACTGAGCGGCGTTCAAGATTTGCTGAATCGCCTGCGTTCCGTTTCGGTTGACAACGAAGGTGTTCTCGATAAAATTCTGTGCGAGGTCATAAAATACATGATACGCCACAATATGGAAAACCCCGCCGAGGTTATCGTCCCGCTCGGATATTCTAAATAACTGGTCATCCATTTCCGGCACAGGGCAACGCACGATTCGCTCTTGCAGGAGCTCTTTGGCGTGGGGCGCGTGGGTTGGATAATCAAACTCCAAACTAAAAATGCCGTTAAGCTCCTCGGTCACGACAGGGTTGATGATGTTCTCATCCAACACACCCAAGCCGTTATGTGTAAAATCCGTCTCGTTTTTATTGAAAAATGCTATCAAATCTGTTCACCTCTTCCGCATTCCAAATTACAAGTGCCGCCACCTCGGTTCTACTTCAATTCTTGTAATTCCTGTACCCAGCGTTATGGTGTTGCCGCCTACGTTCAACACAGGAAAATCGCCGTTCATTTGGTTGTTTTGTGCCACGTTTCCAAAGTGGCAGGTTCTTAGTTCGCTGTCTATGACAAGATTGCCGGACAGGATGTTCAAAATAATCGGCTTGCCGTTAATCGTCAGCGTTCTACTCCCTGTGCCGTAAACCGTGATTTTCGGCAGGGAGTACACTGTGCCGGGGTTTGTGATGTTTCCCGATGCGGTCATGCTTACCGCCGACACATTCCGAATGTAGCGAAACGGTGCGCAAGTAAATGTCAGCGAAAATTCGTATAACGATGTAAGTTTTCGCTCCAACGCTCCGGCTTCGGCAAATTTTATGTTGTAATAAACGCCGCTGTCCCCGCTGAAATAAATCGTCTTTGCATTGAGGATTGTCGGCAAGATTTCACGGTAACGGCTGTGTAGATTCGCGCCGATTAGAGCCGCTTTCAGAGCAAAAGCAACATCTTCCCACCCTTTGAGAATGGTGAGCGTACCTTCCCGACCGTCCACCGCAATTGAATCTATCACCCGCTTTGACGGCGGAATAATCGGCGGCTCGGTAACCCGCAATCCTAAATTCGAGCGGGAGTTGATGTTATTGTCCAAAGTAAAACTGTTCAAAACGCATACCCCCGCTTTCGTAATAATCCAAGACTGCGGTCGATTTCCGGCGCAAGTCTACCGACTAATGTTCCGTCATCCAGCACAACTTTAATATTCAACGCCGAAAGAATCGCCGGGAACATATCAATCATAATTCCTGCGATGCTGTCTAATTTCATACCGATGTCGGCGAGAGAAATCGCCGTGCCTGCTCCGTCAAGAGCGGCGTGAATTCCTGCGTTTATGTCAAGGTCGGGTGCGTCAAGGCTTGTCGGGATGGCATTTTGCATATCTTTCGCAACTTGCTCCATCTCATCCTCGAAGCCAATTCCCAAGCCCTCACCCATATTTTTGCCAAGTCCCATGAACACACGAGAGGGGCTTTTGATGCCGAAGAAGCCTTTAATACCGTCCAAAATGCCACCGCAAAAGCCCTTGATTTTATCAAGAATCCACGATGCCGCATCCGAAATTCCCTGCCATAAGCCCTTAATCAAATCAAGCCCTGACTGTGCTAATTTCGGCACGAGTTCGATAATTGCTCTTACAATTCCTGTGACGATTTGAGGCACAGCTTTGACAATTTCAATTATAATGGTAGGCAAATTCTGAATCAGTGCGACAAGAAGTTGAACGCCTGCCATAATGATTTTGTCAATGTTGCCGATGATTGCATCTACCAAACCGCTGACGATTTTCGGAATTGCCGCCACAATTGTCGTTATAATCTGCGGCAACGCTTGAACAAGCGAAATAATCAGCTTTATGCCCGCTTCGATGATTAGCGGAATCGCCTCGATGACCGCCGTAATAATGCCGTCAATTATTTTCGGGATGGCTTCAACGATTGCTTCAATAATGGTCGGCAACGCCTCCACGAGCGAAATCAACAGCTTAATTCCGGCATCAATAATTTTCGGTATTGATTCGATGATGAAGTCCACGATTGCGAGTATAATTTCCGGCAAAGCGGCGATGAGTTCCGGCAATGCGTCCAAAATGCCCTGTGTTAGACCGAGAACCAATTCTAACGCCGCATCGAGTATCATCGGCAAGTTTTCGACGAGCGTTTTGCACATCAAAATCACCGCTTCGATTATGGCGGGAATCAATGTCGGCAGAGCATCGGAAATGCCGGTCACGAGCGAAACGATAATCTGTGCCGCCGCTTCAATGAGGGACGGCAACACCGAAATAATCCCCTCAAGCAGAGCAAACAGCAGATTCATCCCCGCCTCCACGATTGACGGCAATGCGGAAATAATCCCGTCAAGCAGTTTCTCTAAAACTTGAACGGCGGCAGCTGCCACCTGCGGTAACGCCGACACAATGCCGTCAAGCAGAGCCAAAATTAAATCCACTCCCGCATCAAGGACGGTCGGCAGTAAATCTACAATGACCGACACAACCATCGGAATCATCGCCGATACCACAGTTATGGCGTTTTTTATAAGCGGTTCGATTGTTGCGATTAATTCTGCCCCGGCTTGCGATAAAATGTCTTGCAATTCATCCATTTTGGCATCGACATTGTCGAGCGTTCCTTTGCCAATGTCATCCACAAGCCCTGTGATTATGCCGAGCGCGGGAGTCAACGACTGTGTCAATGGCGTGAGAAAACTCTCGCCGATTCTTGCAAATGCCGCCTTTGTGTTGGCGACACTTCCTTGAAACGTACCGCCGATTGCAAGAGCCGCACCGCCCATTCCTTTTTCGATGGCGTCTTGAAACTCCGGCATTCCGATTTTACCCTCGGACACTAATTTGTTGACTTCCTCAATTGAAACGCCGAGGGTTTCCGAAAGAAGCTGTGTAATCGGAATACCCGCCTGTAACATCTGATTTACTTCTCTGCCTGTGACTTTGTTGCTTGCGGCGACTTTGTTGAAAATCGCACCCATCTCATCCATAGTCCGCCCCGATATGGCCGAAGCGTCGGCAACGAGTTTAAGTGTGCGTTCCAAGTTCTCGCCCGGCTGTATTCCGGCGGCAACAGCGGAAGCTGCCACCGTTGCGGCATCGCCCAAGCCATACGCTGTGCCTTTTACCGAGGCGAGAGCATCTTTCATAATCGCATCGACACTCTCCGCATCATGCCCCAAGCCCTTCAACTTGAACTGGGCTTGTTCGATATTCATGGCACGGTCGAAACCGCCTTGTATAACCATCTTCCCGACAAAATCACCGATTGCCGCGCCGACAGCTTTTACCATATCGACAATCGCCGACAATCCCGCTTTGATGGCATCGGCGGCAAGATTGGCTTTTAGCACATCACCGAACACCGACGCTTTTTTACCCGTGCCGTCCATTTCGTTGCCGAGTTCTTTTGTCTCTTTTTCGGTCTCATCCATTTCCTTGCCGGCATCTTCAAGGGAATCGGTGAGGTTTTCCGCGCTTTTATCCGTATCGTCTAAGCCACGCACAAGTTTATTCGCCAGCATATCACCGAGCTTTTTAACGCTGTTTTCGCCTGTGATGGTGTCTTTGGCAAATTGTAGGATATTCGAGCCTGTTTCCTTGATTTTTTCCTTGCCGTCGGAAAATCCCGTCTTGATTTTCTCTCCCAAATCGGTTATAGAGGTTTTGGCGTTGCCGGCGCCTGTGACAAGACTGTCTTTCATCAAGCCGCCGATGTCTTTAAGAGACGCGTGACCTTTTTCGGTGCTTTTGCCGAATTCATCTGTAGCCTTCGTCAACTTCCCGCTCGAACCGGCAGCTTCATCGGTGGACTTTGAGTGTGCGGACAACTGCTTATTATTCGCCGAAAGCTCCCGCTCCATATCGTTCAGCTTTGCTTTGGCGTTATTAAGCTGTATCGCCCAATTCTGTGTACGTTTATCCGATTCGCCGAAACTCTCGGCGGCGTTCTTGTGAGCCGCTTCAAGTGTGGCGATTTTGTCTTTCTGTGCATCAATTTCTTTTGTAAGAACTTGCTTTCGTGACGATAACGCTTGGATTGACTTGTCGTTTTTGTCGAATTGGGAAGCGACGAGGTTCATTTCGCTTGCCAGAAGCTTAAACGAGTGGTTGATTTCCCGTAATGCAGCCTTGAATTGGGCTTCCCCCTCTATACCAATTTTTAAGCCAAAATCTCGCCATACCCCGTCACCTCCTTAATTCAATCCAATGCCGATTACATCATCAATGCACACCTCAAATTTCGGATTGGCAATACCGTGAAACTGCTTATGCACTTCCCATAAATCCATAAACAGCCCCATCGGTGTCAGCCAAAAATCATCTGCACTCATGTGCAACTGAACCGTGCCGTAATACAAAAGTCGAGTAAACAGCTCATCATCGTTTACTCGACTTCCGCGTTTTTTGAATCGCCGTCCTCACTTTCGATGTTGCGTTTCGTGCCTTTGAACATCGCCTGTGTGATGGCTTCTTTGTAGCCAGCCAATTCAAGCGGCGAAGTGAGAAGTTCCACTTCATCCTCAATCAACAGTTCTTTGGGTTTGTCTTTGTTTTTGAGGTTGTGGATTAAAATTGACTGATTCGCAAGCAGCGTAATCAGTCAAATAATTTCATCAAGCGAATCCTCGAAATTCTCACTCTTCATCAGCTTTTCGCCGAATTTTTCCATACCGCCGTACCGTCCGGCGATGGCTTTTGTAGCCTTTGTGGTGAGAATCAACTCATGCTCCGTATCGCCGATGGTGATTTTCGCACTTCTTTCATTATCCATTTGTCAGTCCTCCTTAACCTTGTGACGCGAATGTCGGCTCATACACTTTTGTGTACCAACCGCTTATTACCGCCCTGTCCACGCCGGAATCGCCCTCGGTCACTTCAGAGTACCATCCTTAAGAAGCCTCGTATAATTCGCCCTTTTTCGACATTTGCCATAAAAAAATAAAGCCAAACACCGAATTCTTAATCGAGGGTTTGGCTTTATTGGCAAGTTGTTTTACTCATCTAAGTCCACAAAAAACTCCTTCTTGTTCTTGGCAACTTGATATATTAACAATCTCCCCTTATCTGTAAGGTTACAATTGTCATTAATATATCCTCGTTTTTTTAACTCGTCTAAAAATGGACGACAACTATCCTTTTTATACCGATTAAAAACGGCATTCACTTCTTCTAAATCAGTAATTACGCACGCAATTGCTTTTGAAATGGTGTTATCGCATTTTATCTGCTCTTTCAAGTGCTCAATTACATTAAAATCCTCCACCGATTTTATCCCTAAATGTTTTACATACAGAGGGTCTAATAGTTTAAGTAAAACCTCACAGGCATTGTTAGCGGCATAGATTTGAAGTTTGTCTTTAAACTCAGGGTGCTTTTCTTCTATACAAGCATCATTTTTGGCAACACCCCAATCACAAATCCCCTTTAACATGGCACAATATTTAACATCATTTTCATATGCCGCATTGTAAATTCCATATGCCTCCATTTCTCCACCAATTGGATTAAAGGCTTTGATAGAATCGAAAATTTTCGCCCTAAAGTTTTCGTCATCAACCACAAAACTTAGGACTGCGGTTAAACCAGAGTGAATGGCGACTTCACATGATTTTGATATGCTGTCAATGCTTCTTTGAATGCGGATGTCAGGTGAGTGTACAAATGAATCACTGCTCAATTTAAATCCGCTGCTACTAATTTTGGCATCATCAAATGGAATCCCTAATTTCATAAAAAGAACATCGCCTAAAGACTGCTCTATGTGATTGCTTCCAAATGCAACCCCCACGGCAATAACTAACTTAGGTTTCCATCTGTTTATCGCTGCCATTGCGGTCTTATAAGAACCATTAACACCATTACTGCCTTTTTTAGACTCAACATGAACGATATTATAGTTGCAATCGTCAGAAATTTTTAGTTTCCCAACGTGGTATTCACGGCTATCCTCTTCGGCTATAATTGTTTTTATATCCTCAAGCTTTGTAAGCAAAACTTTACTTTCAATAGGGTTTGCTGTTAACACCAATACATCTGAATGTTTGCACGAAACTTCAGCCTCAGATATTGGCTTTAAACAATGCTTTAAGAGTTCATACCTATGGTTGATTTCTTTTACGATTTCATCAATATTGATTTCATTTAAAAAACCAACAACGTTAACATATATCTCTTGTGTGAGATTTGTACTTTCAATGCCTACCATAAAACCACCTCCTTAGTTTTTATCGCTGGCGGATATTGATTTGTCTTTTATTACGTTTACAAAGTAATTTTCAAACTCGCAGTCTTCACTCACTTCGTTTCGTGCTTTTATAATGTCTTCTATCTTAAAGGAGAGCCTATATTTCTCGCTGAAATTTACTTTAGGAATAAGCGTTAAATCACCATAGCTGTGATAACGACTATTGTCATTCCTCAAGGCGTGTATCATTTTATCTATGTTATTAATACCAAGCATCATTTTTCGAACAAAATCATCGTTCCTTAATTCGCTTTTCTTAAAAACTTTAACCAACGAATCCCATTCGAGAATCGTCACCATAACGACAGGTGCATCTAAATGTTCAACATATAGCTTCGCTACCCTTCGGATTGTATCAACCGCAGCTGGAATCGCCTCCGAAGAATGAATTTGTCTAAGTAGATTTTCATAATTAAAATCCACTTCTTCGTTTTGAAGTTTTTTGAATTGAGAATACCGTTTGAAAATAACGTTCTCAAATATGAATTTTGCCTTTGGGCTAAAATCTTCCCCTTCAGTGTATTCCTTCGCCAGTATTTCGACAACTTCGCAATACGTAGGTAATTGCTTGTCCCTGTTAATAATATCAGATATCACCACTTGCGGACGTCTGATGCGCGAAAAATCAAACTTCCTAAAACATTCGTGGTCGTCAACTGTTATCGATGCTTTGTCTTCGAGCAACTTTTTCATATAGATACGATGTTCCTTGATATCATCAAAGAGCAGTATCATATTTTTTACTTTGTCTTCGTTCATATATCCTCCATGTGGCTACAATCGTTATTGCATTTAAGATTGTTTTGGCAACGGCTGAGGTTTTGTGGCGAACTTATTCCGCATATATTGTCTATCTTCAGCCTTGAATGAATACATATGTCGTCATCGAAATGCTTTCTACAATTATCGCAAACACACTCCAAAAACTCAGTTGATAAAATTATGTGTCCTTCATAATCATTGGGGGTATTAAATGGTATCGAGGGGTGAATTATGCTTTCCCTCCCTGAAATAGTGTGTTCCCATTTCTTGGCTTCTCCAAAAACTTTTCCATAACCATAATAGTTATTGGCACTTTCATATTCGTTTCCAAAACCAAAAAACAAAACACTGCCTGTGTTCCCTGCAATTCCGAGCTTAACTTCAGATTCGCCTTGCAATGATTTTCTTACTCTTAGTGCCGCACATAAAGAGCGACGACAAGCACATTTTATATCCTCAATTAATAAAACATTAAAAATAATTAATGCTCCACCACCCCAAAAATTAACTACAACCCCATAGTGGTCGGTAGCAATTCGTGCAATATTTTCATAATTTTTTTTATATTCATCATAGCTTTGCCAATCCTCAAAATCGTTATTCACAGAACCGTTAAAATCTCTGATATTTATAAACATAACAACGCTCTTTGTGTCACAAACAGGGAAATACTGTCTCAAATCAGTAGTTTTTGAACGTAATAAGTTTTGAGTTGGCTCTGTTTCAAAAATATACGATAAAAATCTATTACCGATAGCCGACATACATGATGTCAAAAACTTTTCCGTCTCGGGGGATTTTGGTATACAGCATTTGGAAAAACAAACAACACCGAGACAACCGACCTTTGACAAAATTGGTCTAAGTATGAAACCGCTCCCATTTCTACCTTTAGAAGTGTTTGATTTATAGCATTTTCTTACATTGCTAATTTGTCCCCTTGCGGTGTTTGTAGAATCTATAAACACTTCGCCGTTGCTAACATAAAATCTGTCAAACTTTAGCTGACTACTTATTTCTCGCTTGTAAAGATAAACCGCATATTCTGGTTCTTCTATGCTTTCTATATCTTTTATCAACTTTTCACTTAGTCTTGTCGTTTCATCATTTGTCTTCCTTTTTGATTCCGTTTCAAAACTTTTTCCTAGTTTAGCAATCGCTTCGCTTTTTAGCTTTGTTTTCGCTACATCAAACAACGAAACGACAAATTCGTCAGTTAATATTTTTTGAATGCTTGGGTTATTACACCGCTGATTAATTGCACACATAGCCTATTCACCTCTCGTTATTTTCTTTGCTTTTATTGTATAAATAACAACACTGTAAATTATCTTAAATGGGGCGACACAACTTTCGCTCGCTTCCCTCTGCCCACTTCAGCAACTTTAGGTTGTCTCTTTCCGTTCACCACCCGATAAACAATCCCATGCCCAATACAGAACAGAATCGTTATAACAGGAATTAGACAAAACCTAAACACATACGTTCCGAAAAATATCGAAACTACGTTCCCAAACGGCATCGCCCCTGTAAACATAGCAAACGTGAAAGTGAACGTGTTCACAAGAACAAAGCATATGGACGTGACTGTGCTTTTTATCCATAAGTGTTTTGTAAACTTCAGTCGTGAAAAATACTCGTTCCCAAGCATATGCGTAACAATATAAGCAAAAGAAGCCGCAAGAAAATAGCGTAAACTGCCAGACATCAGAGAGTTGAAAATCTCATTCCGTGCCTCAAACACGGGGGCAGGAGGGAGAACCACCAACGTGTGTGCCATGACTGTTGTGACCGCCATCGAAACCCAACCGACAAACACAGCGATGTTAGCGATTTTTTTGCCATAGTTCGCACAGATAATCTGCATAACAGGAAACGTTATCAGCAAAAACCAAATCGTTGATGCGGGAAGTATAAGCCCGTTAACTTGAATTACTTTCTGAACCGTGAGTGTGGCGAATGCCATCATCATTGCGATTAACCCAAAGAGTGTACCTAAAACCTTTAAGTCCTTTTGGCTGAATTCCCTTACATTATCCTGTCTGTTTTCCATTGAATTTAATACTCCTATAAAATTTTTTTATTGTCATCAAGCGGATTGCTGATGATTATAACCTTATTACAGTGCCGTTTATTCCTTCGGCAATGATTTCCACGACATCGTCATCGCGAAGTAGTGAAGTCGCCTCGCCTGTCCCGATTACACATGGAAGCCCAAACTCACGGCTAATCTGAGCCGCATGGCTGGCTACTCCGCCCTCGTCCGTGACGATTCCTGCACTTTTCATTATCGCAATCATCATCTCGGGTGTAGTCATAGGTGCGACAAGGATATCGCCCTCGTTAACTTTGTCGTTTTCTTCTTTAGCAAATACAACTTTTGCTTTGCCGCTCACTCTTCCTCTTTGAGCAACCTTGCCCTTTAACATAACTTGCTCCGGTCTTGTTTTTTTGTTTTCGGGAATGTAATGCTCGTTCCCGTCAAACCAGTGCATTTCGTTATCGTTGATTAAATAGCAAACAAAGTAATCTTTCCGTTTTGCGATTTTATCAAGAAGATAATTCGTAGACACTTCACCATCTAGCCAACCGATAATTTCTGTGGTTATAAGGAAAAGGAAATCATCATAGGAAACTCCGATTCGTTTTGCAACTTCATTGAAAAACGCACGGAAATAGAAATCACCTTCTGTTGCGATATCAATTCTATAGGTGCGTAAATAAGCGTAGTCTTGTGCGATGTCAATATGATGTTTGATTTTTTCGCTAATTGCTTTTAATTTGTCCAACGACTCTTTTCTCTTGGAATTTTCTTCATCCATCGAATTAGGGTTGTACTCTGATTGCGTTTTGCTAACGGAATCCAAGACATCCTTTCTTGTCATAGGTTCGCCTAAGAAGTGATGTGTGAAAAGCCAACCATATTTCTCTATATGGGCATTGATTTTTTGTTCGATGGCTTCGGGTAACTTTGACGAAATGTCTAATCCCAACGACTTAATTTCACTTCCGATTGCAATTGCCGCATTTCGCTCTTCAACAAACGGGAGCGGTTTGTCTGTTGTTATCCACTCAAAATGGAATTCTGGATTTCCATCATTGGATAATTCTTCCTCCAACATTGCGGCGTTAATCTTATCCAACATAAGTATCAACGGGCGATAAGCAACCATAGCATTGTTTTTGGCGATGTAATCGGCAAAGACCGTTCTCAACTCCGCATTGTTAAAACTTTCATACGATTTATGCTTTGTGCAAAAAGCAATATAATCGTCACACAGTTCGTAACAGCGTTTTGAATGTTTTTCGATAAGAGATGGATTTCCCCGCACCTCTGAATTTAACATTTTCAAGACTTCAGCGTGTTCGGGTGCATGAACGCAGTGAAGATTCATCTCGCTTTTCCACGACATAAACATGTCAAACCCATTATTTTTTAACAATGTTTCACGCACGAAACCCAAATGCTCAAGGTTTCGCCAAAGCGGAGGACTTATCCTACGCACAAACGATTTCCATTGATAGTTTTTTTCGAGTTCGTTTCTTGTAATGTTCATTGTTCTTTGTACCTTTCAATATTCTAAAAATTTACAGCCCTTGATTGTAAGAACCATAACCGCCCGTCATAAGCCCATTCTATGTCTTGGGTTTTCCCGAATAGCTTCTCGATTTTCAAACTTTCGATAACTAACTCTTTCAGAACGTCATCGTCGACGGAAAATTCATCGGTGTTTTCATTAACGCTTGTTGTATGAATTCCGTCTTTAATTTCCGTTTTTTTATGCTTTCTGCCGAGTTCTTTATCGGCAATGTCGAGCGTATCACGTTTAACCAAGAATGAGTCGGGGGTAATTGCACCATCAACGACTATATCGCCGATTCCAAATGCCGACTCCACGAGCACACATTCACTATCGTTTGGATGCCGTGTGTAAACTACACCAGAGCATTTCGCTTGCACCATATTTTGGATTACAACTGCTATCCCCTCAAATATGGGGAGCTTTTTTCTTACACGATAAAGCAACGCTCGTTCATTGAAAAGGGAAGCCCAACATTTTTTTATTGCGTTGTTCAAGAATTCAATATCGCACTTGATATTAAGATAAGAATCGTGCAATCCCGCAAACGTATGCAAATCTCCGTCTTCGCTTGCCGCAGAGGAGCGAACCGAAACGAATTCATTTAACTGTTGAATGCTTTTCTTAATTTCACTCAAAGTCTCTTCGCTTATTTTACAGCCCAAAACAATAGATTGCAGATTTTCGCTTATTGCACTCGCATTGTCAAAACTCACATTTTGAGAAAGCGTGGCGAGATTGTCAAAGACGTTATTCTCTTTTAAACAAGTTAAAAAGAACTCTGCCGTCAAGATTATGCCCTTTGGTACGTTAATACCGCTTTCTGTTAGTTTATTTAAAGAATAAGCCTTGCCTCCAAGAGCCGTCTTGAAAATATTGCCGCCCGCTCCGCCTATTCCGACTATCGAAGTTTTACATTGATTCATTTGCCTTCCTCTTTCCAAAGAGGAAGGAGCCTTGTAAAAAGCTCCTTCCGTTTTATTCAACTGCCACGTCCGCTACCGCCCCTACGATGATAATATCGCCGAAAATGTTAGTAGCCACAGCAAAGCTACCTCTTAGAGCGAGGGTAAAAGGGTTCACTACTTCGTTTGTGCTGTTTTTTATATTCTTTATAGTTGTTTTCATTGTTGAAAATCTTAATCCTTCTTTTAACTTGCTTGTCCCCGCCCATGTAACAAACTTCATAGTATGTTACTCGGGCTTATTTTATGCCGATTTAATCGGCTTTTGTCACTGCCTGTCCTGTATTTTTATGCCGTCTGACTTCTGTTGGTGTTTCTGCCAGTGTCGCTTGTAGTCGTGATTCCCGCCATGGGATAACATACTATGAAATATGTTACACGGACGACAGTCCTATATAGAAGGAGGCTTACCATGACCACTGAACCTATCAGAAACAAGAACGATGTCCGCCGACTTGCGGAATACTACCTCAACAAGGGACAACTCCGCAACTACGCTCTCATCATACTCGGAGTCCACACGGCACTGAGAATCAGCGACCTGCTCCGCTTGCGTTGGGACGATGTCTACGACTTCGACAAAAACCGAATCCGTAACATCGTAACCATCATCGAGGGAAAGACTCGTAAATCCAAGACCTTCGCTCTCAACAAAGCAGTCATCCGAGCGTTGACTCTGCTCGCCACACAGAAACTCTGTCAAGGAGCGTTCCTCATCGAGAACCCCCAAACCAAGAAAGCCATAAGCAGAATTCAAGCTTATCGGCTTATTCGTGCCGCCTCGGAAACGTTGGGGTTTCAGAAACACATCTCCTGTCATTCCCTTAGAAAGACCTTCGGTTACCATTCGTGGAAAAGCGGAGTTTCAACTGCAGTACTCGTTGAGATTTACAATCACAGCAGTTTGAACGTCACTCGTCGATATCTCGGGATTACTCAAGACGACAAGAACGCCGTCTACTTGGGTTTACGGTTGATTTCGTAAGCCCATGGTCCTTTTAAGTAATCACTCGCTTTCGCAGACATCACGAGTCGCTTTTCGGTGACTCTGTTTTGCCGTGTCTGCTACCCGCAAAACCCTTCCTAATCATTATACCACAAAATCAAGAGTCACTCGCCGATTGAAAATAGTTATTTTTTATCGAAAAATCCCAAAACAACACACGCAATGTGTTATTTTCAAATTACGGCTCTTTTGTGAATTCTTTACCCCTAAGTAACCAGTCTGCCGAAACACCGAGAACGTCACTTATGCGGCATAACGTGTCAGCCGAAATTCCCTTGTTGCTGACCTCAATGTCATAGAGAAACTTATCTGAAATGTCAGCCATCGCCGCAAACTTATCTCTCGAGAGTTTCCGTTTGTCCCTTAGTTTCTTGATTCGCCTCCCTATCGGGGCGCAAAACGACTCGTTGAAACGTCTCATAAGCCCTCACTTTCTCGCTCGTTCTTCATTATAACAGATTATTCAACAAAAGAAAACCCTCAATAGTTCCGAATTTGAAAATTTTTTCGTATTATTGAGGGATGACCTCGAAAAGTCAGATTAGCCCGCTTTCTTGCAGGAGTTTCAACGCATCGGCAACTGCCTGTCGGTACACAAAATCGAGTTCGTGAATCTCGTGGGCGTACACCGCATCGGAATATTTCTCGAATAACTCTGCCCCTGTCTCATCGAGAATCTCCCTTAATGCCATACTCGCCTTGGCACGCTCGTCACGCAGTTTGACGTACTCGTCAGACTCCAACAACTCGGTTAGAATTTCGTTTCGCCGATTCTCGTACAACTCTTCAAGCCGCTCTTTCAAGTTAAGGTTGGGGTACTTGGCAAAAATATCCACAATGCTCACCTTCTTTCATTTAGACTACGTTCTTATTATATGAGGCTTGCGAACAAAAAATCCTCAAATTCGCTCTTGACAACGCTCTGAAAATCTCTTATAATAAGAAGTGAAAAGTAAAAGAAGGGCGGAGATGTCGGCGGCAAAGCCGCCGAGCAGTCCGCTTGACACGGGGGTGATTGCTTTTTATGACTGAATTCGATTACAAATTTACCTGTGACATACTGTTCAAGATGGTCTTCACAAAGCACGTCAGATTGCTGAAGAGCCTCGTAGCAACGCTACTCGGGCTTGCCCTTGACAGCATCGAGCAATTTCAAATCCGCAACCCGAAATCCCGCCCGAGACATGGGGTGACAAATTCTGCCGTCTCGACATCAACATGGTGGTGAACGGACTGCGGGTTGACCTTGAAATTCAGTATTTATCCGAGTTTTGGGATAAATACTGTTATCCCCCAAAAACCATTATCAGAGCAGATTCCGTAAAACCCGATAGACCGGCGGCTTAGAAAAAATCTACTCGGATAATATTTATAAAAACACCTTCTTATGGTAAAATGGAAATATCTGTTTTACAACCAAAAGGAGGTCTTGATATGAAACAGAATAAAAATATCGGTAATATTAACCGAATCAAAACGGAGCTAAAGCGTAGACTTGTCGTGTTGCGCTATAGCAAAGTAGCTGCCCAAAAATATATTACTATTTTCGGGTGGGTGGAAAAATATCTCGAAGGGTACGGAGAGATTAATTATTCCAAAGAAGCCGGTCAACGATTTTTAGTGGAATATCTACTACAGAGAAATCATAATCCGGCGCAATTCACAAGCGCACGAACGCTAATCAGGAGATTGGACGAAATCCTTGAAAACAAGTTGTTTACGCCATGTTTTCGCGAAAGCAAAGTAGTGTGTCCGCTACGTTTTGAAGATACACTTCAAGACTATCTTGATTATCTGCGAAATCGAGGGATTCGTGAATCCACCATCGCCTACAAGAAAAGATGCGCATCTCAATTATTAATGCGTTTGCCCGACACTATTTTAACGCTTGATAAGGTGACTGCCGCAGAATTGTATACTGTGTTTTCAAAAAATGAGTGGGTGATTACAGCTCTTGTTACTGCAAGATGTCTACTCAAATTTCTTTTTGAGAGCAGAATTACAAAGGCGAATTTGTCAGCCTGCGTGCCTAACCCACGACGGCCAAAATCGCTTCCCTCTGTATATTCCGGTGATGAAGTTGCACGCTTGCTTTCGGCCGTTGACCGCACCACCTGTATGGGCAAACGAGATTATGCGGTTTTAATGCTTGCTTCACATTTAGGACTGTGATGATATACAATAGCATCCTTAAATCCGAAATGACTTCTTTTTTGGAGTTTCTTAAACTATCATTGCCGGCAGAAAAAACGTACCAGTCGTATCACCATACGCTATCAGAATTAGATTCTTTTTTATGCAAAACAAATCTTTTTGAAAAGAAACTTGAATCTGAATCGCTCAGTCAGTGGCTTGACGAAATGAATTGTCATATTTCAACCAAGAAAAGTAAATTATCTCGTGTGAAAAGATTTTCTGTCTATCTTTCTACTCTTGAGATTCCGGTAAGGTTGCCGGAACTTCCGAAAAAGACTACAGATTTTATGCCGTATAGCAATTTCACTTTTAATTTACTACGCAATTCAAGCGCAAAACCGCATAGGTTATAGCTTTTACGCTTGTCTATCGAGTAATTAATAAGTAAAATTGCTATATGTTTTTTCGGAAGATGAAATGACACAAATGTTTGAACTTGCAGATGATTTTGTCATTACGAATCCAAATTCAAGAGTTGCGGCCGAATTTCCAATGCTGCTCCGCATTTTATATGGGTGTGGGTTACGTTTAGGCGAGGCCATTTCGCTAACATGGAATGAAATGGACCTTGATAATGGCGTTATTACAATAAAAGCGAATAAAGCCAAAAACCAAAAAGAACGTCTTGTGCCAATGAGCGATGAGTTAACTCGTATTCTAAAACTATATCGAAACACGTCGCTCTTTGAAAAACAAGATAAAAGTTTTCTTTTCCGGTCTGAAAAGGGCGATGCTCGTACCGATGGTGCTTATTGGAGTACGTTTAACAAAATTCTCTGCGAACTTGGCATCAAAAATCCACAAACTCAAAAATATGGTTCACGCGGTCCTTGTATTCACAGTTTGAGGCACACATTTACATTGCACTCGTTGTTGAAAGCAGAATCCGAAGGTCGCGGCTTTATGGAAACCGTACCGTTTTTATCAACATACCTCGGACATGCCGGACTTATGCAAACAGATATTTATCTAAAGGCACGTCACGAACTGTATACTCAAGCCCATAAAATCATTGAAGATTACACCGGGGATATATTTCCGGAGGAGGTTTGAGATGGTTAAAAAGTCATACTTTCTTCCGGCATTATCAGAGTTTTTCTCTGTGTATCTGCCTAAAACAAGAGGATTAAGCCAAAACACAATTCATTCCTACAAGCAAGTTTTTCGATTATTGCTCGAATATGTTTATTCCAAATACAATTTGTTACCCGAAAAAGTTGAGTTTCGACATCTTGAAAAAGGCATGGTAGAATCATGGTTAAACTGGCTTTGTACCGAAAGGGGTTGCTCTGCAAAAACGCGCAATCACAGATTATCGGCTCTCGTTACATTTGCACGTTTTGCAATTCAAAAGGACTTCAACGGTGCATTATAGTAAATTAACGTAAAAAACATTAAAATCTCTGGCCGCAAAACCCATACAGCAAAGCTTTTGCGCCGATTTGTTTTGTGTTTTTATTAATTTAATTTACTATAACATTTTGTTCCGAGATAGAGAATCTTCCAAAGAAAAAAGAAACAAAACATTTTCAAGCAGTGCATTTTATACAAGAAGAAATGGCGATTTGCGTTTTGGAACAACGACAACCCTAACCTTACACGGAAAAGGCGATAAAGCCCGCATAATTGTTATACCCTAGCAGTGTGCTGTATTGTTGAAATCCTATATGACACAAACTCGATTGTTGTCCGGCAACCCTAAACGTCATATTTTTTCAAGCCAAACAAACGAGCATATGACAATTTCGTGTCTCGAAGCAATTGTGAAAAAGTATGTTTGCTTAGCGAAAGAGTTGCGCCCCGATTTATTTAAAGAGCATTACACTCCGCACAGCTTTCGTCACTCAATCGCAATGCACATGCTTGAGAGCGGTATACCTCTTCCGGTGATTAAAACATTCTTGGGTCATGTATCCATCGCAACAACTATGATTTATGCTTCGGCAAATTATGATTTGGTCAACAAATATCTGCGTGACAAAAACCCATACGCAACCGACGATACAATCATAGAACAACCTAATGATTCGTTCATTCCACAATTTTTGATTTGATGTTATTATCCGAGTAGATTTTTTCTAAGCCGCCGGTCTATCGGGTTTTACGGAATCTGCTCGGATAATGGTTTTTGGGGGATAACAAGTCTTATCCCAAAACTCGGAAAAGACTTGTAATAATTGGTAATATAGTCGTTGCATCAATGCTTGTAGGCGCGGTTTTCGGTCTCGTTTGGAACGGAATAGAAATGTCAAGGACAGCTTTCTCTTTGCATCGTGCGTTCTTAGGGGTGATTTGTGGTGTTATTATGGGTGTATTCACAAGCGGATATATGGTGTTTGTGTCTGGCTGTGGCTGGTTAATTGCGGCTGTTATTTTTTGGCCGCTGACATTTGCTATAGCGGGAATAACTATTTTGTATTTTACAGTAAAAGGATTTATCGTGTATGCAAGAGGGGGAGCATGGGATGATTTATAGTAGTTGGAGGCGTGTATGAACGGGCAAATAAAAATTAAGGAAGTTGCAAAGCCGAGCGTATGCTCCGCTTGCCGCACTCAAAACAGCTACGATGACAATGGAATCAGTTGGAAATGTCGTGAGTGCGGAGACGAGTCCAATAAAATATCTGTTAACCATAGTAATCAAAATGTACGTCGACAAGCGCAGACTGTTTTACAGCAAATGATTAACGAGAATAGCAGTTTGGAAAACATACATCAGTTGTTTCTTGATGCGAACGCTCAGTTAAACATAGAGGATTTGGAACGGTATTATGCCGAGAGAAGACGAAAACAAGCACGAGCTCACGAACAAACCATGATAGAAATAGCTCGAGAACATAATGCTCGAAGGGAAGAAATAGCTCGAGAACATAATGCTCGAAGGGAAGAAATGCGCCGTCAGAATGAACAGACAAGGGCAGAAATAACCCGCAAAGGAAAAGAAGACCTTAAAAGAATTACTTACTTTGGCACGATTTGTTGTATAGGTATTGGCGCTATTGGATTCTTTATTTGGGATATGCTCCAACTTGGCAATTTTAATCGTACATTAAGTATAATATTATTAAGCCTTGCGATTGTATCATTAATATTACTATTAATGATTTATCCAAATAAAAAACAAACTAAAAAAATGTATTTTGCTTGGATTCCCATAACATCAATTTGTCTTGTTAGTTTTCTAAAGTTATCATATATGCCTAACATTGTTTCACATACTTTAAATACTATTGCAGGCAGGTCGGTTATGGACGAAATTTATTATTATGAAAGAGGGATATTGGGGGGGTATAGAACTACCGGGCAAGGTAAATATATTTGGGTTAACGGCACAATATATGAGGGAAATTTTGTTGAAGGAATACGAACTGGAGAGGGAACTCTTTATAACAACAATGGTTATGCAGTATATAAGGGCGATTGGAAATCTGGCCATTTTGAAGGTAATGGAATATACTATTTTCCTAACGATGGCTTTATTGAAACAGTTTGGAATAACGGAACTTGTTATGATGGTAAAACAATATTAATTCAATCTGCTTACGAAGAGCCTATTGCACAAGGCTTTTGGGCGAATAGTGTTTTTTATGGTATGTATTATGAAGAAAGTGGATGGCATGAAATTATTAACGAATTTTCACTTGGTTTTATTAATTCAAAAGATATTGAAATTGAAGCAATTAAAACCGCCCAAGACCAAAATCACATATTACAAATTGCGTTAGATACCGTTTACAAGGATGTAGAACTTGAAGCGGTTGCAGTTCTTTCGGAGCAAAGATATTTGGCTAATATTGCATTAGGTACGTACTATAAAGATGTAGTAGTTGAGGTTTTGAAAAAACTAACAGATGAAGAGTTACTAATTGAGGTTTATAATGATACCGTATACAAAGATGTTGAGCTTAGAGTTGTTGGAATTATTACTAATCAAAAATATTTGACGGACATTGCATTAGATACGTATTATAAAGATGTAGTATTGCAAGCTGTTAAAAAAATATCTGACAACGCACTCCTTTATTCTATTTACAACGACACTCTATACTCAGATATAAAAATTGAGATAATAAAAAAACTGACAGATGAAAAATTGCTGATGGAAATTTATAGTAAAACCCATAGACAAAGAGAAAAGGAAGTAATCGAAAAGAAATTAGGCTTTTAATACCTGTTTGAACAACTCCACTACTTGCGGCGCAGTAGGTTGAAATACAAAGGGAGTATATTGTAACACGCAAGTAGTGATTTGACCACTTTTAAAATTGCTTTAATGGAAGGGGGTGGGTCGTATGTGTCCATTTTGGGATTACGGGAATAAAAGGTGCAAAGTATCGCCGTCGGATTCGCAATGTTACAAAACCGGAGGTGAACAGCAATCGTATTGCTGCTGTAGCAATTATACGAATTGTGCCAATTATGATGCATATCAACGTGGCGATTACAAAATCTGGCGTTAGAAACGAAGCCCTGCGTTTAGAGTAAGCACAGCAAGGAAGGAAAAAATCACGATGGGAAAAAAACCAATTCGAGTGGAAATCAACCGCAGATGGTATGATGTAAGAGATGGGCGGGCTGGAAAACTGGAGATTCATGAGTACATGAAAAGCCCTGAGTACTTCGCCACGGAAACAATGTGTGATGGTGTTTGGAACATCACCGACAGCGGCGGAAGCAAAGTCGGCGAAATTGATATGAGATATCATAAAGATTTCAAAGGCATTGTTACCGATGTGGAGTAGGTTGCAGACAAAGAAAGCCCATAACTACGGCGATAATGCCGATGGTTACGGGGTTTTTCGGCATTTTGAAAAAGTGTCCTTAATTCCGTGAAGCAGACATCAGCAAAAGAGTGAAAACAGGAATTAAGACAAAGGGTATGAGCGGAAAACTATTGCGACTTTACCGAACTGACCTCCCGCTTTCGTCTGCTTCATTATACGGCAAAAACCATCTGCACTACCAAGCAGGGGATTGAAAGGTATCACGGGGCTACGCGCCCCGAACCCCCGACCTCAAACAAAGAGCAAGAAAAGGGCGGTAATTATGAACATTTTGAAAAATTTAGTCAATATAAAGAAAAACACTTGACAAAACGCTTCATGGGGGACGACAAAAGACTGGCAAACGTACAAAAATGACAAGTTTA
>Ga0099364_10002307_pt1 | contig 30553 bp, 22 predicted proteins | sample TergutTh196P3_FD_73070 | JGI IMG/M metagenome (GOLD analysis project Ga0099364, IMG submission 73070) | Microcerotermes parvus P3 segment gut microbial communities from Pointe-Noire, Republic of the Congo - Th196 P3 | ecosystem: Host-associated > Arthropoda: Insects > Digestive system > Gut ...
CCCTCAATGATATTTTGAGAGCATTAACCCGCCCTCGTGAGTATTAAGCGCGGCAAAATTACAAAACATTTTTGAATTGCAAGCAAATTTTTCACTTTTTTTTTAACAAACGGCAAATATTACTTTCAACGAAACCCGAAACCGCACCATCATCAAAACAACCGATATATTTTACCTTCCATTTGCATTTGAGCGCGTTCCATCATTTTATCCTTCATTCGTTTTTTACAATAAGTGTCTTTAAACCACTCATTTAGCGCATATTCAACGGCGGCGGCGTTTTCGTTAATGTGTTCCTTTGTGTACGCCTGCCCATTTTCTGCTATGTATTTCAATATTTCGGCTTTTTCTTGCATCCATACAAACGGCGATACAAGCACCCAAAAATACGGCGATGCTACAATTGCTCCCTCCTCATTTTCGTAGGGTAATTGGTATTTTTCATATCCGTATTTGTCTAAAAGTGCGATAAATTCATATCGTGCCGCCTCTTTATCGGTCAAAATTCCTTTGCCGTGAAAATCTTGTACTATTTCCCCCATTCCCCAATTTTCACGCCCTAAATCGAAACTTATTGTAATACATGTTATTGTATGTTCCTCTAATTGAGTGGTTACACTCAAATATTTCGACAAGTTCATTATTGTATTCATTTCAATTTCCTCGCTGATAAAACCCAGTGTTTTTATATTCAATATATTGGAAAGTGGGTATTCGCGATAATCATGTAGATAGTCGCCCAAATTGGTCTCCGATTTGTCAATTTTAAAATCTGCCTCAACACTTTCGGCAAAATCAAAAAAAGCCTGTATTATCTTTTTTTCATCTTCTACGCTCTGTATCATTCTGCTATCTACATGTTTAGTCGGTTTATGATGTCCGATTTTGGTATTATACAGTATATCAAACTGTTTTTGGGACAACTCCTCTACTGCCTTGCTTTTTATTCGGCTCATAATCCGCTTATGAACAATACGAATATATACGGGGCGGACTATTTCGCCTGCCTCGTTTTCCTTTGCCTTCAACTTATCGTTCAAATAATAATTTATACTAACTTTTGCCATTGATAATCGTTATTAAAAATTCGCTGCAAAAGTAGTAATTATTTTTTATCATTCCTACTTTTTCGACAAAAAAAAATTCTATTTTCGTCAAAATTCCACCTTTGCCAATTCATTTACCATTGTCATATCCATTACTTTACTGTATATTTGGGTTGTCTGAATTTTTTTATGTCCCAATATTTTTTGTACGGTTGTGATTGCCACGCCCTTATACAGTAAAAATGTGGCTGTTGTGTGTCGTGCCGTGTGGAACGTTACCCGCTTTTTTATCCCCGCCAACGCCGCTATTTCTTTCAACGCACGGTTTACGTGCTGATTAGTAAGTTCGTCAAAAAAATAGTTGCGGTCGGGTTGCCTGTATTTTTCAATCAATTGTACGGGTTTACCGTTATGTAAAAGGTACAACGGTAATTTGATATTTTGGGTTGTCTTTTGCATTGTCAGAGAAAGCCACAAATTACCGTCTTGCGTTATTAAACTGTCCTTTGATACGGCTGTAATGTCCGAAAAGCGCAAACCCGTATAACAAGCGAAAAGGAACATATCTTTGACTTTCTCTAATCGCCTGTTTTCTGCCGTTAATTCAAGGTTTTCAATTAGTTGTATATCTTCGGGGCTTAAAAATTCCCGTGTCGTTTGCTCCGTTTTCATCGCAAATTTGCGAAACGGGTATCTATTCAGGTCTAAATACTCTTTGTTGATTGCCAAATTGACAAAAACGCGGATATGTCTCAAATACTTGTTTCGTGTGTTCGTTCCTAATCCTTTGCTAATTAGATGATTTTCAAAATCTTTTAGCAATTCAAAATTTACCTCGTCAAACAAGATATTTTCTTTGAACGCCTTCAACGCCTTGTATGTAGTGGTTTTATTGATTGCCGTTGCTTTTGAGTTGGTTTTGTCGCTGTCTATTTCATGCTTCATAAAATCAGTAAAATACCTAAAATCTTTGCCGTTCAAACATTCCGTAAGATATTCAAGTGTAAAAGGCTTGCCAGTGTTGCGGCGTTCCAATTCGTACCGCTCCAATTTCGTCATAAAATCGGTTATTTGCCTTTGCAATTGCACCCCATTAATAGCGATTGCCTTGATACGATTATGTTTCTTGTCCCAATCTTTGGGGGTTACATAGATAGCCGTTGGGAAATATTTGCGTTTCCCGTTCAGGTAGGCGCAAACCTCAATTTGTGCCTTCCCGTGTTTGTTCAACTTGTTTTTGCGGTTATAAACCGCTGAAAATATGACTTTTTCCATTTCCGAAAAAATTATGTTACAAAATTCGCCGCAAAGGTAGGAATAATATTTTATTATTCTTTATTCTTCTTGCATTTTTTTTTCCTCAAAAAAGAGGTAACAAAATTGGTAACATAGATTTGATAAAATATGATAATCAAATTTTTTGCTTTTCGGGCTGCTTATTTTGCTATATTGCTGATTTTCAATTCTTTTGCTTTTCGGTGGAAAATGAAAAAGGGGCAAAAGTTTGTCGCTTTTACCCCTTTTCGTAGCCTCATCCAGACTCGAACTGGAATCTAAAGTTTAGGAAACTTCCATTCTATCCCTTGAACTATGAGGCCCAATATTTTTTGAATTATACATACGTAAATTTTTTCAATGTTTCCACAAAGCGCTCTACATCGTCTTGGGTAGTATCCCACGAACAAACCCAGCGCACTTCGTTGAGCGGCGCGTTCCACACATAGAAAAAAAACTCGCGTTGAAGCGCTTCTATTGATTGCGGCGGTAGAATAGCAAACACCTCGTTTGCTTCCACTTTTTGCGTTATTTTTATTCCCAACGCCTGTACCTCTTTGCACAGAAGTTGTGCCATGCTGTTTGAGTGTCGCGCATTTTCTAACCAAAGTCCGTCCTTCAAATATTCCGCAAATTGTGCCGAAATATATCGCATTTTTGACGCTAATTGCATACCCTGTTTGCGTATATACTTGAAATTGTCGGATAGTGCAGGATTTAAAATCACTACTGCCTCGCCGTACATCATTCCGTTTTTTGTTCCGCCAAAAGACAGTATATCAACGCCTGTTTCGGTAATCATTTCTTTGAACGAAACGTCCAAATATGCTGCGGCATTAGCCACGCGAGCGCCGTCAACGTGCAGCAGCAATCCGTTGGAATGGGCATGATCCGCCATTTCGCGCATTTCGTCAACGGTATAGACGGTACCCATTTCAGTAGCCTGCGTAACGGAAACCACGCGAGGCTGCGCATGATGCTCGAACCCGATGCCGTGCATGTGTCGCGCAACGTCTGAAATCTGTAATTTGCCGTCGGCTGTAAAGTTGGACAGAACTTTGCAGCCGGTAAACCGTTCGGGAGCGCCACATTCATCAACGTGGATATGAGCGGTTTCAGTACAGATCACCGAATTAAACGGTTGCGTCATTGCTTGCAGCGACAGGACATTTGCGCCTGTTCCGTTGAATACAAACAATACCTCACACTCGCCGAACAATTCTTTGAACTGCCCAACTGCCGACCTTGTGTAGGGGTCGTCGCCGTAAGCGACACAATGACCGTGGTTTGCTTCGGCTAACGCCTGCATGATGCGCGGGTGAACGCCTGAATTATTGTCGCTTGCAAATCCTTTATTATTCTTCAATATCTGTTTTGTTATACCTTATATTTTTATTTTTTATTAATCGCTGCAAAAATAAACAAAATTTTTCATTCTGCAATTTTTTTTCTTTTACATTATACATACGGCAAAGAAAAATAAAACGTCGTCCCTTCTCCTAATGTTGATTCCACCCACATATCGCCGCCCATCAGTTGTATGAGGTTTCGCGAAATTGTCAATCCCAGTCCGAAGCCTTTGTGTTGACGATTACTGTCGCTTTCTGCTTGGCGGAAACGCTCGAAAACAACTTCTTTTTGAACTTCGGACATACCAATTCCCGAATCTTCAACAACAAATTCGAGTTGTTCAGGAGTTGATAGACGATATCCGAAACGTATAAATCCTTTTTCGGTAAACTTTATGGCGTTGCTAATCAGATTGGTAAGCGCTTGTCGCAAACGTACTGTATCGGCGTATATAAGGCAATGGTCAATAAAGCCGCTATCGTCAAGTATCAGCGTAACGCGTTCTTTGTTGGTACTAAGGAGATAAGTTTCAAAAAATACGTGCAAATCGTACATCAATTCATTCAATCGCGTGGGAACAGGGCAAATAGTCAGTTGCTGCGCTTCTATTTTTGAAATATCAATGATGTCGTCTATGAGTTTTGCTAATTGAGCGCTGCTGTTGTTGATAACGTTGATGAATTGCTTGCGACGCTCGGGCGTGAGATTTTCATCGCCTATAAATTCGAGAAAACCAATTATTCCGTTAAGAGGAGTGCGTATTTCGTGCGACATGTTAGCCAAAAACGCCGATTTTAATTTGTCGGCTTCTTCGGCTTTTTCTTTTTCCTTAATAAGCTGATATTCCGCCTCTTTACGGGCTGTTATATCGTGAATGATACCCTCCCAGACCCATGTATCGTTTTCGCAATGTGGGTGCGATGAAAATTGCAGCCAGCGTTGAACGCCTTTGTACGAAATGCAAACTTCGTAGTAAAAATCCGCCCTCGACTTAACTGATTCATATAATGCATGTTGCATTAATACCGCATTTTCGGGGTGTACAACTGCGTAAAAGTTGTTGAAATCTACTAAAACTTCGCTGGCTGGTACGCCGGTTATTTCTTCCCACGTGGCGCTGACGTAATACATTAGATGACGTTTGTTTATTTCGTCAAAGCTGTATCTAAACAGGCAGCCGTCTGGAATATGGTCGCCCAGCATTTTTATTCGGTTTGTTTCAATGGCAAGTTTTTGTTCGGCTTCTTTGCGAACGGTAATATTGTGAACAATACCGTCCCACACTATTCTGTTTCCGTCTACATGCGAATTTGCTATAAAATGCAGCCAGCGAATTGCGCCATCGTCGTCTAACATTCGTATTTCAATATTGAATTGCGTCAGGTTTTCTCTGCTGATATCCAACAAATTGACAAGATATTCCCTATCATCGGGATAGACGGTGTCGAGATATAATTCAAAACTTTCCAACACTTTTTCAGATAAAGATCCTGTCACTTTATCCCACGTTGCGCTAACATATTCCATTGAAACTGTATCGGTAGTTTTATCGCGCACACAGCTAAATAAAGCGCCGTCGGGCAGGTTGTCGCCTATAGCCTGCAATCGCTTTTTTTCTTCTGCAAGTTGCAATTCGGCTTCTTTACGCGCGGTGACATCGTGAGCTATGCCCTCCCAAATGATCATATTGTCGCCCGAAGGATACGGATGCGCTGAAAACATTAGCCATTTTTGACGTCCTTCAACAATAATGCGGACTTCATAATAAAAACTTGATTGTGAGGCGGCAACATTTTCAATTTCTAATTTCATTTGTTGCACATCGTCGGGGTGAACAACGGCAGCAAAAAACTTCTTGTAATCGTCTAATATAACGTTTGTCGGCAAACCAATCACTTTTTCAAATGAGCCGCTAACGTAAATAATTTGTGTGTTTCCGGTTTTTTTGTCTAAAGCGTAACGAAAAAGGAAGCCATCATTTATCAGTGCGCCAAGCGCTTTAATGCGGTTGTGTTCGGCTGAAAGTTTTTGCTCGTTTTCTCTGATAATTTCCCACGAGTGCATCAGTTCTGTAACATCGTTGCTGATAATACCCATCATTGTTTCGTCGTTAAGAAATAAAGGGAAATATCGAACGTTTAGTATACGCATTTTGCCGGTTTCACGATTAACCACGTTGCGTATAAACGTTTTTTCCGTCATTTCTTCAACTGCCTGACGCATTTCACATTCTGCTTCCTTCTGTTTTTTTTCCGTCTGTTCTTCAAAAACGTATGCGGCGGCTTCCCATAGAGGCTTGCCTACTACTTCTTCCCTTGTAAGACCCGATATGCTTTCATATCCGCGATTCCACTCCATAATAATGCCATCTTTTGAAACAAGAGCTATTCCATCCATAGAATGGTCAAAAATGCTGCGAATAACGCCTTCGCTTTTACGCAACTTCTGCAACTCGTCGTCCTTTTGTAGCTGCTCGCTTACGATTTTGTCTAATTCAGATAAATCCATGGTCTTTTTATGTTTTTTCAAAAAATCTTTTTCATGCCTAATAGCGCGGTTTTCACCTCAAAACCAATACAAAAAGTGCGAGATTTGAAGTGAGTGCAAAGATAATGCTTTTTTTTGAAAAAAAAATATTTGTGAAAAAAAAATGCATTTTCTGGAAAAAAAATACCTTGGTTTCATAAATTTATGTATGTTTTTTTGATGATCAGTAGAAATTTCCAATCAAAAAATGCAAAATCATAAAAAAAGGTTTTTTTTACCAAAAATTGATTATCTTTGCCGTCGTAAAAAATACGAATATATGGTTGAACTTTTTATAAATTGGAATATCAACCCCGAAGCGTTCAGTATTGGTCCGCTTACTCTGCGTTGGTATGGAATACTTTTTGGTTGTGCGTTCATTGCAAGTTATCACGCCTATAAGGAGTTGTTGAAATTCAACGACGTGCCTGAGGATTTTGCAGAACGCTCGCTGATTTACATGATTTTGGGGACGATTATCGGCGCCCGCGTAGGCGATTGTTTTTTCTATCATCCGCAGTATTATCTGCAAAATCCGTTAGAGATATTTGCCACGTGGAAGGGCGGGCTGTCAAGTCACGGAGGCGCAGTAGGGATATTGACCGCGTTATTCCTGTTAGGTCGCAAAGTCAATAAACCGTACATCTGGGTTTTAGACCGCGTGGTGATTGTAATTGGCGTAGCCGGATTTTTCATTCGCATGGGCAACCTGATGAATTCCGAAATATACGGACATGCCACTACGCTGCCATGGGGCTTCATTTTCGAGCGACGTGGCGAAACCGAAGCGATGCACCCTACCCAAATTTACGAGGCGTTGTATTATGCGCTGACCTACGCCGTGTTACGCTTGGTTTACCGCAAGTGCGACAACCGTCCGCGTCCGTTCCTTATTTTTGGGCTGTTCCTGATAATGGTTTTCGTATTCCGTTTCGGTATCGAATTTATTAAGCATCCGCAGGAAGCGTTTGAAGAAAACATGATGTTCAATATGGGACAGTTATTGAGCGCACCGTTTATCGTTCTGGGAATTATTGCGCTGATAATAAGCCGCAAACAAAAGCAACCCGCTCCTTTGACTGATAAGCCGAAAAATGTTTCTCATCCGAAACCGAAGCCTAAACCCGCTAAACAACCCGATACAAGGCAGCAGCATAAAAGCGGCGTCAAACCAAAGAAAAAGAAAAAATAAATGGGTAGTTTTCAGTTTTCAGTTTTCAGTTTTCAGTTTTCAGTTTTCAAAATTTTCGTATTTGTTTTTTGTTTATTGATTTTTAAAACGCCTATTTACGCGCAGTTGCAGGTTGCGCCCGACCGCTACAGGATTGAATTTACCGACAAAAAACACAATTCGTATTCTATTGACTATCCTCAACATTTCCTTTCGGAACGCGCATTGCAACGTCGCGCGCGACAAGGTATTGAAGTTACCTTCGACGATTTGCCTGTAAGCGCGTTATACATTGACAGTTTGAAAAGAATGGGTTTTGAAGTGTTGAACAGTTCGCGCTGGTTAAACTCGGCAACAGTACGGTGCCAGCCCGAAGACATCGAAAAACTGAAAAACATTGATTTTATTAAATTATCCAAAGAAGAAACAGTTCAGCAGGAAGAAAAAACAGAAGATGATTTGATTTGGGAAAGGCTATTTATCTCGCCTCTTCAAAATGACGACGACCATGACAACGACCATGACGGTGAATATGTAGATGATTTTAATCTGGAATACTCCGAAGCGCCCTCATACTACGGCAGAGCCGCCGCTCAAATAGGCATGATGAACGGGCATGTTTTGCATGAGCGCGGATTTCGCGGAGAGGGAATATTTATTGCCGTTATTGACGGCGGTTTTTACAATGTTAATGAAATGACGGGGTTTGAAAGTTTGAGAACATCGGGTAGATTGCACGGATTAGTGAATTTTACGACAGATACGGAAAATCCATGGGGCGCAAACGGTCATGGCACAAATGTGTTATCAATACTTGCGACCTATCTTCCCGAGGAGATGATAGGCTCGGCTCCCGATGCAGAATATATTTTGTTGCGCTCGGAAGAAGTTGAACACGAATATATTGTGGAAGAAGACAACTGGATTGCCGCAATAGAATACGCCGACAGCATAGGCGTGGATTTAATTACAACTTCATTGGGCTACACCACCTTTGATGATATATCGCAAAATCACTGTAAAAGCAAATTAGACGGTCGCTCGATTAGAACGTCGCGGGCTGCTACGATGGCTGCCGCGAGAGGTATGATAGTATGCTTGAGCGCCGGCAACGACGCCGACAACCTGTGGAGAATTATTTCGGTGCCTGCCGACGCCGACAGCATTGTAACCGTTGGCGCTGTGTATCACGACGGTCGTCGTACAACATTCAGTTCCATCGGTCCAACAGCCGACAATCGAATAAAACCCGATTTGATGGCTATTGGCTCAAGAACGGCGTTCCAAAATCCAAGAGGTTTCATTGGCGCCGGTAATGGCACATCGTACTCTACTCCGTTGATAGCAGGGATGTTAGCGTGTATTTGGCAAGCGTATCCCGAAAAGGGAAACATGGAAATAATAGAAATGGTAAAACGCTCGGCAACTCACTATGACGAGCCAAATTCGTTCTATGGATACGGTATTCCCGATTTTTCTAAAATTCTCCCCGAATAAATTTGTTTATTCGGTAAGCGAAAATTTTTCCGTGAGTGGATTGAGGAACTGCAGATTAAAGAAGTCGGAACGAAGAGGATTGATTAACAATTAATGGTTAGTTTTTTGTTTTTTTCAGTTCCCAATTTCTGCATTTCAGTCGCCATTTTTGTCAGTTCGGTACTTTTTTCAAAACAGAGCAAGGCTATTCATTATACTTTTGCGGCGTAATTTTTATAAAAAAAGTCAAAAGTAGTGAAAAGTATTCTTTCAAATCAAATTTCAAAGGCAGTTGTTGATATACTGTTATTTGCGGGTATTTTCATATCCATTGTTTCTTCACGATGGGTGTACAGCGCATCGTGGGGGTCGTTCCATTGTTTGATAAGTATGGCATGGTATTCGTTGATGTTGCTACACATTTGGCAACATTGGCGTTTGACAAAAGCGTTTGTGAAGCCCAATGTGAGGAAACGCAATAAAATAACGTTTATGACGATTATTGTGTTTATCTTGATGACATTCAGCATCATTCTCTTTGTTTTCGAGGTCAGCGAAAAGATGGTTAATATCCACCACGACATTGCGCACGTATTCTTTGTAGTGATGATTGTACACTCAATCCAAAAATCAAAGCGTTTTGTGCAGTTGTTCAAAGGAACAAAGGCAAAAACGAGGCAAATGTTTAACGGGACTGGCGCAGATTGTAAACGCATCGTCAGGAACTTTCGCAAATGAACAATTTGCAGGTAAAACTATATACCTCGCAAGCGACAAAGATATAAATATTTTCAGAAAATAAGAAAAAAATCAAATCTTTTCAAAAAAAAACTTAACTTTGCGAAAAAGTTTTTAGGATAAAAAATCAGTAATAACATGACAGTGATAAATTATAAACGATTGCCCTACGGAAATTCCAATTTCGAGAGTATCAGGACAGAAAATTTTGCCTACGTGGACAAAACGCGATTCATTGAATTGTTGGAAAATGAAAACAATTCTTTTCATTTCTTCATTAGACCGCGCAAATTCGGCAAAAGCCTGTTTTTATCAACACTGACCGCCTACTACGATATTCGGAAAGCGCCTGAATTTGAGCAGTTGTTCGGCGATTTGTATATTGGCAAAAATCCTACACGCAAAAAAAATTTCTATGCAGTATTAAACTTCAACTTTTCGGGTTTGAATACTCGAAGCGAAGAAAAATTTGTAGAGACATTTTCAAGTAGAGTGCAGGAAACAGTTTCAAAGTTTATTTTGTTACATCGAGATTATTTTCCAAACGCTGATGCGAAAATTCAAGAAATAAAGACAGAGAAAAAGGGCGTTGACAGTATGGATATAGTACTTGGAATGGTTGAATTAACAAAACTCAAACTTTTTGTCGTCATAGACGAGTACGATCATTTTGCCAACGATTTGATTGCTATGGGAAGCCACAAGAGCAAAGACTTTTACCATCGCATGGTAGAAGCCAACGGCTTGGTGCGCGATTTCTACGAAATACTCAAAATAGGTACCTCTACTGTTCTCGACCGCATTTTCATTACCGGAATATCGCCCGTGATGCTCGATAATTTGACCAGCGGATTCAATATTGCCGACAATTTGACGCTCGACTTGCAATACAACGAAATGCTGGGTTTTACGCAAGCGGAAGTGGATGCGTTGATGTGCGAAATCGGCGTTGAACCCGCAAAAATAGACATTGACATGGCGTCATATTACAATGGTTATCTGTTCGATGGCGATGGCGAAAATCGGCTGTACAATTCAACTATGGTTCTATATTTTTTTAGCAGGATTTTGAAAAACAACAAAACCGATGCCCAGAATATCATTGACTCCAATTTAAAAACCGATTACGGACGGCTGCAACAATTAATGAGAAATGAAAAAAGCAGGGAGACGCTGGTAGAAATTATCAAAGAAGGCAATATTACTTCAAATATTGTCAAAGAATTTCCTATGGAACTGATGTACAGAGGCGAATACTTTATTTCTCTGCTTTTCTACATGGGCTTGCTTACCATTAAGGAGAATTATTTTGGAGAATATCGTCTGCAAATTCCGAATTACTCCATTCGCACAGTCTTTTGGGAATATCTTGACCGTTTAGTTAAAGATTCTTCGCCCGATATGACTATTGACACACGACATTTAAATGAGGCTATCAGAAACATGGCAGTTAAAGGCGAGGCGCATACGTTCATAGAATACGTTTCGCAAAACGCTTTCAGCAAATTGTCTGACATTGATTTGAGGCGATTTGACGAAAAGTACATAAAAATCTTGTTGCTTGCCTATCTGTTTCAGAGCAATATATACGTAACGATGAGCGAATTTGAGACGGGCGACGGCTATACCGATATTTTCCTGCAACGCAGTCCGCATCTGCCGGAGATAAAATACGAGTGGCTCTTGGAACTGAAATATCTCAAGGCGGGCGATGAAAAAGAATTACCAAAAGCCAAAAAGGAAGCAGAAGAACAATTACAGCGATACATGCAGGCATACAGACTGACCGAACGCCCCAATTTGAAAACGGCAATAATAGTTTTTATCGGTAAAAACAGATTTGAAATGTATGAGGAGTGATTAAACGAGACAAACTTTTTGGGAAAATTTACCTGTCAGATTTTTGAAAACCTGACAGGTAAAAAGTTAATCAACTGTATCACTCTCTTCTATAGGCAGAAGAAATGTAAACGGGAATAAGTACTTAACCTTTACCGCTTGACCATATTGTTTGCCGGGCGTCCATTTAGGCGAACTTTTTATTACTCGCAACGCTTCGTCGTCAAGCAATGGGTCTACGCCGCGTAATATTTTTGCATCAATAAGAGTACCGTCGGTATCAATGGTAAACTCTGTAATTACGCGTCCAGAAATGCGGTTTTCAAATGCTAATTTCGGATAAACGACATTTGAGGCTAAAAATTCCCTAAATCCTGCCTCGGCAATTTCGCCATTAAACAAAGGCAGGTCTTCTTCTGCCAATACCGCAAATAGATAAACAATATCATTCTTCGCTTCGGCATCGGAAATTAAAATATCACTGCTACTGCAGGAAAACAGGTACATAGCGACAAGCGCCACCGGAATAATGCTCATTTTTCGGAGCATGTTCATTTTTGTTTTTTTGTTTTTGGTAATCATAAAAATTCTTCTTTTAATATTTGATTGAAAAAAATGATTGGAAAAATCGTTGTAATTTTTTGGATACAACGAATACAGAATCAGGGCTGAAAGTTCTTCGGCGTTGCTTTCGCTGTCGGCTGCAAATTCGTGCACTAACTCGAGCTCGCGGCGAAACAACATGAAAAACGGATTCACCCAAAATATGCAACAGGCAAGCTGCATCAAGGTTTTGTCCCAACTATGGCGCTGGCGCACATGCGCTAACTCGTGGCGCAGCAGGCAATTGCCTTCGTTGGAATCAACAGAAATTCCCTTTTTCCAGAAAACAGTACGGAAAAAGGTAAACGGCGCGTTTGCGCTGTCGGTACAGTACAAAACCGTTTCAGGCGTATGTATCCGCTCTGAACTGCGTTTTAACCGTAAAACGTCGGCAAAAGACACAACGTTCTTTGCCATAAGGAAGATTACAACAGACAGGTAGGCTGTAAAAGCAAACCATATCCATAAAACCGGCGATGAAATTTCAGAATCAATCGCCATTTTAGCAGTCATACCAACCGCTAAATCGGGCATAGCATACATTACAACGGTATGCGATGCAGGTATGTTTATTTTCAGCAATGGAATGATAATCGCAAGCGCAACTGACGCAAGGATATGAAAACGATTCCATTGGAACAGGCGCGTATTGCGCAGCGCAAACCAGTAACACCCCGCAAACAGCGCAGAACAAACTATTACCTTCAATGTATATACGAAGAACGCTATCATAATTTGCTCTTTTTTAACTGTTCTACAAGCAGTTCAAGGTCGGCGATACTGACGTCCTTGTTTTTCACCATGTAAGAAATTATATTCTCGAACGACCCATCGAAATACGAGTGCGCGATACCGGCAATGCGCTGACCTGAATATATCTCTTTACTGATGGCAGGCGAATAGAAATTCATTCGCGCATACGCCTCTACATTTGCAAAGCCTTTCTCGGCAAGGATTTTGAGTATGGTGGCTACCGTGCTTACGTGAGGTTTGGGCGCGGGCATGGCGTCCACAACTTCGCGCAGTCCCCCGCGCTGCAACTGCCACAAAACTTGCATTACCTGCTCTTCGGCTTTTGTTAATACTTTTTGAATATTTTGCATATATAAAGTCTATTAAAAATTTAACAATTTAGTTCATTCTGATCCTTTGATTATAAACGTTGTTATTTCTGAAAACTGAAAACTAATAACTGAAAACTATATAAATAATTTGACGCTGCAAAAATAAAACTAAAAAATTAAATCACAAACTATTTTTTTAATTTTTTGAAAAATTTTTTTTTTTTTTCTTTTTAAACTATCTTTGTCGTTTCAAAAAATAACTTTTAACCTTTGTGAAAAAGTTTTTTAGGATAAAAAATCAGTAATAACATGACAACAAAAAAAATTAAACGACTGCCCTACGGCAAGTCCGATTTTGAGAGTATCAGGACTGGAAATTTTGCCTACGTAGACAAAACGCAATTTATTGAATTGTTGGAAAATGAAAACAATTCCTTTCAATTTTTCATTCGACCTCGCAAGTTCGGCAAGAGCCTGTTTTTATCAACATTGACCGCCTATTACGATATTCGGAAAGCGCCTGAATTTGAACAGTTGTTCGGCGATTTATACATTGGCAAAAATCCTACGTGCAAAAAAAATTTCTATGCTGTATTGAACTTCAATTTTTCAGGTCTTAATACCCGAAGCGAAGAAAAATTTGTAGAATCTTTTTCAAGTAGGGTACAGGAAACAATTTCCCGATTTTTTGACAATTACAGAGATTTCATAAAAGACGCTGACGCCACAATTCAAAGAATAGAGACAGAAAACCCCGGTGTTGGCGCTTTAGATATATTATTTAGAAAAATAGAATCTGCAAAACTTAAACTTTTTGTCATAATAGACGAGTACGATCATTTTGCCAACGATTTGATTGCTATTGGAAGCCACCAGAGCAAAGACTTTTACCATCGCATGATAGAAGCCAACGGTTTGGTGCGCGATTTCTACGAAATACTCAAAATAGGTACCTCTACGGTTCTTGACCGTATTTTCATTACCGGAATATCGCCCGTGATGCTTGATAATCTGACCAGCGGTTTCAATATTGCCGATAACCTGACAACAAAAGCACGATACAATGAAATGTTGGGATTTACGCAAGCAGAAGTTGACGCGCTGATGATTGAAACCGGCGTTGACCCCGCAAAAATAGACATTGACATGGCGTCATATTACAATGGTTACCTATTCAGTGGCGATAGCGAAAACCGGCTGTACAATTCCACGATGGTACTTTTCTTTTTTAACCTCATCATTAACAAAGAAAAACCCAATGCTCTTAATATCATTGATTCCAACTTAAAAACCGATTATGGACGGCTGCAACAACTAATGAGAAATGAAAAAAGCAGGGAGACGCTGGTAGAAATCATCAAGGAAGGCAATATTACGTCAAATATTGTCAAAGAATTTCCTATGGAATTGATGTATAGAGACGAGTATTTTATTTCATTACTTTTCTACATGGGCTTGCTTACCATTAAGGAAAATTATTTTGGAATATTTCGTCTTCAAATTCCTAATTATTCCATTCGCACTGTTTTTTGGGAATACCTTGACCGTTTAGTTGAGGATTCTTCGCCCGATATGACTATTGACACACGACATTTAAATGAGGCTATCAGAAACATGGCAATGAAAGGCGAGGCGCGTACATTCATTGAATACGTTTCGCAAAACGCTTTCAGCAAATTGTCTGACATTGATTTAAGGCGATTTGACGAAAAGTACATTAAAATCCTGTTGCTTGCCTATCTGTTTCAGAGCAATATATACGTTACGATGAGCGAATTTGAGACGGGCGACGGCTATTCCGATATTTTTCTGCAACGCAGTCCGCACCTGCCGGAAATAAAGTACGAATGGCTCTTGGAACTGAAATATCTCAAGGCGGGCGATGAAAAAGAATTACCCAAAGCCAAAAAAGAAGCAGAAGAACAGTTACAGCGATACATGCAGGCATACAGATTGACTGAACGCCCTAATTTGAAAACGGCAATAATAGTTTTTATAGGTAAAAACAGATTTGAAATGTACGAGGGTAGTAATTAAATGTTTATAACAAAAAAATATATTGCGCCGTTTGAATTACACACATTGTCCAACGGCATCAGGATTGTTCATCAAAAGATAGAATCGCCCGTTGCGTATTGTTCTTTGATGGCAAATACCGGCTCTCGCGACGAGTCAAATCGCGAACACGGCGCGGCGCATCTCGTGGAGCATCTGATGTTTAAGGAAACAGGAAAACGCAAGGCGCATCATATACTTTGCCGCATGGAAAACGTGGGCGGTGAAATAAACGCCTATACCACCAAAGAAGACACATGCATACATGCCGCTTTCTTGAATGTTCATTATGCCCGCACATTAGAACTTTTCAGCGATATTGTCTTCAACAACAAAGTTTCCGACAAGATTCTTCAAATAGAAAAATCCGTTGTTGCCGATGAAATAAGATCCTCGAAGGACAGCCCAGCCGAGGCGATATTTGACGAGTTCGACAAGCATCTGTTTCCCAATCACCCGTTGGGCAGAAATACATTGGGTACTGCGCAATCGGTAAGCCGATTAAATAAAATGGATATAGAACAGTTTATTGCCCGTAACTACCACCCGCGACAAATCGTCATTTCATCGGCAGGAAATATTTCATTTCAACGTTTAATAAATTATGTAGAAAAATATTTTGGCAACTTGCCCTCCAAATCTCAAGAGCCGTTTGCACGTATTTCTCCGCCCACATATATACCTTTCGCAAAGGAGGCAAACAAGAAAAACCATCAATCGCATTGCATAATAGGCAGGACGTGCGACAGTTCCAATCGCGAATTTCGCGTTGCAGTGTCCATGCTTGCCAATCTGCTTGGCGGTACGGGAATGAACACCCGCCTGAATATGTCGCTGCGAGAAAGGCACGGTTGGGTTTATCACGTAGAAGCCTCATATACGCACTATTCAGATACAGGAATGTTTCAAATATATTTTGCATCGGACAAAAGTAAAATCGAAAAATGCCTGTCGCAAATAGATAAGGAATTGGAAAAACTGAAGAAAAACCCATTAACAAAAGAACAGTTGAAAAGACTGCAATTACAAATAATGGGTCAATTAGCAATCGCTTCCGACAATAACGACGCCAGAATGTTGTCAGCCGGAAAAAGCATAATATTGTTTGACAGAATAGACAGCCTGCACGATATTTTTGCCGAAATAACCGAAGTAAGCGCCGAACGTCTTTGCGAGGTAGCAAACGAAATTTTTTGTGATTTGAGTTTATTAAAACATTATTAATCAGATGTCTGACCCGTTAGAACAATATATATTCGAGCATTTGGGCGCTGAAAACAGCGTGTTGAACGAACTGTATCGCCATACCAATCTGAATGTAATACATTCTGGCATGATTTCGGGACACGAACAGGGACGATTACTCAATATGATAAGCCATCTTGTAAAGCCCGACAATATTCTCGAAATAGGCGCATTTACAGGGTATTCGGCTATCTGCCTTGCAGAAGGTTTGAGCGCCAACGGACATTTGCATACCATCGAAATCAACGATGAATTGAGTGAAACATCGCTTGCATTTTTTGAAAAAGCGGGTATGTCTGATAAAATTACACTGCACGTTGGCGATGCGCTTGAAATAATTCCGCAGTTAGATATAATTTTTGACCTTGTATTCATTGATGCTGCAAAAAAACAGTATTTGGACTATTATCATGCAGTATTTGACAAAATAAGGCATGGCGGATATATTATTGCCGATAATATTTTGTGGTACGGCAAAGTCGCCGACCCGCAAATTCAAGACGAAACTACCGTGAAGTTGCGGGAATTTAATGATTTCGCGCTTAACGACAATCGCGTTGAAAGGGCAATAATACGAAACAGGGACGGGTTGTTTATTTTAAGGAAAAAATGATGAAGTTCGTAATGGTTACATGTCTCTGTGCCTTTACCTGTGGCAAATATCTGCGTATGGACAGTTTTGACATTTTTTGAGGTTTTCGGTTTGCGTGAAGGGCGTATCGCTCAAAAACAATTCGGATAACAGCATATTCAATTCGCGTTCAAATTCATCGGCAATATCGAAATAGTTGTCAATAGGCTGTTTGTACGATATTTTTATGCGCGGGTCAAAATTCTCTTCAAACAGGTCTTTCATCACATATACCCCTCCGCTAATCCCTCGCGCAGAGAAAGTGGAAAAATTGGGGGCTAATCGCATCATACAGGCATACGCAAGTATTTGAAAAACAGCGTGATTGCCTGCCTTATTGCGGTCGAACAGGTCGGCAACGCTACTAAAATTGCGAAGAGCGTTACCCGTTTTGTAATCAATAATGCGAAGCGTATTTTGCGCCAAATCCAAGCGGTCAATAAAACCGCTCAAGTTCAAATTGACGGTTTTGAGAGGAAATTTTACTTCTAAACGTTTCTCGAGGTTAAGAATGGTAAACGGCGCAGCGTTTTTGTCCACTTCGAGAATACGCATTATATATTTCAACAACACCTCGCGAATGATGATATTGCGTCCGGTAATATCGCTGTCGGTCACCTTTTCTACATGAAAATAATCTTCGGCAAAAGCCCTGTACAGAGCGTTTTTAATGCTCTGCTTATCTTTTTGTATTTTGGTAAAAGTTTCGGCGGTCATTTCCGTCTCAATAAAAGGCAAATAAATGATTTCCATTGTTTTGTGTAGCAATTTGCCAAACACGGACATATCTATTTCGTCCGCTACTTCCTCCATTTCCTTCAAACCTTCGATGTATCGGAAGTAAAACCGCAGGCGGCAGTCCAAATAACTGTTTATTGCGCTGGGTGAAAGCCATTTTATGTCTCCTGTTTCCGCAAGATACATGTTGAGTATACGGCGCGTCTCGTCATTTCGCTCCTTAATTACGGGTATTTTGCGGTCAATGTTAATGCGAAATGATATGTTGCGTTGTTTAACATTGAACGCAGGTTCATAAATCATCTGGCTGATAAAACGGCTCATTTCGCCTGTGTTACGGTCGGTTGCCGCTGAGTTGTATATAAGGCGCGCGTCAGTGGCGCGTTGAATTAGCCTGTAAAAATTATATGCGTTAATTGCATCGCGCCGTTCTGAAGTTGTTAATCCGAAACCTTTACGCAGATTGTAAGGTATAAACGACTGTTTTGTAGCGCTTTTAGGAAAAACACCCTCGTTCATGGACAATATTATTACATTATCGAAATCGAGCGCCCGCGTTTCCAACATTCCCATTAATTGAAGCCCTTTCAAAGGCTCGCCGCTGAAAGGTATTTTTAACGATGCGAAATTTTTACGAAGCAATCGGCAAAAAATTTGCACGTCCATATCTATGTTATTCATAATCAAAATGTCGCGAGTTCGTTGCAGGGCGGTGTAAAACGTGTATAGATACTCGGTTTCGAGGTTTGGGGTTTGAGGTTTCAGGTTTGAGGTTTGAGGTTTAAAGTTTGAGGTTTCAGGTTTGAAGTTTGAGGTTGCAATTTCCAAGACTATGGAAAGCAGATATTCGGAAAAATCGCGGGCGTTGGATTTTTGAACAAAAATAAGTTTCAACAGTTTGTGGTCGGGAAATTCAGCGGTTGAAACATAAATTCTGTTGCGTTCAATTATGCGTTTGATTACGGCATTTGCCTCTTCGGGGATAATATTCTGAATGTAAGGGTGATACAAAATCAGACAAACGTCGTTGTGATAAAATCGCATACCATCGGCATATTTGCGGATATGCTTTTGCAACGCAGCCAACCGCTCAAAAAGGCTGTTTGCAGGCGAGGCGACAAACGGATAACCCATCGTTATATTGATGTCGCGAGCGTTTTCGGGAAGCGATGAAAGCACAGGCAACAAAAGATGTTCATCGGGAAGTACAATAGCGGTGCGGCTCAAATCCTTATTTTCAGACTGTTTGTCATCATTTGCGTAAATTTTTTCGATAATTTGTCCTGCCAATTTTGCCTGTCCCGTTTCAGACGGTACCGATATTATTTCGATATGTTTTGATGTATTTTCAAGGTTTTTTACGTCAAATTTCCATTCTGACGGGAAAATGCTGATGTTTTCGCGCATGAATGTACCCGCTTCGTGCCACAGATTGGACACGTAATAATCGTCGTAATCCCAGAAAAAGAGCGCTTTGCCCTGTTTTTGCAGCGATTTGAAGAATATTGTTTCACATTTTGTCAATGCGTTGAAACCAATAAATACATATTTTTCGCATGTCAGACAATCATCTTTTCCTTCGCTCAATAGCCGCGCTGCCTCGCGCTGTATCATTCCGCCGTAGCCAAGCGATTTAGATTGCAATTCTTTTTTAAATGTTTCATAAACAGGATAAAGCATCTGTAAAACAGTCGAAAAATCAGTTTTTAAAGTTACATTTTCGCCGCCGTTAAAATCTTTCCAAAACAGCATAATGATTTTCTTTTGTTCGGGCGTAAGATAATCGAAAATCAAATCAATTTCCTTTAAATCAGACACATTGCGAAACAGGTCGCAGGCATTAACCATCTGTTTGTCCACATCGTCGAAATCCTCCAAAAGCATTTCACCCCAGAAATAAAAATCGTCGAAACTTTCGTTGGTCTGCTTGTGTTGTTTAAAGGCGTTAAAAAGGTCGAAAATCAAACTTAAATTGTCTGCCTGTGTCAAACCCGTTATTTCTTCCATCAGCGCTTCGAGCGAACGGAACGTTGGCGCCCAAACAGGCTTGTCGGACAATCGCGCTAAATATTTTTTAAAAAACAATCCTGCGCGTATATTCGGAAAAACTATGCAAAACCGCTCCAAATCATCACCGTAAGCACGATGCAAATAAGCGGCAACCTGTTCGAGAAAACCTGTCATATTTGGTGAATGGATTAAAAAGTTACCTTATACAATGCCTGTAAATAAAGTCGGCAGATTCTCTGTATCCCATTCCGAACGCTCTTCTCCAGAAATGGCAGGCGTCTTCAAGTTTGTTTTCACGATGCAGTATTATTCCTTTATTGTGCAAGGCTTCGGGCAGGGTCGGGTTTAGGTCTAAAGACTGCGATATATCATGATCTGCGAGCGCTAAATTGTTGGACATAAAATGCGCCCGCGCCCGCGCCATAAAGAAATCAGGCGAAGATTTATCTCTATCAATCAGTCTGTTGAAGTATTGTATGCCGACAAATGGGTTTCCTGCGTCTGTTTCTGTCATACCCATTTGAAAAAGAGCATTTTTGTCTTCGGGAAGGTATTTAAAATAGAAATTCAGGTCATTGCGCGCATCGTCAAATCGCCGATTTAGGCGCAGAATATTAGCGCGTTGCAGGTATAGATTTAAGTTGTAGGGATCCAATCGAACTGCCCGATTGATGTTTTCCAACGCTATATCGTATCTTTGGGCGTGTACCGCAATATTAGCGGCGTCGGCTAAATATTCAGGCACTGTGCTACGCATACGTATTGCCGTTTGCGCGTTTTCGTGCGCGGGCGCGTATTGCTCCATTGCCTCGTAAACTTTTGCCCTCAAAACATAAAATCTCGACGACGACGTGCGATTGGCTATTTCTGCATCAAGAATAATCAATGCGTCTGTATGTCTGTTGCGCCTTATCAATGCCGCGACTTCTTCTTCTCTTCTTTCAGCAACAGAATACCATTCTCTGCTGTTCCACAAGTCCCGCCATTCACGGCTACGTTCTATATTTTCAAATGCGGGGTCGAGCGAAATTTCGCTTTCCGAAATTTTATCGCGCTGCAACAGATACCTTTGCAGCCATTCAACCGCTTTTGCAGGCTCCCGCATCATAGCGTATGAGCGCGCAGCGGAAAGTTGCGCTTCAGGATTGGAACTAACGCTGTCGGCTACTGCAAAAAAACGCGCAGAATTAGCATAATCGCCTGTGTGATAATAACTCTCGCCAAGCGTTAAATACATTGCCGATGTACGCTCTCTGACAGGAATTGATAAAATCTTTTGCCCCGCTTCAGAGTACTGTTCCAGCATCATATCGGCTTTTGCGTACAAATATGTCTCGTTCAGTTGCTGTCCTTTTACAGAAAAAATGAACGAAAAACTAATGCAGATTACGCAAACTAAACAGATTTTAATAGATTTATTCATTTATTTTCAATTTTCAATTATTAAAACGTCGGACGTGTATTTGCATCTTCACTGAACACGTGAATAAATCCCGAAAGCGGCGAATCTTCGGCAAGGACTTCCCTTCCATCACTCATTTCATACACGTCGCAGATGTAGAAATAGACGCTGGAAGATACTTTACGTCCGGTATCAATATCCGTTCCGTCCCAATTTATACAGGGTTCTGTGGTTTCAAAAACCAATTTTCCAACACGATTATATATTCGCATATTTACGCGGGTAACTGCGCTACCTTCTATGTTTTCACATTCAGACGTACCATCGTTTCTGCATAAGCACGCGCCTTCTATGTATGCAACCAAAACATCGTTAATATTATCATCGTTGGGCGTAAACACATTGGGAATTTGATAACTGCCATCTCTGATACTGCCACAGTTGTCGCGAAGAATGAGCGCTTGTGATTTGTCTGATTCGTTGCCGTTGTAATCTACAGAAGTTATGAAATAGCTGCCGCGAGTAACCCCTTCATGAATAAAACTATAAGATATTTGTCCATCCATTCGTGGAATTTCTTCAAGTAATTCAAATCTATTATAGTCAGTTTCATTAGGATTTGGCGTAAAATATATACGAAACATAGCAAAATCGTCTTCCATGTATTCATCGCACAATTGGTGGTTAAAAGACCATTCAAGTTTAAAATTTCCATCGTCACATTCGCGTGTTAGTTCTTCATCGTAGGGCGGACAAGGCGGAATATTATCGGCAGGCGTTTCGCAGGCAATGTGAGACCTGTTAATAATATCGTATCTAACCCCATCAACGTAGCGATAGCCTTCGCTGACAATAAGATAACAATACCTTTGGTCGTTTTCGAGTCCCCTGTCCCTGAAATTTTCGTCTGTGATTTTTATTACAAAGTTTTCTTCTGTTTCCTCCGGAATACAAAACTCGTTGTCGTCCGCTAAGCAGCGGTAAATGTAATAATTGCAATTTATCCATGGAGTATGCCGTCCGATGTCAATAACAACCGTTCTGTCTCTTGGCGTAAGTATTGGATAAAGCGTTGAAGCAATCTCGAAATCGTTTAAATTGGCTTCTATTGCAGGCATATCGAGAATCTTGTCCCACAATTCCACCTTATAATAAATCGGATACCGGTTTTCGGTTTTTGTGTCTATCGGGAAGTGTTCAACTTTATTAACGCCGCCTATAAGTAAAGGAGCAGGAGTTTCCACTTCTATCCACAAATTGTGGTTGTTATCTGTAATTACTCCGGGGTCAATAGAATGAAACAAACGGTATTCATAATCTTCCGCATCGCGTTCAAGTTTGGCAATAAAATGTTCATCAATCCATTCGATATGCACTTCGCCAAACACGTCGTCTACTCTTGTAACATCGGCGAGTATAATCGGCGGCGTACCGGGATCAATAAATGCTGATACTTCATCGGACGGTACGCTTTCTGCGCCGTCGTCGTCAAAAATTGTTACTATCCTGTAATTATATGGAACGCCCGGACTTATGTTATTGTCGCGAAAAATTATTTTGTCATTAAGTACTTCAAGATTTTCGTTGCGTATTGTTGCAATATTTATGTAGCCAAATCCCGAAGGAATACCTGTTTGACATGGTTCAAGTACTAAAGGCTCGCACGGTTCATGGTCTTCGCATAATTGTTCGCAAACTCTGCGGTATATTGCATATCCGGAAGCATTGCCAAATTCCGAAGGATCCCATTCAAGACGTATTTCTCTTTTTTCGGGCGTTGCCGTTAAATTTTCCACCCCCGATGCTATCACATTGATATTTAAGGTTGCAAACGCTACTAACTTAACATGAGGATTTTGGTCTTCGGCTTTGAAAGTAACCGTATATGACTGATTGCGAACATGTTCTGGGAGAGTTTGCCATGTAAATGTGACGACAGTTTTGCCGGGTTCCCGTTCAATAATTTCCAACGGGTCTGCAGGGCTGTTTAAAACGGTAAATGGCAGTCCGGTAGCCGTCAGATCTATTAAATCGTTATCGGGGTCCGTGGCTGTAACTGTTACGGTAACAAGATCGCCGGCAACTACGCATACAGGCTCAATAGCGTCAAATACAGGCGGTTTGTTTTCTGTATCAACCACTTCTATCTGCATATCGCGCACAATACTGCCTACCCTGACGGTGCGATGTATTCGATGCCACTGGTCAATTCTTATTGCAACGTTGTATATGCCAGCTTCTTTGGGAGTATTCCACACCAAATCGCCAGCGCTAAATTCACTTTCAGGGTCGTTTTCAGACACTATATATATAACGAAGGGATCTTCGGAAGCCTCCGGAAAAAAATAACTGTGTTCGTCAAGTTCAATACCTCTCTCGCGCGAACAAGGCACTAATTCGTATGTCAGCACGTCGCCCCCGGCATGATAAGCGCCGGGATTGTGAACAAACAGTTGTCCAACGGCAGCCTTGTCAATAGGGTATCTTTCAATAATTGGGGCAGTAACGCCCCCCAAACTTCTATCTATTCTAAGAACGGTTGTTACTGAAAAATAAACATTAACGGAATTTGGTATGTTAGCCACGCCCATGTTGCGGTTTGGGTCTTCAACCACAATTGGATAAAAGCCCGGACCAGGAAATGTATAAGTCATTCTGTAAACGGCTTTGACGTAATCCACAGGTATATCAGAGTTGTATTGGTAAAGCCGTCGTACTCGCCTGTTATTACAATCTTGGCGCAAAGATAAACGACCGCCTTCTATTGAAACTATGCCTATTGTGTCTGAGTTGCCATCGCCAAAAAATATTGACAAGGCGTCTCTTGTACACCAAGCCAAACTCGGCTCGTAATAGAACTGCGTATGCTCAAGTACATAAGTGTAATCAGTACCCGGAACGTGTCTGAACACGAGTTGCCCCGCGCGATTGTGGGTTGCATGGTTTATCGCGCAAATCAATAAAAACAACAAAACTAAGCAAAATCGCTTCATACATTATACATTTTTAGAAAGACAGTTCTACCTTATAGTTTATTCTATTTAAATTAAACCCCCTTTCTCTTTCATTATTTCCCGTACCGATAATCATCAGATTATTTTGTGACGGAAAAAAGTCGGTCAGCAGACGATTGTCTATCTCAATATGTTTGATTGAATGACCGGCGGCGCCTTTCATGTTAAACCACAGCATATCCTCAACGATGCTTATACTGTCTGTAACAATGTCAATTTTTTCGCCATTGTTTACCACAACAGTAAACCGCTCGTTCACATATTCGGCGAGCAATCGTCTGCTATCAGGATGCTCGCCCGATGTGCCAATCCAACTATGCACATTGTACTTATTGTGCAGTACTGTTTCAAGGTCATCGGTGAACATTCTAATACACACCTCAATACCTCCCCTTTGCGTATCAATATCCATATTGGTCATTGACACGTAAACAGGATGCACCATAAAAACACTACTAAAAAATTTAAACCAAACTGTAAGAATTAGAAACATTTTTACGATGTTATTTATAATGATAACGTTATTTTTCCGATTTTATTGTTTTAGAAACTTCTAAAAACAATAATTATTGCGTTTCCTCATCATTGCAGGTTTAACCTGCAACCGAAGCGCCGAAGTGCGAGTTCAACGAAATAAATCTCTTCATTTTACCCTTAATTTGCTCTATTTTTGGGCAGTATTGCCCTAAGCAGTTGTTCCACATTGCTTACAAATACGACCTGAATAGTTAGCCCCGACACATCAATACCTTTACGGTTGGCGCTGGCAATGAATATTTTATTAAAACCCAATTTTTGCGCTTCCTGTATGCGCTGTTCTATGCGGCTAACAGGACGAATTTCGCCCGAAAGACCAACCTCGCCCGAAAAACAGTAGAGATGATCAATAGCAATATCAATGTTGGACGACATTATTGCCGCAATAACGGCAAGGTCAATAGCGGGGTCGTCTACTTTTAGACCGCCGGCAATGTTAAGAAACACGTCTTTTGCCGACAATTTGAAACCTGCTCGTTTTTCAAGAACTGCCAGCAACATATTCAGCCTTCGCGAATCGAAACCGGTGCATGAACGTTGCGGTGTGCCATATACCGCCGAACTTACTAACGCCTGCGTTTCAATCAGAAATGGACGTATACCGTCTATGGTGGCGCCTATGCTAATACCGCTCAACCCCTCGTCATTGGCGGTTATAAGCATTTCCGACGGATTGCTGACTTCGCGAAGCCCGTTTCCGCACATTTCAAAGATACCCAACTCGGAAGTTGAGCCAAAACGGTTTTTCAACGAACGCAAAATACGATATACATGGTTATGGTCGCCTTCAAATTGAAGAACAGCATCAACAATATGTTCCAAAATCTTTGGTCCGGCAAGAATACCGTCTTTTGTAATGTGTCCGATAAGAAAAATTGATGTATGCGTTGCTTTTGCAAATTTGAGCATGGCGGCAGTACATTCGCGTATCTGCGACACGCTGCCTGCCGACGATTCAACGCTTTGAGTACTGATGGTTTGTATGGAATCTATGAACAGCAGGGCGGGCTTATGTTCTTTGCAGTGCGCAAAGATATTTTCGAGCGATGTTTCGTTAAGGAACAGACAGTCTTCATTTTTACCTCCTATACGTTCAGCCCGCAGTTTTATTTGCTGGAGGCTTTCCTCGCCCGAAACGTACATGACAAGCTGTTTTTTGAGTTGCAAGGCGACTTGCAGAGCCAAAGTAGATTTTCCTATTCCCGGCTCGCCGCCAAGTAAAACTAATGATCCCGGAACTATTCCGCCGCCAAGCACACGATTCAACTCTCCGTTATGAGTGTCAAGACGTTGATAATTTTCAGCCGATATTTCCGAAAGCCTTTGCGGACGCGCTCGCTCTGAAACCTCATACACGGCGGGTTTAGCGGATTTCTTTTCTACAGGCTCCTCTATATAAGTGTTCCATTCGCCGCAACCCGGACAGCGCCCAATCCATTTCGACGACTCGTTGCCGCAATTTCTGCAAAAAAATATAGTTTTTGTTTTTGACATATCAATCTTATGGACAAAACGACCGGTCAGGCGAACGGAAATACGCTAATCGCACGATAACGCCAAAAGTCGTCATGTTTAAACTTTCGGAAAACGTTAGCAAGGTAAAATCTGTTATGTGGTCAACGGCAATATAGTTGCGAAGCGGTGCGCGGGTTTCCTGCGTGGTATTTCTCACGCCAATATCGCAAAATGCGCCGGTATATACAAAAAATCTATCGTTTAGACGCCATTTGAAACCCGCTTCGAGCGCTATTTTGAAAGATATGTCAAGTTCAAGATCTCCGTGATAGTCTCTGCTTTCATTGAAAGTACCTAATCCTGCAAACAACTGTGTTGCCGCCCAATTATCCATTTCAGGATAATAGGCTGCATTTGTAATCCTTGTAATTCCTGATTCATACGAATTTTTAAACGGAATGCCCGCCTTAATGCCGCCCATCATATAAAAACTTTGATAATTTTTATATCTGTGCTGCCATGTTGGGTTCCTCGGTTTTGTTTGATACAGTAGCATTACAGGTATATTCAGAAACGTAATTTGAAATGCTTCGTTAAAGTCGCTTTGGGTGTATAATTCAAAGCGATAGCCGTTTCTATCAGTCAATTCGGGAGTAAAAACATCAAGGTCTGCAAATTTGTCAGTTTTGTATATTCCGGGTCCTGCGCCTAAAAATATTCCCCAGTTTCTATTTAAAAAATGCGTATATCCTATGCCTAACTCAATGGCGCTGCCGTTGAAAAAGCCTGCGCGAGGCGCGTCTTTATGGTGAATGGAGGTTAATCCGCCTCCAAGAAAAATAGAAAATTCGCTTGGATCGGCGTTACGAAGCACTTGCGCCGAAGCGTACATGCTCATCATAAGCAAGGCAAACAAAAGAATAATACTGTTTTTCACTTTTTTTTCTGATAAAATGCAAATCAATGATTGAAATTTTTTGCAAAAATAGATGATTTTTTTTATAATTCCAAACGCGATAAAAAAATGGTTGAAAAAATTTGATGAAAATTCATAGCGTCTCAAAATATTTTTTAACCTTTTTTTTGACTTATTTTGGATAATTGAATTATTTCATTTATATTTGTCGTGTGAAATTTAGGATAACACATTGCGATAAAGGCAGCGCTGCCCGATGTGGTGTTATTTCGACCGCTCACGGCGAAATTGATACTCCTGTGTTTATGCCGGTAGGTACGCAGGGTACTGTTAAGGCTATTGGTCAGCGCGAACTTGCCGAAGATGTGTGCGCGCAAATAATTTTGGGGAATACGTATCATTTATTTATTCGTCCCGGACTTGAAGTATTGCGCGGCGCAGGCGGATTGCATCGGTTTATTGGCTGGGAACGCCCTATACTGACCGATAGCGGCGGCTTTCAAGTCTATTCGCTTGCCGATATACGAAAACTCAAAGAAGAAGGAACAGAGTTTCGTTCGCATATTGACGGAAGTAAACTTTTCTTTACCCCTGAAAACGTGGTAGATACTCAACGTGTAATAGGCTCTGATATTATGATGGCTTTCGATGAATGTACGCCCTATCCGGCTGATTTCGCTTATGCAAAACAATCAATGGAAAGGACTTTGCGATGGTTGAAGCGCGGATTGAAGCGATTTGACGAAACGCAACCTGAATATGATTATTCACAGGCGTTTTGTCCTATTGTTCAGGGAAGCGTATATCCGACGCTGCGCCGTCAATCTGCCGAAGAAACCGCTGCCGCCGACTGTCCCGCAAATGCCATCGGAGGCTTGGCTGTGGGCGAGCCGGCAGAACAAATGTACGAAATGATACAGACGGTAAACGAAATTCTTCCAAAAGAAAAGCCGCGTTATCTGATGGGCGTTGGAACTCCCATTAACATTTTGGAGGCGATTTCTCTGGGCGTAGATATGTTCGACTGTGTGATGCCTACCCGCAACGGACGTAATGGTACCATTTTTACACGCAACGGAAAAATCAATATCAAAAATGAAAAATGGAAAAACGATTATTCGCCGATTGAAGAAGGCGGCGCCTCATTTGTTGATGAAATGTACTCGAAAGCCTATCTACGACACTTAATAATGTCGAAGGAAATACTTGGCGTTCAGATTGCAAGTCTCCACAATATTGCTTTTTATTTGTGGCTTACGCGCCAAGCAAATACTAAAATCAAAGAAGGTGAGTTTTTAATATGGAAAAAAGAAATGATTGAAAAATTATCAAATAGACCGTGAAGGGCATAAAAACATTCAAAATAGGTACGCTTGACTGGTACATTATCAAGAAATTTCTTGGTACGTTCTTCTTTACGATGTTAATGATCATCGTTATTGTTATTGTTTTCGATATTTCTGAAAGAATAGACCAGTTTATTGACAAAAAGGCGCCGCTTAAAGAAATTGTGTTTGATTATTATCTAAACTTTGTTCCTTATTTTGTTTCTTTATTCAGTTCTCTGTTCATTTTCATTTCGGTAATTTTTTTCACATCGAAAATGGCGTATCAAAGTGAAATCATTGCAATTTTGAGCAGTGGTATCAGTTTTCGTCGTTTTTTGTACCCATATTTTCTCGGAGCGTTTTTTCTTGCGATGTTTTCATTTTTCCTAAACGATACTATTATGCCTACTGCCAACACAAAGCGTCTTGGATTTGAAGATTTGTATTTCAGACAAACAGTAGGTTTTTACGAACGCAATGTACATAAGCAGGTTGAACCCGGATTGTTTGTTTACCTTGAATCGTTAAGCGGCAACTCCGAAATTGCTAACCGATTTACGTTAGAGCGTTATGAAGGAGACCAATTAATCTCCAAGTTGATTGCAGAAAGCGCAGTATGGAACAATGAGAATGAAAACTGGACTATCAGAAATTATTATGTCAGAGATATTGATTCGTTGAACCGCGAAACGTTAAATTCCGGTACAAGTTTAGATACTACAATAAATCTTCACCCCAACGAATTTAGACGAAGAGCCGATAAATTCATCGAAACGATGAGCATCGCCGAATTGGGGGATTTTATTGAAGAACTTAAAATGCAGGGAGCCGATAATATCAACCTGTTTCTTATAGAAATGCACAAGCGTATTGCATTTCCGTTTTCAACGTTTATACTCACGCTTATAGGCGTTTCGCTTTCAACGCGAAAAGTGCGCGGAGGAATAGGAATTCATGTAGCGATAGGCATTGCAATTATTTTTCTGTACATACTTTTCATGCAGTTTTCAGCCGAATTTGCTACCAAAGGAAATCTGAAGCCAATGTTAGCCGCCTGGGTGCCGAATATTATTTTCGGAATTGTAGGGTTGTTTTTATACAAATTAGCGCCAAAATAAGATGCATTTGCGAGGTTCAGAATTTGGTCAAAAAACTCATTTCGCTTCATTAGGAATGACAAGCGTCTGTTCTGAATTAGGAATGTAGAGATGCGAAGCCAGTATTCTTTTGGCTTCCGGTCCGGTATTGAACAACAAATCCAAAATGCTCAAGTTTGCTCTGAAGCCCCATTTTTCAGCAAATACCTGCGTATAGTGCGGCGCAATATTGTTAAACTGTTGGTTAATCTTGGGGTGTATTGTGTTTCGCAGGTCAATTATTCCCTCGCTGTCGGGATTAATAAATGAATTGCTTTCCAGCGCTCTAAAAGGAATATTTATCAAACTGCAAACAGTACGCAATATCGTCATATTGAACTCATAAAGATAACGGTAGCGGCTATTGAAAAACACTGTCAAATCGTCTATATAATACTCGTAGAACGGCGATCGCCTGTATGCCGATTCAATCGCCTTGAAATGCTGCTTTTGCCAAAGCATATCGTAGGCAATTTCTACCTCGGTGACGGGTATCTTGGATTTTTCACTGCTTTTCGCCACAGGAACAACAAGATCGAGCAAACCGTTTGCCGTGTAAACAGTACAGCGATTGCGATACGACTGCTTGTTGTAATTTTCATGCCTTTCAATTACAATATCCAAACCGTCCGACAAGAGCAAACAATAATACTGAATCGGAGCAAAATACGCAGTGGATAGAACTAATTGAGAATTATTATTCACCCTTAATTCTTCATTCTTAATTAATTCTCCGCTCTGTACTTTGCATTTAAGCCTTCCAATACCTCTTCTGTGATATTGAGCGATGGGTCGGCAAACAAAATGTTTGAGCCGAAAGCATTACCAAGTATGTACTTATAGCCCCTTTCCTTGTTGTACTCTTCCAAATAATCCATAATAGCCTGAAGTATTTGGCGTTGCATAACCATTTGCTCTTCGGCAAGTTCATTACGGGAATTTTCAAAAAACTGCATAAGGGTTTGCTCCTCCTGTGCAAGTTGTTCGCCCAGTTCGTT